>Ga0316206_1000588_pt1 | contig 44882 bp, 41 predicted proteins | sample 6monthpyrite_MG_FD_204942 | JGI IMG/M metagenome (GOLD analysis project Ga0316206, IMG submission 204942) | Microbial mat bacterial communities from mineral coupon in-situ incubated in ocean water Damariscotta River, Maine, United States -... | ecosystem: Environmental > Aquatic > Marine >...
GCGACGGCGGGAACAGGAAGCTTTGGTCTGGGTGCCATGGGCGGTAGCTCTTCATGGGCCCCATTATTAAGGATCGAGGGGACCAAGGCGAGGGTGAAGGCGATCTATGCGCGACATGCTCCTAGAGCAGGCGTCATCCCGAACCCAGAGGATGTCCTTTCCCACATCGAGCCCCGAAGCCCAACACCGACCATGATCTCCATTCGACCTCTCTTCATCTGCGCCACCCTGATCCCGGCCATGATCGACCCGGCCTCCGCCGCGGGCGATCCGCCGTACACCTTCACCGACCTCGGCACCCTCGGCGGGACCGAGTCGGTTGCCTATGGCCTGAACGACAATCGCGAGGTTGTCGGCTGGTCCACGATCCCTGGCTGCACGACTCCCAACGGCTTCCCGTGCCGCCGCGCCTACCATTGGAAGGACGGCGTGATGACCGACCTTGGCTTGATGGCTGGTGACGAGGAGAGCTTCGCCCGCGCGATCAACAACAACGGCCAGATCGTGGGCACCTCCGAGAACAACGTGATCTTCGGCTCGGGCACCTATCACGGCGTGACGTGGATCGGTGGCGTACTTGTCGCCTTGCCCGACCTGGGCAACGGCACCAGCTTCGCGCATGACATCAACGAGGCCGGGCTGATCGCCGGGCACAGCGTCGACCCCGTACCGATGCGCGATCGCGCGGTCATTTGGCAAGGCGGCTCGATCTTCAACGCTGGAGCAACCGAGCCGCACTCCGCCAATCGTGCCTATGGAATCAACGACCTGAGTCACATTGCGGGTTTCGCTTGGGACCTCTTTACTCCGAACGATTCGATCGTCTTTGACGGCGCCTGGAAGGTCATCGGTGGCACCGACTCGCCGTGGCAGAACTCAGAGGCGCGCGACATCAACAACAACGGCGTGGTGGTCGGCTACCAGGCCTTCCCGTCGGGCAACTGGCACGCCGCCTACTGGGATGCGGGTGCCAAGTCGGCGACCGATGCCGGACTCTTGCCGACGCACGACTTGAGTGAGCTCTTTGACGTGAACGAGGCCGGCATCGCCGTCGGAAGCTCGTACCAAGAGAACCCCCCGTTCGAGAGCCGTGCGATCCTGTTCGACGGCAAGACCCTGGTGGATCTGAACGACCTCTTGCCCGTCGGCTCGGGCGTGCACCTGTACGAGGCGCGCGAGATCAACGAGCACGGCGACATCGCCGGCACGGCGCTGGTTGGCGGAGTCTTCCACGCGTTTCTGCTGTCACAAGACAAGAGCTGGGTCGAGCTCGGCGGCGCTCTCGCCGGCGCCGGCGGTGCGCCAGAGCTCGAGGCCTTTGGCAGCTTGGAAGGCGGCGCTCCGGTTGAGCTGCGCATCTCGAACGTGCCCGCCGCAGCACCGGTCTTCCTGGTCGCCGGCGTGAGCCAAGCCAACCTGCCGCTCTTTGGTGGCCTCTTGGTTCCGTCGATGGACTACCTCTTCACACCGCTCTCCGCGGACTCCTTCGGCGAAGCCACGATCGCCTTCGCATGGCCCGCGGGCGTGGCGCCCGGAGTCGACACCTTCTGGCAGACGTGGGCGCTTGACGCAACGGGCCCGGTCGGCTTCACCGCCAGCAACGCGGTGACAGCAACGACTCCCTGAGCCGCGCTTCCCTCCGCTTCTTAGGCCTTGCTGACCATCGTTCGTGATGCTCAGCAAGGCCAATTTCTAGAAGCAAAGGAGCTTCTTTACGGACGACGCCGTCTCGGAATCTGTGGGGTTGCAGCTTGGATTGAAGCGCTGGTTGGCCTATCGATAAGAGGAGGACTCTCGGGGTTGCGGGAGTTCGTGTGCCAACTCCTTCAGTCGACTCGGAGATCCCATGCAGCTGCTCTGGCCGTCCCGCTTCGCCGTGTCTCCGATCCAATTCCGGGCGCGCGCGCGGGGAGGCGGGCTTCTCGCCGCTCTTGTGGCCTTGTCGGGGAGCGCCGTGGCGCAGGTTCCCGTGCTGGCTGAGCCTCACGGGCTTGTCCCCGCGATGAACGGGGGCACGACCCGGGACGCGGCGGCGGCGGACCTCGATGGGGACGGGTGGGCCGATCTTGTGCTGGCGCGCAGCGGTCTTGATTTGGTGCTGCTTGGCGACGGCTCGGGTCGCTTCGACGAGCTGCAGGGAGCGCTTCCCGTGAGCTCGCCTGGGTCGTTTGCTGCGGGTCTTGGTGACCTCGACGGCGACGGCGATGCGGACTTGCTCTTCACGCGCGATGGCGCGAACGCGCTCTTGCACAACGACGGCACGGCGCGCTTTGTCGACGCCTCGGGGCTGCTGCCCGCGGACATGGACGTGAGCCTCGACCTCGCGCTTGGCGATGTGGACCTCGACGGGAACCTCGATTTTGTCGTTGCCAACTTGGGTGCGAACCGGCTCTACCTCGGCGATGGGCTGGGCGGTTTCGTTGCCGCGCCGGGGGCTCTTGGCGGGGCGGCGGACGACTCCAAAGCGGTCGTGCTTTTCGATGCGGATCTCGACGGTGACCCCGATGTGCTGTTCGGGAATGGCACTGCGTGGAGTGGTGCTGCGAACCAGTTTTTGCGCAACGATGGCGCGGCGGTTTTTGTGGACACTTCGGCCGCGCTTCCGGACCTTGGGGCCGAGACGACGAGTCTGGCCACCGGCGATCTCGACGGTGATGGCGACGTGGATGTGCTCGTTGGGAACGCGGACTTGTTCGGCGCGTCGCAGGAGCTCTACTTGGGGGACGGGAGCGGCGGGTTCATCAGCGGCACGTCGTCGCTAGGTGCGAGCGGCAGTGTTCAGGCTGTCGCCATGGGCGACGTCGATGGGGATGGCGACCTGGATCTCTACTTCGCGGAGGAGCCGACCTGGGGCACCTTCGCGCCGATCGGGGGCCGGGACAGGCTCTTTGTCAATGACGGGCTGGGTCACTTCGCGCTGGACTCGAGCGCTCTGCCCGAGCTGGATGAAGCGACAGCTTCCGTGCTGCTGATCGACCTCGATGGGGATGGCGATCTGGACGGGATGCTGGGCGGGAAGGACCGCTTGGTGTTGGGCGACGGGGCCGGGAAGCTCGTGTTGGATCCGAGCCCGATGCCCGAGACGCGGGCGCGCTCGATTGCGGCCGCCGACGTGGACGCGGACGGGGATCTTGACCTCGTGCTGGGCAATGGCGTGGACAGCATGTTCTTCTGGCCGGGTCGTCAGACGCTGTTCTTGCGCAATGATGGAACGGGCTTCTTTCACGACGACACCGAGGCGGTGATGCCCGCGCTCGGGATTCCCGGCGAGCTGGGTTTCACCGAGGCGCTCGGGTTCGCCGACGCCGACGGGGACGGCGACTTGGACCTGTTCCTGGGGCGCGCCGGCGACTCGGACGGATCGGGCCCGGGCATGTACTTGTACGGCAACGTGGGCGGCGCGTTCGCGGACTGGTCGGCGCAAGTGCCGACGTCGGGGTATGTGTTCGACTTGGCCTTCGGCGACGTCGATGGCGATGGGGACGTGGACTTCGTGGCGGGGCAGTTTCCGCGCGAGGATCTGTTCTTGAACGACGGGAGTGGCTCGTTCGCGCTCGGCTCGGCGCAGCTGCCCGCGAGCGATGCGGGCGAGTCGCGCGGCGTTGCGCTGGGCGACGTGGACGGCGACGGCGACCTGGATTTCTTGGTCGGCCGGCACAGCACGATGGCCGGACCGGGGCCGGCGAACGCGCTCTTCTTGAACGACGGGACGGGCACGTTCCACGACGGCTCGGCGGGGCTGCCCGGCGAGCTCGCGCCGACCTGGGACGTGGGCTTTGGGGACTTGGACATGGACGGCGACTTGGATGCCGTGATCGCCAACGATGGGGCGAACATGGACCGCGTCTACGAGAACTCGGGGACCGGTCGGTTCGTCGATGTGACGGCGCTGCGGCTGCCGGCGAGTGGCGACTCGCGCACCCTCGCGATCGAGGACTTCGATGGCGACGGCATGCTGGACCTGCTCTTGGGAACGCACCTCTGGCTGCGCAGTGGAGCCTCCTTCGTGGAGGCCCCGGAGGGAGCGCCCGCTGCGGTTTCAGGCATCGAGTCGCTGGTCGTCGCCGACGTGGACGGCGACGACGACTTGGACGTGATCTTGGCGGCGACGCCCCCGCGGCTGTGGCGCAACCTCGGCGTGCAGGTCGTGAAGCGCGGCTCGCCCCGCGCGGGCAAGGAGTTCGGCCTCGAGCTGCATGGCGACCCGCTCGGAAGTTGCCTCGTCGCTGTCGCGCCCGCGGTCGCGACTTTTGACCTGCCGCCGTTTGGCAAGCTCTATCTAGATCCCACCGCGTGGGTCCTCTTGGGGAATCACGCGCTGGACGCGACCGGTCGCGGCGTCTGGGTCTTCCCCGTGCCCGCAGCCGCGGTGGGGTTGGTGTTGCACTTTCAGGCGTTGACCTTGCCGGGGCTGCACCTCACGAATCGCGAGATGGTGATGGTCACAAGCTGGTAGGTCAGCGCCCGGGAGCTTCGACTTGGACGCCCAGCCGGACGCAGATCTCTGGTCTCCCGGAAGTGTCGGACACGTACGCCACCCAACGACCATCCGGTGAGAACGCGGGGAACGTGGCCCCCTCGGTGCCGGCGAGCCTGACCGAATCAAAGCTGTCGATTCCTCGGAGCGAGAGTGTGGAGTCGGCCCCACCCAAGTACAGGACCGAATCTCTGGCCGGCGAGATCTACATGCAGGCCGAGAACTCAGAGGCAGAGAGCTTGATGGCGTCTTTGCCTCGCGATCAAAGCGCCGCAGCCGATCCTCGTCGTCGGCGAAGTGCTCGGGCAAGACCTTGATCGCGACCTCGCGATCAAGCCGCGTGTCGCGGGCCAGGTAGACCTCGCCCATCCCGCCAGCCCCAAGGGGACCGAGGATCTCGTAGAAGGAGAGCGACTGGCCGGTGGTGAGTGTCATGAACGGAAGAGGGTAGCCATCACGATCAACGCTGCCCTATCGCTGCCGTCAGACTTCTCCGCCGGGTGGGAGGGGATCGGATCCGAAGCGGTTCCGCCCCTCGGTGCCCGGCAGGAACCAGATCTCGATCATGAGCCAGATGATGAACCCGATATTCAAGATTGGAATCAGCATGATCATGAGCAACCATGCGGAGCGGTTGCGGTCGTGCCAGCGCTTGATGAGGATTGCGAAGCTGGGCCAGAGGCTGATCACACTGAGCGCCATGGCGACGACACGGGCAGGGTTGGAGGCGAAGACGTACATCAGCGTGTTCGTGATGATGCTGAGGGGCAGAAGGATGAGGAAGCCCTTGAGCCAATACTCGGACCGGCTGATCCGGCCGCGGAACGAGAAGAGCACATCGGTGATCGACATGGGGCCCCGATGGGCACGGGGGTCCTCTTCGTGCTCGTCCGCAGGTGCTTGTTCGTGGACGCGAGCGGTCAAGATCCCGACTAGCAGAAGGCCGTAGGCCGCCAGGTTGCAGATCGGGAAGGCGATCCGGTACTCCCACCAATCGACTTCGAGGTCAATCAGGATTTGCTGTGTGACGCTGGTAGCGAAGAAGGTCAAAAAGGCAAGGCCGCCGAGAATGGTGCCGAGCGAGCCGCGGAAGCGGACCAGGATGGCAATCCCACAGGCGAGCTCGAACAGCGGGAATGCGAAAGTGAGGATCTGCTCAAGCATCGCTCAAACTCCGGGTTTGGTAGCGGCATTCGGCAGGCGAGTCAGTGCGTGCGAGGACTCTCGGATGGGCAGGCACGTGCAGTGCGAGGGTGCTGATGGGTTCATGGAAGCCGTGGGCGAAGATGCGATGTTGTTCTGGACGCTCAACTTACGAGTATAGCACCGGAGCACACGGGCCGCAACAACGGCGATCATGAGCCGTACCCGCTTCCGCACGATCGGTGATCAGGGGGACCGCACACACCGCGTCGGAGCTGCGACGCTTTGCTTGCGGCGCACCCAAAGCCAAGTCGCGAAGCGAGTGCGATGGCGCCGGGCTCGGTCGCTACTTGATTGTGAATCAGCCGCGGCGGCTGAGGATCAAGAGGCCCGATTCGGTGCGTTGCGCGATCTCAAGCGGGACCAGGCCGATCGCTTTTTGGTGGCGGCGGGTGCGATGCAGGCCCAAGAGGATGAGGTCCTGGGGGGTCGCGTGGGCAGCGATCGTGTCGGCGACCGATTCGGAGCGTTCGACCACGAACTCATGGTCGCCCGGCGCTTCGGCTTCGGCTTCGGCTTGAAGGACTCGGCGAAGGCGGGCGAGTTCGGCGTCGCTCGTCTTGGGCGAGACGATGTGCAGCCAAGTGATACGCCGTGGCGCCATGCGGCACAGGCTCGCCAAAATCCGCGCGCGGAGCGCGGCGTGGTGGCCGCCGCCTCCGACCGGAACGAGGATGCGCTCGGTGAGGTTGAGGTCCCAGCCGGGGAGCGCGCGCAGGATAGCGACGTCGCAGTGAATGCGGCTGATCAGGCGCTCCATGCTGCGGTCGCTCTGTAAGTTCGAGAGGGCGCCGAGGCCGAACAGCACGCCGCCGATTCGCTGCGCCGTGATGACGCGCTTGATCTCGCGCCACGGCTCCTTGGCGATCGTCGCAAGCGCCTCGGCCGCGATGCCTTGGTGCCATGCGCCTTCGAGTGCTGCGCCCAGGGCGGCCTCGGTGTTCTTGAAGGCGGCCCGCCCAGTGTCCGTGGCCGGGTCGACGACGACGGAAAGCAAGAGCACGCGCCCGATGGCCGGCGGTGCCATGGCCGCCGCAACTTGCACCATCGCGGCAGCGTTGGCCGGGTTGGCGATGGGCACTAAGACGAACGGGTTGTTGCCACGCAAGCGCATCAGCTCGGGGTCGCGGCCTTCGCTCGAGGCATCCAAGATGCGTGCGTGTTGAGCGAGGTGGACGACGAAGAAGATGGCTCCTGCGCTGATCCAAACGAGCGCGATCAGGCCCGCTGTCGGGACGCTCAAGCCTTGGAAGATGGCAAGCGTGAGGCAAGCTGCACACCCGAGTGTGGCGGCAACAGGTGCGAAGGGTGCGCGGAAGATCCCGGCTGGGTTTGGGATCCCGCGCAGGCGATACCGGGCGGTCAAGAGAATGCCGTGCACAAGCGCAAACGTGATCAGGAAGATCAGGCTTGCGGCGGCGCCGGCGGACGAGACGTCGGGCACGACGAGCATGATCAGGGTCACGATCCCGGCCGTGGCCAGGATTGCCGTGCTGGGTCGATTGTGCGCGTTATGGTGTGCCAGAGAGGCCGGTAGCGTGCGGTCGGCAGCCATCGAGCGCGCGATGGTGGCCGCGGCGGCAAGGTTGGCCTCAAGCGCCGACAGCATCGAGAGTAAGCCGGCGATCAGCACCAACCAGTAGCCGAAGGTGCCCAAGAATTCACGCCCGGCGACGGCGACCAGCGTCTCCGGAAAGGCGTTGCCGAGGTCGGTCAGGTTCGTGCCCGTTGGTACGCCGACAACAGAGATCACAAACAGCAGCGGCAGGTAAATGCCAAGCGCGATGGCCAGCGAGGCCAGCATCGCCCGCGGGACGATGCGCTGTGGCTCTTTGATCTGCCCAGCCGAGATCGCGATCAAATCGAAACCCTGCATCGCGATGAACGTGAACCCCATCGCCATGGCGAGTCCAGTCCAACCGGAAGCCAAGAACGGCGTGAGAGCCTGACTGACGGTGCCCGATGGCTTTCCCGAGAGCGCAGCCAAGCCGCCCAGGATCAACGTCAAGAACACCAGGACCTTGAGGCTATTGACTGCCTGGCTTCCAGAGCTGCGCTTCCGCATGAGCCGCCAGCTGTACCCAATCACTGCGAGGAGGGCCAGCGCGCGCGTGTCGATCCAAGCTGGCACGGCTCCGCCTTCCGGCGTCAGAAACTCGGCCAAGATCGTGCGCGCGAAGACTCCAAAACCCATCGCGTACAGCACTGCAGCAACGGCCGATGCGAACCACACGATCCAGCCGACGACAAAGGCGACCTCGACCGAGAGCACCCGCCGCGCATAGTTGTACGCGCCACCCGATTGCGGGAAGCGTGAGGCCAGCTCCGCGATGCTCAAGGCCGTCAGCGTCGCGAGCAGCCCGTTGATCGCGATCGCGGCCATCGCGCCCGGTCCCGAAGCCGCAAAAGCAACCCCCGCGAGAGCCAAGATGCCGCCACCCACGATCGCGCCAACGCCGATACTAGTAGCTCCGAAAAAGCCGAGCTTGTGCTCTTCGCTCTGGTTGGGCTGCGCTTTCATGGAAGGATGGTAGCGGAGCCATCCCGGGTCGCACTCTTGTTCCGTGGAAGTGGTGAAGGGAATGCGTTCAATCGATGCCCTTCTGCACAGGTGGTTTGGAAAGGGCGTTAGAGCCACAGCAACGGAAGGAATGCGAGCATCATGGATCGGAGGTCACTCAAAGCTCATTTGGCACCAGGCGCGCATGCACTAGGGAAACCATGAAACTCCTACCTCTGCTTCCAGCACTTGCCCTCTTCTCCCTGGCCGCCGCCGCCCAGAGCCCCCGCGACTCTGTGCAACTGAACACCACCGGCCCCTCCAACGCGGGCCAGGTCGGTGCCGCGAGTGCCGACGATCTCTCGGCCGTCTCTTGGAGTGATGGCTCCAGCAGCCAGGTCCTTGTCGCGGCGTCTGATGGTCGCGGAGTCGCCTTCGGCACCGCGGTGCGCGTGGACAACGACGCGTTCAGCAAGACCACGCAGACCGACTCGATCTTCGTCTCGGGCAACAGCGTGTACGTCGTTTGGGAGGCGAATGCGGACCTCTAGTTCGCGGGCTCCGCGGACCGGGGGCTGACCTACTCTGCTCCCGTGATTGTGGACGACGGCGGTGGCAATGTGCGCGACTGGCGCGTGGCGATCAGTGCGGTTCCGCTTGGCGATCACATCTATGTGCTGAGCTCGACGGCGATCGGCGACGAGGACTTGTTCCTCGCCTCGTCACACGACGGAGGCTCGAGCTTCTCGGCGGCGGTGCTTGTGCCCTCGGTGGGGTCGACCGGCGACGTGGATGCCTTGGCCATCGCCGCGGCTGGCAACGTCGTGCACATCGCGTGGGACGACAACCGCAGCGGCCGTGATTCGGTTTACTACCAACGCAGCATCGATGGGGGAGCGACCTTCTTGGCGGCCGACGTCTCCTTGGGAGACAACGTTGGGGTCGAGGACTCGAACTCTCCGATCGAGATGGCTCTCTCTGGCTTGGTGGTGGCTGTCATGTGGAATGAAGAGCCCGGTGGCAGTGGGAACGAGATCATGCAGGTCAACGTCTCCAACAGCGCGGGTTTGACCTTTAGCGGCCCCGTGGATCCGGGCGGCTACGTCGCGACGGTCGACGACACCGACTTCGGTCATGTGGTGATCGATCCGCTCAGCAACAACGTCTTCGCTATCTGGGAGGACAACCGCACGGGTACGGACGAGGCCTATGTTGCGGTCTCGACCGACGGTGGTTTGTCCTACTTGCCCGACGTGCAGCTGTCGCTTGCGGGCGCAGAGAAGCCGCGGTTTGCGGGCGTCTCTGGAAGCCGCTCGAGCGCGACGGCCGTGTGGGAGAGCACCGCTGGGTTCCCGCGGTTTGTTGAAGCGAGCCAGTCTTTGGACGGCGGCTTGACCTGGGGCGCTGCCTTCCAAATCAGCGACAACGCACCGGATACGGTGGACTTCGTGACGGGCGCCTACAACGAACTCTACGGCAACTATCTCGCAGCGTGGACGTCGCTGAACGGCGGAGACTTCAACGTCTATAGCGGCGGCTATCGTCCGCAGACTTTGGCTGGCCAGAACTTGGTCTCGGGCCAGCCGTCCAGCTTGGTTCTGTCGGACTTCAGTGGGCAAGACCCGCTTGTCTGGGTGCTGCTCTCAAGCAACCCCGGCAGCTTCCCGATTGGCTTTGGCGACAGTCGCGACATCGGCCTCAACGCGTTTGACCCCTTCTTCAGTCTGGCTCTTACGACACCCGGTCTGTTCTTGACGGTCTTGGACGGGACCGGCGCGGGAAGCACTGTTCCGACTCCCAATCCGTTGCCGGCCGGCTTCAATCTCTATGCGGCTGCGCTCTCGTTCGATCTCTCGGCCGGGATTGCGATCGGCGAGATCACGGACGTCGAGCTGCTGACGATTCAGTAGCCACAACGAGTGCGACCCGGTTTGGCCGGTCCTATTCGACGCGCGTGAAGAGCAAACCCTTGGCGCGGCCGGCGCCAAGGTCGAAGGCGTCGACTTGGCCGTCTGCGTCGCGCTCGAAGGTCAGGCGGAAGTAGCCGCCGGTTGTGTGGTCGCCTTTCTCCGTCAGCAGCATGGGGCCGAAATCGGCGTGGCCCACTTTGTAGTAGAGGCCGTCGGGGCGCACCTCGAGGGTTGCCGTTTTGTCGAGCTCGGAACTGAAGTAGTGGCCCTCGATACCGGCGAAGCTCGCGGGGTCGGGGGACGGTTGCGGGCTGGCGTCGGAGCCGCCTCGTTCGCGGTCTTGGCCGCCATCCGGCGCTTCCGTGTCCGCCGGGCCGATGTACAGATCGGCGACCTCTTGGCACCAGCGGGTCGGCTCGCCGCTGTCGTCGTTGGAAAGGCAGATCACGGACAGGCGCTGATCGGGGAAGCGCATCAGCTCGGCGCGGAAGCCGGTGAAGGCTCCGCCGTGCGAGACGCGCCGGAGCCCGCGATACGTGTCGATGAAGAGGCCCGCGGCGTAGTCCAGTTCGGTGCCACTGTTGAGCGTGCCAACCTCGTGTTGAGCCGCGTGCAAGGCGGCGCCGCCGACCTTGTGCGAGCTGAAGTTCGCGTCCCACTTGGCCAGCTCGAGCACGCTTGTGAACACGCCGCCGTCGCCAACGAGGTTCAGGATCGTGCGCCCGATCGCGTAGCCGGACTCGGGCGCGTCGAGCGGCACGTAGCCCTCGGCGCGCAGCGGCACGATCTCGGTTGTATCGTCGCAGTAGAAGCTCTTGTGCATGCCGAGCGGCTCGAACAGCTTGTCGTGCGCGTACGCGCGCAGGCTGCTGCCGGTCGCGCGCTCGACGATCACGCCCAGCAAGAGGTAGCCCGAGTTCGAGTACGAGAAGTGCGCGCCGGGTGCGAAGTCGAGCCCCGCTTGACGCCCGAGCAGGTCGAGCACATCGGCCGTGGTGTAGTAGTCAAGGTCACCCATGCCGCGAATCGCCATCAGCGTCAGGTAGTCGCGGATGCCGCTGGTGTGGTGCATCAAGTCGCGGATCGTTGCCGGTCGCTGCCCCTCGTCCCACGCCGGCAGCTCGGGCACCCATTTGCGCACGTCGTCGGCGAGGGCGAGCTTGCCGTCGGCGGCGGCCAGCAGCACGCAGCTGGCGGTGAATTGCTTCGAGGTCGAGCCGATGCGGAAGATCGTCTCGGGAGCATTCGCAATCCCGTACTCGAGGTTGGCGAAGCCGTACCCATGAGCAAAGACGACCTCGCCATTCTGCACGACCGCCACCGAGCAGCCGGGCCGCTGCCCCTCGCCGAGCTCCGCGAACACGGCGTCGATCTGCGCCGGCGTGACCTCGGCAAGCGCCACCGTCGCGGGCTCCTGAACGGGAGGGCTGAGCAGCACGGAACACAAGAAGACAGAGGCGATCAACATGGTCGAATGGGGTGGGGCGTGGCTGAGGGGAGAGCCCCGATCCTGCCTCACACGGCACCCTTCGCGCAACAGGTACGTGCGACTCTAGCTTTTGGGCCACTCGCTGAATCGCCGCTTTTCGCCGGCATGCGCGTGTACGTGCTTCCAGAGAATCCTGTCGCCGTCGAGAAGAAACCAACCCGACATCATCAGCGGATCGCCGACCGGACGGCCGACGCCAAAGCGGCGCGCTCGAAAGCCAGCTAGCAGCACGCGCGGCGCGAACAGCTGGCGGAAGCTTGCGCGGCGTAAACCAAAGCCTGCGTACAGCTGCTTGTCGGGATCGGAGACGGCACGCGCCTCCGGCCAGCGCTCCTCGAGGAAGGCGTCCCCTTCTGTAAGGGAACCCAGGTGCACCAAGAGTAGCGGTGGCAGGTCGCCCTGCCGATCGCGCTCTTGGAGCTCCGCGAGGTCGCGCCGGCAGAACGTTCAGCCGAAGTGGCGCAGGAAGACAACGAGCTGCGGCCCTTCGGCAAGCTGGTCGCTCAAGAGAGGGCCGAGCAAGTTGCGGCCTTCGACGGCCGTCGCCAGCAGCGTGGGGGAGAGTCGTGGGAGTCTCATGTGGGGTCCGGATTCAGAGGCATCCCCGGTCCGCACTAGCGGACCGGGGATGCCGACGATTGTTGTGAGGCGTTTGCTACTGGGGCAGAAGGACCTTGTCGATGACGTGGATGACGCCGTTCGAGGTCTCGATGTCAGCCGCGGTGACGCGCGACTCATTCAAGAAGGCGCCGTCTTTCTTCAGCGCGACGGTGAGCTTCGAGCCCTGCAGCGTAGCGACCTTGCCGTTCGCAAGCTGGTCGGAGTAGACGCGGCCGGCGACGACGTGGTACTTGAGGACCGCGACGAGCTTGTCGCGGTTCTCGGGCAAGAGCAAGGACTCGACGGTGCCCTCGGGCAGCGCGGCGAAGGCCTCATCGGTCGGCGCGAAGACGGTGAAGGGACCCGCGCCTTGCAGGACCTCGACGAGCCCACCTGCGCCGAGCGCGGCGGCCAGAGTCTGGAAAGTGCCGGCTTCGACGGCGGTCTCGACGAGGTTCTTCGAGGCGGGCAGCATGACCGTGTCGAGGACATGGATCGTGCCGTTTGTGCACTGGATGTCGGTCATGACGACTTTGGCACCGCCGATGGTGACGCCGGTCTTGTCGACACGAATATTGAGGCGCTGGCCGTTGAGGGCAGCGGCGCTTTGGATCTTCACGACGTCAGCGGCAGGCACGCGACCGGGCACAACGTGATAGGTGAGGATCGAGGCCAAGGTGGCGCGGTTCTTCGGCAACAGCAGGGACTCGAGCGTGCCCTCGGGCAGTGCGGCGAAGGCCGCGTCCGTCGGCGCGAAGACGGTGAACGGACCAGCGCCTTGCAGGGTGTCGACCAGCTCGGCGGCGCCCAGGGCGGCGGCGAGGGTCGTGAAGTTGCCGGCTTCAATCGCCGTCTCGACGATCGTCTTCGTCGCGGGCATCATGACCGTGTCGATCACGTGGATGATGCCGTTCGAGCACTCGATGTCGGTCACTACGACCTGCGCCCCGGCAACGGTGACGCCGGCATCGTCGACGCGGATGTCGAAGGTCTGGCCGTTCAGTGAGGTCGCGCGGTTCAGCTTGACGACGTCGGCCGCGGCGATTCGTCCGGGCACAACGTGGTAGGTGAGAATCGTCGTCAGGGTGTCCTTGTTCTTCGGCAACAGCAGGGACTCAAGCGTCCCTTCCGGCAGCAGCGCGAAGGCGGCGTCGGTCGGCGCGAACACGGTGAAGGGCCCCTTGCCCTGCAGCGGCTCGACGAGGTCGGCGGCGGTTAGCGCTGCGGCGAGGGTGCCGAAGTCGCCGGCGGCGAGGGCGGTCTCGATGATGTTCTTCTCGGCATTCGCGACGGCTGTCGAAGAGCAGGTCTCTCCGACAGGATTCGCGGCGAAGGCCGTGACGGAGAGGCTGGCAAGGGCAAGGGCTGTGGCAAGAGTGTTCATTGGATCGTTTGGGTGGTGTTGCTGGGATCGTTTCGTTGTGCGCTGTTGTTCGTCGCCTCTCGCCGGACGGATGCACCGGGCCTCGAAAAAGTTGCCACGCTCTCTCGCGGCGCGCGGAAACCGGACGCTTCTGGGATAAGGCAGTCATAAAAGAAGGCGGCGCTCGCACTTGGACACCACGCAGGCGCGTATCTTCGCTTGCGCTCAGCGCTTCAAGTTTGCGAGGCGACCCCAGGCCCATACCGTGACTTCCAATCCGATCAAGACCGAGCCGACGCTCCTCGAGAGGATCGGTGCGGGCGACAAAGCTGCGGTAGCCCTGCTTTTGGATAAGTACGGCCCGTTGGTCTGGTCGATCGCCCGGCGCCAGGCGGGGATTGAGGCGGCGGAGGACCTAGTGCAGGAGATCTTCATCCAGATCTGGAGCCAAGCCGAGCGCTACGACCCCAAGCGCGCCTCCGAGGCGACGTTCATCACGACGGTCGCGCGGCGGCGTGTGATTGATCACAGCCGCAAGCTCGGCCGGCGTCCCGTCCAAGAGGAGCTCCCCGAACAGATGCCGACTGAGGTGTCGCCGTTGGAAGCCGTCGATATCCAGGATGAAGCGCGGGTCGCGGCCGAGGCGATTGCCGAGCTGAAACCCGATCAGCAGCAGGTGCTGCGCCTCTCGATCGTCGAAGGCATGACGCACCCCGAGATCGCCGAGCTCACAAAACTCCCGCTGGGGACCGTCAAGAGTCACGCGCGGCGTGGGCTCGAGCGTGTGCGCACCATATTAAACGAGCGCCGTGAGGCGGGGGGCGATTCGGTATGAGTCGCTTGACCGAACCGAGTTGGGAGGAGCGCAAGCAGGTCGAAGCGGCCTCTTCCCGTTTGTCGAAACGAGTTACAGGATTGAGTCACCCATGAATCAGCAAGGTTCCTTTATCGCCACTCTTCTGGATGCGTCCAGCAAGGCCTTTGCCGCGGGCGCCGTGCTGCGCATGAGCGAAGCCGGGCCTGAGGCGGCAGGTTTTGTGGAGCGCTGGGGCTTCAACGATCTGGTGCAAGACACCCAGGTGCGCTTGCAGTACTTGGCCGAGGCCCTAGCCTGCGGCCGCCCGGAAGTCCTCGATCTGGATGTGGACTGGTTGACGACTACTTACGCCGCGCGCGAGATGCCAGCCGGCCTCTTGAAGATGACGTTGGGCTGCTTGCGCGACGAGCTAGTTGAGAGCCTGCCCGTCGACGCGGGCACGCTGGCGGCCGCGTACCTGCAGCGCTCGCTGGATCGACTCGAGCGGCCCGCCGAGCCCGAGGCTTGCCTCCTAGTCGCCGATGCGCCGCATGCCAGCCTGTCCCAGAGTTTCCTGTTAGCTGTGCTCGAGGGGAGCCGCAGCCGGGCCGCGGCTTTGATCTTGGAGGCGCTTGACGCCGGCGTCAGCGTCGTCGAGCTGCATACCCATGTGGTCACGAAGGTGCAGCGGGAGATCGGGCGCATGTGGCAAGTCGGCGAAGTCAACGTGGCCGAAGAGCACTTCGGCTCGCGCATCGTCGAGGATGTGTTGGCCCAGCTGCGCGTGCGGATGCCGCACACGCCGAGTCTGCCTGCCGCGAGCCGGTCGGTGCTGTTGGCTTCCGTCTCGGGCAACCTGCACGACATTGGTCCGCGCATCGTTGCGGACCAGTTCGAGATGAGCGGCTGGCGCGCGATCTTCCTGGGGGCGAACATGCCGCTTGGCGATTTGGTGCGCGCCGCGCGAGACTTCACGCCCAACTTGGTTGCCTTGTCCGTGGGGCAAGCCACCAATCTGCGCAGCGCGGCCGAGACGATCGAGGCACTGCGCTCGGAGTTCCCGGACCTGTTGATTCTGGTCGGTGGCGGGCCGTTTGCGAAGATTGACGGGCTCTGGAAAGACCTGGGCGCCGATGGTTGCGCGACCAACGCGTCCGACGCCGTCGCGTTTGGCGAGCGGCTCGTCGGCAGCAACTAGCGCGCGTTAGGGCGTGGCCGTTAGCAGAAGGCGCTCGCGCGTCGAGACCACCACTCCGCCCGGGCGCTCGAGCGTGACGGCGAACAGCGTCGCGTGGGTGACGTTGATCTTGGGGTCGATCGCTACCTCGAGCTCGGGCCCGGTGGAGTCAAAAACCCCTCCGTCAACGGGGTAGTCGGCGGGCCGCTTCGCATCGAAGATCCAGAGCTGGTACTGGCTCTTACTCGGATCGTTTTCGGGCAGGCCGGTGAAGGACATGAAGCCGGTCCCGAGCGCGTCGCTCCAGGCCAACTGCCCGCGTACGTCAGCGCCGCCGGGGTCACCGGTCTCGGCCCAGGCCACGACGACGGTGTCGGAAGCGCCGCGCACTTCGGCAAGCGCGGGCGGGTTGCTGGGACCGAAGACTTGAACAAGCAGCGCCAAAGAAGCAGCGACTGCCGCGACCCAGCCGGGCCAAGGGCTCGCGAGGAGGCGCGGCCGGCTCTCGATGTGGGCCGCCAAGAGCGCGAGGTGGGCCGCGGCTGCCGCGAACTCATAGGAATCGGGATCCGCTTCGGGGTGCCGCTCGAGCAGCTGCGCGAGCTCGCGCTCGGTGTCCGCGTCGAGGGGCTCACCCATCGCGCGGTCGGCCAAGAGGTCGCTGAGCCGCCGCGCCTGAGATTCGGACGGCTTCACGTTGGGAGCCTCTCGCTGACGGCCGGTGACTCGGTGGGTGGGGGATAGGGGCTTGACATGAAGAGCTCGGGAGTCTGTTCGCGTGTTCTGTTCAAGTGGATGCATCCGCACGCACAAAACGTGCGAACAAGACTGCATGGAAGTTTTTCTCATCGAACGTCAGCTCTTGATTCCCAGGCCTCGTCACGAGGTCTTCACGTTCTTCAGCGACCCCCGAAACCTCGAGGCGATCACGCCGCCTTGGTTGCGCTTTCGGGTGCGCGAAGCCTCGGAGGAGCCCTTGCGGGAAGGTAGCCGGATCCGCTACCGGCTCAAGGTGCACGGGATCCCGTTCAGTTGGACGAGCTTGATTTCGAAGTGGGATCCGCCGCACGTGTTTGTCGATGAGCAACTCAAAGGGCCCTACCGGTTGTGGAGGCACACGCACTCGTTTGAGAGCCTGGGCGATGCGACCCTCGTGGGGGATCATGTTGAGTACGCGATGCTAGGCGGACGGCTGATCAACAGCTTCTTCGTGCGCAGAGACCTCGAGCGGGTCTTTGACTATCGCGCCGAGCGCCTGAAGGCCTTGATGGGTTCGAAGTCAACGCTCGCTCTTGTCGGCGAGTAGCGCGAATGACACGAGCCGCTGGCCTCAAGCTGATGGCTACGCGAGCCTCCTTTGAGTCGGAGGCGCGGGGCTGGCGAAGTGCAGCATGAGCGGCATCAAAACCGCGTACTCGACGGCAAGCGCGAGCCACGTCCAGCTCGGGTGGCTGCCCGGCTCGATCGCACCGAGCCGCACGCCTGCGAGGAACGACAGCGGGCCACCGATGGCGCCGAACAGGACAGCGAGCGTGTGGCGCCCTCGCAGCCAGCTCATGGAGTGCGCGGGCAGGGTCGCGAAGAGGATCCAAAGGGCGGTGATCCACGCTGGCACGAGCGCGGAAGGCCAGCTTTCGACGGAGGTCGGGTAGCGAACAAGATCGAGCGCGGCCAGTAGGCTGTCGGCCACAAGGCCGAGAGCGCCGATGGCAAGGAGGTAGCCCAGCTCGCGTTTGCGCCGGCCGCGTTGCGTGAGCAGCGCGAGGTGCAGCACAACGATGGCGAGCACAGCCAACGGGCCGAGCCACATGCGCCCCTCGACCGCCGCGCCAACGCAGGCCAGCCAGCCGGCCTGGAAGAGGAGGTAGTTCGCAAGATTCCGCATCGCTACAGCGGCCGTGCAAGAGGCGCCGGGCGCGCGCCGGGCCGCTCGAACAGCATGTGCACGTCGCTGATGTGGCGCTCGGCGAAGCCACCCTCGCAGTAGGCGAAGTAGAACTCCCACTGGCGCAGAAAAGCCTGCGAGTAGCCCATGGCCTGGGCCTCCGATGTGCGCGCGAGCAGGGCTTCGCGCCAGGTGGCGAGCGTCTTGACGTAGTGCGGGCCAATGTCTTCGAGCTCGACCATGCGCAGGTCGCTGGACCGCGTTGCGGCCGAGCACAGCGCCGTCACCGAAGGGATGCAAGAGCCCGGGAAGACGTGCCGCTGGATGAAGTCGACCGAGCGGCGGGCAGCTTCGTATTGCTGGTCGGCGATCGTGATCGCCTGCAGCGCCATGCGGCCGTTGGGCTTCAGGAGCTTGGCGCAGCGCTCGAAGAATTCGCCAAAGTACGCGGCCCCGACCGCTTCGATCATCTCGACCGAGACAAGCTTGTCGAAGCTGCCCTCGAGCTTGCGGTAGTCTTGGAAGAGCAAAGTGATGCGGTCCCCGAGCCCAGCCTCGCGGATGCGCGCGCCGGCGAGATGGTGCTGCTCCTTCGAGATCGTGGTGGTCGTCACGCGGCAGCCGTACTCGCGCGCCGCGTGCAACGCGAAGGCACCCCAGCCGGTGCCGATCTCGAGTAGGTGATCGGTCGGCTGTAGGTCGAGCTTGCGGCACAGGCGGTCGATCTTGGCAATCGAGGCCTCTTCGAGCGTTGCCTCGGGATGCTCGAAGACGCCGCACGAGTAGGTCATCGTCGGGTCGAGGAACAGCCCGAAGAACTCGTTCGAGACGTCGTAGTGCGCGCGGATGTTCTCCGCACTGCCGCGCTCGTTGTTGCGGCGCAGGCGGTGGTAGAGCGCAAGGAACGGACGCGAGAGCCGGGCGAAGCCGTTCTCGAGACCGTCGAGGGTGTCCTGGTTGCGCACGAACACGCGCACGACCGCGACGGGATCGGCGCTCGTCCACCAGCCCTTGGCGTACGCCTCGCCGGCGCCGACGCTGCCGCGAAAGGCCACCGCCGACCAGAAGCGCGCGTCGCGCACTTCGATGCTGGCATGGGGCAGTCCGGCCACGGCCTGGCCAAAGTCATGCCGCCGGCCGCCTTCGAGCACAGAGAGGCTGCCCGAGCTGATCGTGGCCATGCGCGCGAGCACTTGCCGCCCGACGAAGGTGGGGCTCGGGAGCGCGTGCTGCGCAAGCGTGGCGGTGCTCGCCACAGAGGTCTTGGGATTCATGCTTTGTGGGCTCCGCTTGTGGGGACGCGCTTGTCGGGATGGGTGAAGAAGGTCACACGCTTGAGGAAGAGGCGCGCCGCGTGCCAGTAGATGGCGAGGTGCAAACGCAATGGCTGGAGTGGGTACCGCACAAGGGCTGTGGCCAGGCTGCGGCGGTCGATCGCGCGGCGCTCGAGGGAGAGGTCCACGTGGAAGACAACCTTCGCGTGCTCGAAGTTCGTCATCGAGACGCCCATGCCGTCGGGACCGACGCGGAAGCGCCACTCGTAGACCTGGTCCATGTCGAAGAACGGCGAGACGTGGAAGTCCTTGTCGAACCGGAAGACAAGGTCGTCCTGGCCGGCAGTGTCGAGCACGTAGGCATGCCGCTCGCCCCAGGGTGTGTTCGTGATCTCGGCCACGATGGCGTCGAGGCCGCCATGCTCGTCGTAGCAGAAGTAGAAGCTGACCGGATTGAACAGGTACCCGAAGGTGCGCAGCTGAGTCAGGATCTGGACCTTGCCAAGCGGCCGTCTTCCCAACTTTTCCGCGATGCGTGCGCGCACGGCATCCGCCAGCGGCGTCGCGGGCGCGCCGAGGTAGTCGCGGCGCCGGAACGAGACCCAATTGGGCTTCTCGACCGACCAGAACCAGCGGCCGCGGAATACTTCGCCCAGCTCGTCGAGGTCGAGCAACGCCAAGTGGACGCGGTACCGAAAGGCATGCGGTTTCTCGCCGAAGCGGCGGTGCTCAACCTGGCCTTGAAGCAGTGCCGAGTTCATCGCACACCTCGTTCGCTGTTCAGGTTTTGCAGCACCGCACGGGCGCTCATGACGCCGTCCTCGTGGAAGCCATAACGCCAGTAAGCGCCGCAGAAGTGCACGCCGTCCGCGCCGTCGATCTCGGCGTGCCGGGCTTGCGCGCGAACCGTCGCTGTCGAGAAGATCGGGTGGTCGTATTGGAAGCGCCGCAGCACCTTGTCGGGAGCGATCGCCTCGGTGCGGTTGAGCGTTAGCAGGTACGGCGTCTTGCCCGGCAGGCCCTGCAGGTTGTTCATCCAGTAGGTCACGGCTGGCAGCTCGGGGCCGCTGCCGGGCGCGGAGATGTGGTAGTTCCAGCTGGCCCAGGCGCGCCGCCGGCGTGGCATCAGGCGGGTGTCGCTGTGCAGCACCGCCGCGTTGCTCTGGAACTCGAAGGCGCCCAGGATCTCGCGCTCGAGCGCCGTCGCGTCGGCCAGCAAACGCAGGCTCGTGTCGGCGTGCGTGGCCAGCACGACTCGATCGAAGCAGCCTTCGTCGCCCTTGGATGAGTGCACGCGTACCCCGTCCGTCGTCCGCTCGACGCGCACGACCGGCGTGTTCAAGTGGATGCGCTCGCGGAACGGCTCGACGAGGCATCGGACGTACTCCGCCGAGCCGCCCTTCACGACCAGCCATTGGGGCCGCTCGTCGACCTGCAGGAACCCGTGGTTGTGGAAGAACTGCACCAAGAAGCGCAGCGGAAAAGCGCGCATCGTCTCGGGCGTCGCCGACCAAACCGCGGCGCCCATCGGGATCAGGTGCTTGTCGACGAACATGCGCGAATAGCGCCCGCGCTCGAGGTACTCGCCGAGGGTTGTGTCGTCGTCCGGACGCTCGAGCACCGCCGGCGCCTCGCGATAGAAGCGCAGGATGTCGCGCACCATGCGCCAGAACCCAGGCCGCAACAGGTTCGAGCGCTGCGCGAAGAGCCCGTTGAAGTTCGTGCCGTTGTACTCAAGTCCACTCGACTCGCAGCGCGCCGAGAAGCTCATCTCACTGTCCTGCCAGTCGACCTCAAGCTCCCTCAAGAGCGCGCAGAAGTGCGGATAGGTCTTCTCGTTGAAGACGATGAACCCCGTGTCGATTGCCAAGGGACCTGTGGCCGTCTCGACGTCCACGGTGTTCGTGTGCCCGCCGATGCGGTCGGCAGCCTCAAGCACGGTGACCTCGTGCTCAGGGTGCAACTCACGAGCGGCAACCAGCCCCGAGATTCCGGTCCCGACGATGCAGATCTTCATCGGCCGCGCCCCTCGGCGAGCACCTTCGCCGGCACGGGGTTCAGGCGCCAGATCATGCCGAGCGCCGCCATCAAACGCAGCGCGTAGTAGGACAGGTCCACCTGCCACCACTTGAACCCCTGGCGCACGGAGGCCGGGTAGCGATGGTGGTTGTTGTGCCAGCCCTCGCCGAAGGTCAAGAGCGACAGCAACAGGTTGTTGCGGCTATCGTCGCCGGTCGCGTAGCTGCGCGTGCCAAAGCGGTGCGCAAACGAGTTGATCGAGAACGTCACGTGGTGCGTGACAACGGTCGAGATGCTGAAGCCCCAGATCACAAGCTGCCAACCGCTTGTGTCGAGCCCGAGCGCCGCCAAGCCGAGCCCAAGGCCATAGAAGCCGGCCAGCGAAACGAGCGGCACGACGATGTCGAAGCGGTCGAGGAAGCGCAGCTCGGGGAAGCGCACAAGGTCCGAGACGAGCTCCAGCCGAGGGCGAAAGTTTGCGCGCGAGAGGATCCAACCGATGTGGCTCCACCAAAAGCCATGGCGGGCGGGGGAGTGCACGTCGGCCTCTTTGTCGGAGCTCTTGTGGTGCGCGCGGTGGTGGGAAGCCCACCAGATCGGGCCGCGTTGAATCGCGGTCGCGCCGATCAGCGCGAAGACGAACTGCATCGCGCGCGAGGTCTGGAACGAGCGGTGAGAGAAGTAGCGGTGGTAGAAGGCCGTGATCGAAAACATGCGCACCGCGTAGGCCAAGCCGGCCACAACGAGCGCAGTCCAGCTCCAGCCGACCGCGACAACAAACAGGCAGCTGAGGTGCAGCACAACGAAGGGCACCACGCGCAACCAATCGACCTCTTTGGGATCGCCGGCGACGTCGCGCTCGTCCTCGGCCCAAGCGTCGAGCCAGCGCACGAAGCTGCGCCAGCGCGGGGCGGCTGGGGCTTGAGTTTCACGCACCACACGGTTCACGACGTTAGGTCCTCGCTCGGGCGCAACCTGACGTGCGAGACGATCCACTCGCGGCCGCCATCGAAGGCGAACAGCTCGGCGCAAGATAGGAAGAAGACGCGCCAGCGGTGGTACCACCGGACGGCCTCGCCCGCGCCATAAGTCTCTTCGAAGAGCGCCAGCACGCGCGCCTTGTTAGCTTCCAAGTTGCGCAGCCAGTCCTCGGAGGTGCGCGCGTAATGGGTCCCGGAGACCTCCCAGCGCTCGTCCACTTCGAGCGGGATGTCAAGCTGATCGATCAGGTCCGGGCACGGCATCATGCCGCCGGTGAAGAAGTACTTGCTCATCCAGTCGGAGTCGTCGCGGACCTCGAAGGGGTAGGCGAAGCGCTGGTGTGCAAAGACGTGCAAGAACAGGCGGGCGTCGGGGCGCAGCCAGCCGGAAATCCGGCCCAGCAGCACCTCCCAGTTGCGCATGTGTTCGAACATCTCGACCGACACGACGCGGTCGAAGCGAAGGGACGTGTCGAGCACGTTCATGTCGGCCGTCAGGACCTCGATGTTGCTGAATCCGCGTTCGGCAGCCCGCGCGAGAATGTGCTCGCGCTGCGGGGCGGAGTTCGAGACCGCGCGGATGCGGCTTGCCGGATAGTGCTCGGCCATCCACAGCGTTAGCGAGCCCCACCCGCAGCCAAGCTCAAGCACGTCCTGGCCATCGGCAAGCTCGGCGCGTTCGCAGGTCAAGCGCAGCATCTCTTCTTCGGCTTCGTCGAGCGTTGTGCTCGGGTCCGGGTAGAAAGCGCTGCTGTACTTGAGCCGCCGGCCAAGCGCCAGCTCGAAGAACTCGGGCGGCACCTCGTAGTGCTGCTCGTTGGCTTTTTCGGGCACCGGCGCGACCTCGCTCGCCCGCATCTGAGAGACCCAGAGGGCGAGCGCTGCATCGCGGCTTGGCTCGAAGATCGCACGCTGCTCGCGCAGGCGCTCATCGAGCAGTTTTCGGATACCACGTCGCAAGAGCGGCTTGGGCACAAGGCCCTTCTCGACCAGTTGGAGAGTTGTCTTCATAGGATTAGGCGCGTTCGAAATCGGCGCGGCGTGGCGGTACGGGGAAGAAGGCGTTGGTGTCGTTTTGGTAGGCGCGGTAGTCGTCGCCGCGGCTCTTGAGCGACTGCTCTTCGGTGGGCGGGATGCCGGTCACCTTGACGACTAGGAAGAGCATCAGAGCCGGGGCCAGCCAGAGCAGCCAGCCGAGTGGCAGGCCGATCCCGATCAGCGGGTAGACCAGCCAGTGCAGCCACTCGAAGAAGTAGTTGGGGTGCCGCGACCAAGCCCAGAGACCCGAGCGGCACGTGCGCCCGCGGTTCGCGGGCTCGGTGCGCCAAGCGGACAGCTGGCGGTCCGCGATGCCTTCGCCGACGATCGAGACAAGGAACAGAACGATCGCGAGGCCGTCTTGGATTCGCCAGCCAGGTTCGGTCGCCACGAAGAGTCCAAGGAAGGTCAGCGAGAGCAAGACTGCCAGGACCGCCTGGGCTTGGAAGAACCAGAACAGGGTCGACTCGAAGCGCTGGCCCCAGCTGACACGCAGGCCGGCGTAGCGGCCGTCTTCCGCTTCGCTCGTGACACGTTTGTAGAGGTGGAGGGTGAGGCGCGCCGACCAGATGCCGGCCAAGAGCGCCACCAGGACGCGACGCGGGAGCCAGCCTTCCGTGAAGGCGGCGTAGCCGAGCGCCATGACGCCGATGCTGCCGGCCCAGAGGAGGTCGACGATGCCGGCGTTCCGGGTGCGCTGCTGGCGCCGCCAGGCGAGCGCCATGACGGGGACCAAGAGGGCGAGGGCGATCAGGGGAAGCGAATAGGGGGGCATGCAGAGACATTCGCCGAAAGCTGGTGCTTGGATGCATCCAGCTGGATTCCTCCGGCGAAAAGTCTGTCATGAAGGAAACCAAGAAGAACGCGCGTCGGCGCAGCCCGCGCCTTCGGCGTTCGGGCTGCGTCTTGGCCATGATGGCCCTGTTCGCAACCCCGCTCGTCGTGGGCTCGTGCGGGTCGCTTCCGAAGTCCGAGCTCGAAGAGCGCTTGGCCGCGCTTGGGAAGAATGCGGCCGTCGGCGAGCTTGAGCGGCTCGAGTTCGAGGCCGACCTTGGCGATGGACTGCGCGACTTCGAGCTTGTCTACCACCACGCCCCGCGGTCCGAAAGTGCGACGGGCAGCGCCGGCGTGCCGATCGTGCTGGTGCACGGCACGCCCTCGACGCTGTACTCCTGGAGCGAGCTGATCCACGGCGCTGCAGGCAGCGCCGGGCTCGCAGCGACCCACGATGTGTACGCGATCGAGGTGATCGGCCACGGCGTCGCGCCCGGAGAGGTTTCGACCGTCACGTTCGAGCGTTGCGCCCGCTTTGTGGCGGCCGCGATTCGGGCTCTCGGCCTCGACCGCGTGAACCTCGTGGGCTCTTCTTATGGAGGTGAGTTCGTCTGGCGCGCGGCCTTGAACGAGCCCGAGCTGATCGAGAGCGTCGTGCTGATCGACTCCTCGGGCGTGGGCCGCCGCGACGCCGACTGGCTGCCCGAGGAGCTGGCGATGCGCGACAACCCGCTGGCGAAGATCGGCTGGTTGATCAACGACCGCGATCGCATCGAGGTCGCCCTCGCGCCGCACTTCCGCGAGCTGCCGCCGGACCGCGTTGAGGAGTTCTTCCTCGTCTGCGACAACGCCTCGAACTGGAAGGCGATGGTCGACTTGGCCCGCGACGAGAACGGTGAACGCGAAGCCGAGCTGGCCAAGCTCGCGGCGCCGGTGCTGCTGCTCTGGGGTGCAGAGGACTTCGCCTACGCCCCCGACTACTACGCCCAGCGCTTCCTCGACCTGCTGCCGAACGCGCGCCTCGTTGCGTTGCCCGAGACGGGCCACTACCCACACGAGGAGCGGCCGGCCGAGGTCATCGCCGTCCTCAACGCGTTCTTCCAAGAGCTTGTCGCGCAACCGACTCCCACGCGCTAACGCCATGTTGAAAACGATCCCTTTGCTGCTGCTTCTGTCCCTCGCCGGGGGCCCGAAGGAGTTCGAGGTGCTGCCGCAGACGCTCGCGCGGCAGCAGCTCTCGCCCATGGTCTTCGACCGCCAATGGAGCTTGCCCGAGCCTCGGAGCGTGCCCGGCCGCGACCTGTTGGCCGAGATGCGCAGGCTGCTTGCGCTGCGCTTCGACCTCGCGGATCCAGAGGGCCGCCGCTACCAGAACTTCGGCGACCTGGCGGCCGCCGCGCGAGCGCTGCCAGCCAAGCAGCGCGAGGCCTGGTTCACCGGACTTGAGCGTGCGGCGCCGGATCTCTTTGGCGACTGGGGCGCGGGCTTTCGTCAGCTGCTCTTTGACCAGCGCTTGGACACGGCGCGCTGGGAGCCTGCCGACGAGAGCGCCGACGACGGCATGCTGTTCGCGGACTCCTGGGCGATGCAGGGCGAGAAGTCCGGGCCTTGGGGCAAGCTCGACGTGCGTCCGCTGATGGAGCAGGGCGCGGCGCTCGTGTTTGCCGACCTCGCGACGATCAAGGCGGTCGAGAACGACTACCGGGCCTACCCTGGCAACGTCGGCGCGGACTACGAAGAGATCTTTCCCGTGCCCGGCAGCTACTACCTCGGCAAGGACGAGGCCGAGCGGCCTTTCTCGGCCTTGACGATCCGCTTCACCTGCGATCTGCCGTTTCCCTTCTCAGACTACAGCACGCGGCTCGGGATCCTGAATCACTTCGATGACGCGGGGGTCTTGTCCACCGACATCTACTCGACCAGCTCGGACTTCCACTGGCTCGCCGGGCGCGACGTGTTCTTGCCGGTGACAACCAGCGACGGCGAGTGGGTCGCGTTCTTGTTGGTGCGCCACTTCGGGTTCGACCTGGACGGCGTGCCCGACGGTGCGGACGATCGGCGCGTCGCACTCGGCGGCTCGATGGGTAACTTGAAGCGCAACGCCGAGCGGCTCTGGCGCGCGCGCCTTGCGGAAGCGGTCGAGCCGCTCTTGCCCAAGAACGGTCTGCAAGTGCTGGACAAGGTGCGTGTCTTTGGGACAAGGTGAGGAGAGGCCTCGCGAAGCGGGCCAGCGGCCGCCGCTAATTGACAGTTCAAGATGAAGAAGAAAACCATGCGGACTCTCCTCGGGATTGGGCTTGCCTTCGTGCTTGCCGGTGGGCTTGGAACCGGGCTGGCTTGCGCGACAACCCCTAGCGATATCGGGCTCGACGACGCCGGCGTTCTGCGGCCGTGCCCGGGGGCGCCCAACTGCGTGTGCAGCGAAGGCGAGAGCGCCTCGATCGAGCCGCTGGCCTACACGGGCGACGGCCAGGCCGCTTTTCGGTCGCTGCTCGATTGGCTCGAGCTGCAGCCGCATGTCGAGCTCGTCACCGTCGAGGCGGGCTACGCGCACGCGGTCTATCGCACGCCGTTGCTCGGCTTCCGCGATGACCTCGAGCTGCGCTTGGATGAGGCGAGCTCGGTGATTCAAGTGCGCTCGGCCTCGCGCGTGGGCTACTCGGATCTGGGCGCGAACCGCCGCCGCGTCGAGGACCTGCGCGCGAGCTGGTCGCCGCCGGATCCGCAGTGATGCAGCGCTCGCGCTACAGCGGCTCGAACGCGAGCGACTGTTGGCAGTCGTTCCAGCGCTCGATGTAGGCGCCGACGCGCAACTTGCGGCGCGTGTTGGCGCCGGACATGTAGCGCAGCTTGCCAAAGACCGGCCGCTCGGGTCCCCAAGCGCGGTCGTACTTGCCGAGCACCCACAGGATGCCGCTGGACGAGTTCGGGTCGCGCCCATCGAGTGCGTACTTGTTGTTCAGCTCGACCATGATCCGGAGCGCGTCGGCGGGGCTCGCGCTCCAGTGCAGGATCTTCTTGCCCCACAGCATGCGCAGGTAGTTGTGGATGCGGCCCTCGATGCGCAGCTGGTTCTGGGCCGCGTTCCAGAGGTCGTCGTGGGTCGCGGCGCGCTCGAACTGCTCGAGCGTGTAGACATAAGGGCGCGGATCCGCAGCGTGCAGCTCGAGCGTCGCGCGCGCCCAGTCCGGCAGGCACGCGAGCGTGTCGTGATGGGTCCCGTGGTGAGCGCCGTTGAAGCCCACCTCGCGCCAGGTGATCAGCTGGTCGAGGAAGGCCTCGGCGCCGGGCGACATGCTCCACCAGCCAGTACGCTTGCCACTGGTGAGTTCGGTCATGTCGGACGGCGCCCAGCCCTCGCGCTCGGCCAAAGCCCAGAGCGCTTCGTGCGCGCCGATGTGGCCGAAGTGCAGGTACGGCGAGAGGCCGCTCGAGGTGTCGGACTCGGGCTGGTTGCGGCCCTCGCCGTAGGCGGTAAGGCGCGCGTCCAGGAACTCGCCGAGGGCCGCGCGTCCGGCCTCGGCGCCTCCTTCGAAGGGCGCTGGCGCGACGCGGTGGTCAATCGGCAGCTGGGTCAGCGCATCGCTGCTGTCGGCGCCGAGGCGCTCGAGGTCGGCCGCCGGCCAGCGCTCGAGGACATCCGCGGGCAGGCTCGCCAAGGGTGGCAGCTTGGGGGCAACGAGCTCAGGTCGCGGCATCGCATCGAGGTGCGGCCGGAGCTCGCGCTGCAAGAAGCGCCGAAAGTCATAGGCGCGCGCGAAGGCCTTGGGCGCCGCGCGCAAAGGCAAGAGCCCGTTGGAGTCGATCGCCTCGATGCGCACGCCGGTACCTGCAGCCAGCCGCTTGGCAACCGCCGCCAACATGCGCGGCAGGAAGAAGGCTGGAGAGTCGTCGGTGACGACTGCGGCGGCGTCCTCGGCCAAGCGCTCGAGCAGCCCCTTGCCGGCCCCCGGCACGGGCTCGACAAAGGGGTGGTAGTGGACGGTTGTGCCGGCCAGCGCGCGCTGATTGGCGCGCATGCCGTCGATCACGAAGCGGTGCAGGCGATCGCTGGCCCAGGCGTAGTCGACACGCAGGGGCTCGAGGATGACGAGCGGGAGCTTGAGCTCGCGCGCCAGCTCGACGGCGCGGTCGAGCGCGAAGTTGAAGCGCGTGCGCCGCGCCGCGGTCATCCAATAGATGACGAAGGCGCCATCGGTGCGCGCTGGGACGTCGACGAGCACGCGGATGCGCACGCTGGGAATGGAGCTCTGGCTTGAGCTTTCTATTGTGCGGCTAGGCATGGTTGCGGAGCATCAGCTCCTTGGGGTGCGGGTCGAAGTACAGCTGCCCCGCGAGGTACGCGATGCTGTAACGGCGGATGTTGTAGCGCATCAGCGTCATCGGCACGATCAGCGGAAGCAGGCCCGCTTGGTAGTCATCGATCGCCGCGTGCACCTCGCGCTTCTCGGACGCCGGCAGCAGAGTCTTGAGGTGGCCCATGGCGTGCTGCAGCACGTTGACGTGGCGCGCGACCGTAGCCTTCATGCGCAGCGCACTTTGGAACTCGGTCTCGTAGCGCGCGAACAGCTCGGAGTCGGGCAGCGTCCCGGCGCTGCCAACGAGCTTGCCGAGGCGCCGATAGGCGGCCTCGTTGTGCGCGAGCAGCAACAGTTTGTGGGCCGTGTGGAAAGCCACCAGGCGGCGGCGCGTGAGGCCGCCACCGACCAGGCCACGCCAGCGGTTGCGGCAGAACACGCGCTCGATAAAGTTCTCGCGCAGCTGCGGGTCGTTCAAGCGCCCATCCTCTTCGAGGGGCAGCCCGGGCCAGAGCTCGATCAGCTTCGCGGCAAACAAGCCAGAGTCGCTGCGGCGCGCCGGCATGCCGCTGCGGTACGCCTTGATGCGCTCCATGCCACACGACGGCGAGTTGCGCTTGAGGATGTAGCCGTCGAGGTCGAGCTGCTTCAGCTTCGCGATGCGCGCATCGCCAAAATCGTTCATGCGCTCGGTGAAGTCCTCGCCGGTTGAGGGCGCGACGAGTCGGACGCCTTGGCCCTCGTCGACCAAGCGGATCGTCGGGCGCGGGGTGCTCATGCCGACCTCGACCTCGGGGCAGACCGGCACAAACTCGAACCAACGCGACAGCGTGTCGGTCACGAAACGGGCGCGCGCGTGGCCTCCGTCGTAGCGCACGTTCTCGCCCAAGAGGCACGTCGACACGCCGATGCGCAGCGGCTGCTCGGGCGCGTGCCAGTCGCTCCAACAGCCGGTCTCGGCGTTTGGAGTCGCGGGATTCGTTTGGGTCTTGGTGTCCATTAGGCTGCTTCTTGGGTGGGGCGGGAAGGGGCGGCTACCGCGGCTCGCGCGATCTCCGCGAGCATTGAGGCGAAGACCATGCGGTGCAGCGGATAGACCAAGTACCAGTAGGCGAGCCCAGCGAGACCAACGGGGTCGAAGAGCGCGGTTTGGCGGATCGTTGCGCCGCTGCCGGCGGGCTCGACCTCGAACTCGAGCCACGCGCGACCGGGCAGCTTCATCTCGGCCGCGAGCCGCAGCCGGCGACCGGGCTCGAAGGCCTCGACGCGCCAGAAGTCGACCGCATCGCCGACGAAGAGTTGGCCAACAGGCGGACGCCCGCGACGCACGCCGACGCCGCCGACGAGCAGGTCCAGAGTGCCGCGCAACTTCCAAAGCCAGTCGTAGGCATACCAGCCGGTGCGACCGCCGATGGCCGCAATCGGCGCGAAGGCCCGCTCGGGCGGCACGGTGACCGTGCGCGTCCGCGAGTCGATCAAGCGCCTCTTGAACTTGACGCCGACCCAGGTGCGCGGCGCGCTACCGGAAGAGAGCGCGTCGTACCAATGACTCTCGGAGAAGGCGCGATCCTCGTCGCGGATTGCAGCAGCGATGGCCGCCCGCATGCTTCTTGGCCGGACCGAGAAGTGCTCGAGAGCGGCCGTGTCGCGCACGACGGTCGGGTGCTTGATCGACTCGATCAGCTTGCGGCCAACGCGCGCATAGAGCGGCGTCACCAGCCCAAGCCATAAACTGGAGAGCCGCGGCGTCAAGAAAGGCACACGCAAGATCACGCGCTTGAGCCCGACTTGGCGCGCGTACTCCCGCATCAAGGCTTCGTAGGAGACCGAGTCTGTGCCGCCGATCTCGAAGACCCGGCCGCGCTCGAGTGGAACGTCGAGCGCCTCGATGAGGTAGGCGAGCAGGTCGTCGATCGCGATCGGCTGGGCCTCGACACGGACCCAGCGTGGCGTGATCATGAGCGGCAAGCGACGCACCAGTGAACGGATCATTTCGAACGAGAGACTTCCCGAGCCGATCACGATCGAGGCGCGCAGCTCAAGCACGGGCACTCCGGTGGACGCCAACAGCTCGCCAACCTCGTGGCGGCTGCGCAGGTGCGGCGAGAGGTCTTTGCCGTGGGCCAGGCCACCGAGGTAGATGATGCGCTCGACGCCGGCCGCCCGGGCCGCCTCGGCGAAGTTGCGCGCTCCACGGCGGTCGTGCTCCTCGAATTCGGCGCCGGCGCCCATGCTGTGGATCAGGTAGTAGGCCGTTCGCACACCCGCGAGCGCCGCCGTCAGGCTCGCGGGATCCTGCACATCTCCGGCGACGACCTCGGTGGCCGCCGCGACACGCCCTTCGAGGGCGGCGGGCTTGCGCGCCATGCAGCGCAGCGGCAGGCCGGCTTGCTCTAGGCGCTGGCGCAGGCGGCCGCCGATGTAGCCCGTCGGGCCGGTGATCAGGATTGGGGTCTGCATCTGGTTGCCTGTGAATCGAAGCGTTGGGGAAGGAGGCGCGCGGCGATTCTCTAACGCTTCTCGATCGCGGCCAGCTCAAGTCGGAACGAGCCGTCCTGCTTGTCCGAGATCATGATGCCCAGGTCGGTCACGTCGACCAGCTCGAGCGCCGGCACGTTGCTGAGCTGTTGGCCGCGCCAGACGGGCGTGAAGTCGGAGGCCGCGAAGCTGTGCTCGCTCCACTCGCCGGCGACTGTTTGGAACGGCGCCTGGTACGAGGCCGCGCCGCCAGCGTTGCTGCGCAAGCGCAGCTTGTAGGTGTTGCCGTCGCCGCGCACGCGCAGCACGATTTGCTTGGCACTAATCAAGCGACCCTCGATTGAGGCCGAGCGCACCGACGCAAACCCGCCGTTGTTTTCGAGCGACAGGTTGCCGGCGAAGAGGGCGCTTCCGTCTTGGGTGCTCCAGATACGGCTCGTCGAGCGCCCGCCCATGACCGAGTCGTTGACGGGCCGCCAGGAGGCGAGCTCGTTGGCGTCGCCGCAATCAACCAGAGTCTGAGCGGCGCGTGTGACGGGGACCTGCACCTCGAAGTAGCGCTTGTTGCCACGCACCATCGGGCTGTTGTAGCCCATCACGCGCGGCGGACCGGCGGCCTCCAGTTCAGGCTGCGTGGCAATCCAGTTCAGCAGCTCGGTGCGCGCCTCGGCCAGACGGCCTTCGGATTCTTGCCCGCGGCAACCCAGGCTGACCACCCAGTTGGCGTCTGCGTCCGCGACCTCGACCTTGCCGTCCGGGCCGACCGCACCCAGCGCGGGGTCGCCGTACAAGAAGGACATCTTGGTCTCGCGGAGCCCGCGCTTTCCCTCTTCATAAGTCATCTCGACCGGAGCCGTCATCGCGATGTCATTCGAGCTGATGTGCAGGAACAGCTTCCAGAATGCGACACCCGATCCCATCAGGCCAACCGTCGCGCTCGCCGAGCGGTAGGCCGGATACTGCTTCAGCTCGATCTCGCGCACCGGCGTTGGTGCTGGGAAGCCGACGGGAAGTTCGGCTTCCATGACCGGCTCGAACGCAAGGTCGTCAAGGAATGCGGTTAGCTCGTTTTCAAGCCAAGAGACGGTCGTCACCGGCTGGGTGACCGCCCGCCAGCGGCCGTCATCAACAAGCTTCTCGAGCGCCGCACCCACGTACGCAGAGCCCAGCTGCTCGGTGGCGAGCCTGCCTCCGCTGACGAGCGGAGTCATGCCCGTGCCGCCCGAGGCGCGCACATCGTGGCTCGACTCGATGGCCTGCTGCAGTGTCTCGGCAGCCGCCAAGCGCGGCGCAACCATGGTGTTCGTCGGATCGGTCGAGAGGATCATCGCAAGCGTAAGTAGGGGTGTGATCACGGTGTGAACGTTGGGCTAGGGGCGTGTGCGTCGGTCTTGGTTCACCTCTGGGTTCGCTCGGCGAGGAGCTCCGGATGCAGGATTCGCAAAAACTGTGGATTCCCAAACCGGTATGCTCGCGGGGACCATGAAGCGTCTCTTGATCCTGAACTGCATTGCTGCGGAGGCGCCTAAGCTGGCCTTCGACAGCGAAATGGCGCCCGAGCTTGGCGCGGCTTTCGGTGGCGCGTGGGACGTCGCCCACCTGTGTGGCGCTCCTGCCGGCGAAACGCTGCCCGATGGGGGGGCGTACTCGCACTTGATCCTCAGCGGCTCCGAGCTATCGGCTTCCGACGAGAACCCGCGCGACGACGAACTGTGCGCCATGATCCGCGACTTCGTCTCTCGGGGCCGCCGCGTGCTTGGCATCTGCTACGGGCATCAAATGTTGGCGCGCGCTCTTGTCGACCAAACCTGTTGCCGCAAGGCAAAGACCCCCGAGTTCGGGTGGAAGGCCCTTAGCCTTCAACCGGATGCGCTGTTCGCCGGCATCCCCGAGCTCGTCGCGGTGCACTCGCATTACGACGAGGTCTTCGACCTGCCCGCGCCCTTCCGCGTGATCGCGTCGACGGCCGACTGCGCCGTGCAGGCCTTCGCCTATGGCGAGCTCCCCGTCTGGGGCACGCAGTTTCATCCGGAGATGACTTTAGATTTGGGCACCGCCATGCTGCAGGACAACCTGCGCACCGAACCGCGCGCGCCCGAGCTGTTTGTCGACGAGCTCAAGCGCCCGGAACAGCTGCGCTGGAACCGCGTCCTGTTCCAGAACTTCTTCGGCGGGGCCGTTTGAGCACGTCGCGCGCGCGCCTCGAGATCTGCGTCGACTCGGCCGACGGCGCGCTCGCGGCCCAGGCCGGTGGCGCCGACCGTGTCGAGCTGTGCGCGAGCATTGCCGAGGGCGGCACGACGCCCAGCCTCGGCATGCTGCGCGTCACGCGCAAGGCGATCGACATCGACCTCTTCAGCATGATTCGCCCGCGTGGTGGGGACTTTCACTACTCGGCCCGCGAGCTTGAGACCATGCGCGTCGACATCGAAGCCGCGCGCGAAGCCGGGGCCAACGGAGTCGTGCTGGGCGTCTTGCGTCCGGATGGCCGCGTGGACGAAGAGTGCGCACTTCAGCTGCTCAACGCAGCTCGCCCGATGGCCGTTACGTTTCACCGCGCGTTTGACATGACGCCGGATCCGATCGAAGCGCTCGAGGCCCTGATCGGGCTTGGCTTCGACCGCGTGCTGACATCGGGGCAAGAGGTCAGCGCTCCGAACGGCTTGCCGCTTCTGCGCAAGCTCGTGGACCACGCGCGCGGCCGCATTGTGGTCATGCCGGGCTGCGGGATTCGCGCGCACAACCTCGCCAACGTGAAGGCCCAGACCGGGGCACAAGAGTTCCACGCTTCCGCATGGGAGTCGCACCCGAGCGCCATGCTGCATCGCAACGAGCGCGTCAACATGGGGCACGACAGGGCGCCTTCGGAGTACGAGCGCAGCCGCACTTCCACCGACAAGGTCCGCGCGCTGATAGCCGCGCTCTCGTGAAAGCCGGGTGCGACTCGGTATGCTCGCCTGCCATGCGAGACCTCCTCACGACCGTGGCGCTGTTCGGCTTCCTGACCCTGGCGGCCTGCCGCGGCCCCACGATCGCACCGCGCCCGGCGCACGCCGTCGAGGACCTGAGCGCGACCGCCGAAGCCTTGCTCGAGGGCACCGAACTGCCGGCTTTCTCGCTGGCCGTGGTTGTCGACGGCGAGCTCGTCGCTACCGGCGCGGCCGGGCTGCGCCGGGTCGGATCGGACGAGCGCGTGACGGCCTCCGACGCGTTCCACATCGGCTCGTGCACGAAGTCGATGACCGCGACGCTGGCCGCGATCCTGGTCGACGATGGGCTCGTGACTTGGGACACAACCATCGGCGATGTCTTCCCGAACTTCGAATACGCACCGACGTCTGACGCGCATGCGAGCGCGCGCAACGCGAGCCTCGAGATGCTGCTTCGGAACCGCGGCGGCTTCGCGACCGATGTCGAGCCGGCACTGTGGGCCGAGCTCTGGGCCGAGGCCGGGACGCCGACCGAGATGCGGCGGCGCCTCCTCGAGGGCTCGGTCGCTCGGCCTCTGGCGCACCCGCCCGGCAGCACCTTCGAGTACTCGAACACGGGCTTTTCGATCGCGGGCGCGATGCTCGAGGAGCTCGCCGGCGTGCCTTACGAAGAGCTCCTGACCACGCGCCTGTTCGAGCCGCTCGGCATGACCACGGCTGGCTTCCGCGCCCCGGCGACGGCGGGCCAAGTCGACCAGCCCTACGGCCACGTCGAGCGCGGCGGGACCCTTGTGCCGGTCGAGCCCGAGCCCGCCGGCGACAACCCGCGTGCGATCGCGCCGGCCGGCGCCGTGCACCTCTGCGCCGCGGACTTCGCGCGCTATGCGCAGCTGCACCTGGGCGCCAGCCCATCAGCGTTGTCCGCGACACTTGGCCCGGAGGCTCTTGCCCACCTGCACACGCCGCCCGATGGCGGCACTTACGCCATGGGCTGGGGCGTCACCGAGCGCGCCTGGGCTGGCGGCACGGCCTTGACGCACGCGGGCTCCAACACGATGTTCTACGCCGTGATCTGGCTCGCGCCCGAGCGCGGTTTCGCGGCGATTGCGATGACGAACACGGCGGCAGAAGGAGCCGCCGAGGGGTGCGACAAGGCCCTCGCAGCCCTGATCAAGCGCTACCTCGAAACTCGCTGAGGCCGGGCGCGGCTCAGTCCAAGATGCGCGCGCGCAGCGCAGCGGCCGCTGTCGCAACGGTGCTCCCGTCCAAGTCGACGGCGCGGTTCGCGGCGCGCATGTCGTCGTTCGAGATCGCGAACAAGAGCGGCTTCAAGGCGTGCACGAGGTTGGGATTCCGAGCCGCCCGCGCGGACAGCAGGATCACCGCGTCGTAGGGCGGCAGGACCTCGTCCGGGTCTTCCAACAGCTGCAGGTCGAAGGCGGTGATGCGGCCGTCGGTCGTGTAGGCGGTGATCACGTCGACCTGGCCGTCGCGGGCCGCGCCATACAGAAACGTAGAGTCCATCCCGCGCGTGCGGAGCTTCTCAAGTCCATAGGCGTCGCGGACGCGGCTCCACTCGGGGCGCCCGAAGAACTCGGGATCCCCGCCGATCTCGAGCGTCCCTGCCTGACGCGAGACGCGCGCTAAATCGGCGAGCGAGTCGATGCCAAGCGACGCGGCGCGCTCGCGCGCCATGGCCAGCGCGTAGGCGTTTTCGAAGCCGAGCGCGCCGAGCGTGACGATCCCGTACTCCTGCAAGAGGACGCTCGCGACCTCGATGCGCATGGCGAGGCGCGGAGCTGGATCGTCGCGCCCGAGGATCGTGGCCCACAGCGTGCCGGAGTAATCGACACACACGTCGACCGTCCCCTCGCGCAGCGCATCGAATAGGATCGTCGAGCCCAAGTTCGGGCGGTTGTCGACCTCGAAGCCGTGCGCGGCGAGCTGCGCGCCGATCAAGTCCGCCAGCACGTACTGCTCGGTGAAACCCTTCGAGCCGATCGTGATCGGTCGCGCTGGATCGTGGAGTGCAGCTCGTGCCTGTTCGGTCGCTGCGGCCTCGGTTGCGCCACCGGCAACGAGCGCCGCACTCTCATCACCATGCGACCTCTCGAAACCCAACGTGGGCCAAAGGCTGCCGAAAACGACGAGCGCCAAACCAAGCAGCCCGATCGTCGCGAGCCTGCGACTCTGCTGCTTCGCCGCGCGCTCTAACACGCGGATCAAGCGGTCGAACGCGATCGCCAACAGCGAGGCCGCCACGCACCCGAAGACCACCGCCAACCGGTTGCGGGTCTGCAGCCCCAGGAAGATGTAGTTCCCGAGGCTCTGGGCGCCGACCGGCGTCGCCAAGGTCGCCGTGCCGATCACCCACACGCTTGCCGTGCGGATGCCCGCCAGGATCACCGGCGCGGCCAAGGGCAGCTCGACGCGCAAGAGGCTCTGCCGCGGAGTCATGCCCATGCCGCGGGCGGCTTCGGTCAAGCTCGGATCGACTTCCAGAATGCCAATCACGGTGTTGTGCACAACCGGCAGCATTCCGTAAAGAGTCAGCGCGATCAGCGCCGGAACGAAGCCGATGCGCCCACCAAGCAGGGGCACCATCAACGCCAGCAGCGCCAAACTGGGGATCGTCTGCACGAGCGCCGTCACGCCGAGTACCGAGCCGCGCCACTTCGGGCGGCGCGCCGCAAGGATGCCAAACGGCAGACTGAGAGCGACGCCGATGAAGAGCGCGCTCGCGGACAGGCGCATGTGGCCCGCCAAGAGGTCGGGGAGCTCGGCCCAGCGCTCGGAGAAGTTGCTCAACGGGGATCGGCTCCGTCTTGGGCGAGTTGCTCTAGGCGTTGAGCGCTGCGGCGTGGTGTCGCGAGCAGCTCCTCGACGTACGCGCGGTCCGCGCTTTGCTCTAGGCGGCTTGCCTGCAGGAGCTCCCGCGGCGTGCCCTCGGCAATGATCTTGCCGGCCCGCAGAACCGCGATCCGATCCCCAAGCAAGAGCGCCTCAGCCATGTCATGCGTGACAAGCACGGCGGTGAAGCCCAGCGTGCGTTGCAGCTCTTGAAACTCGGCTTGCAGGTGATCGCGAGTCAACGGATCGAGGGCCCCGAAGGGCTCGTCCAAAAGCAACAGCGCGGGTGCCGCCGCAAGCGCGCGCGCAAACCCGACACGTTGGCGCTGGCCGCCGGAGAGCTCGGCGGGCAAGCGCGCGGCGAAGAGCTCGGGCTCCAGGTGGACGAGCCCAAGCAGCTCGGTCGTGCGCGCCGCGATCCGCTCGGGCGCCCAGCCGAGCAGGCTGGGGGTGATGCCGACGTTCGCGGCGACCGTCATGTGGGGGAACAGCGCGGCTTCCTGGAACACGTACCCGATCGAGCGGCGCAGCGCGACCGGGTCCAGCGAGGCGTTGTCGACGCGGTCTCCATGGTCGTCGATCCACACCGTGCCCGAGCTCGGCTCGACCAGTCTGTTGATCATCTTGAGCGTGGTGGTCTTGCCGCAACCCGACTCGCCGACAAGCACAAGCACCGTGCCGTCTTCGACTTCAAGCGAGAGGTCGTCCACCGCCAGTGAGTCGGCGTCATCAAATCGCTTGGTCAGGTTCTCAAGACGCAGACCCATGGACTACGACTTGCGAGGACGCAGCAGCAATACGCGGAACCAGTCCTTCGCGTCGTTCCACATGCCCTCGGTCTCGAAAGCGCTCGCGAGACTCTCGAACTCTTCGGGTGTGTACTTGTGCGACGACTCGATCGCGATGTGCTCGCCCGCGGCGAAGACAAAGGCCTCGTCACCGATCGTGACAACCTGGTCCTTCAGGCTGATCAAGCTGATCTCGATGCGGCTGCGCGCCTCGCTCCACTTCGCCTCGTGCCGGAAGCTCGCGAGGTCGAAGTCCGCGCCCAACTTGCGGTTGATGTGCGCCAGCATGTTCAGCGAAAACTCGGCCGTGACCCCGGCGGCATCGTCGTACGCCGGCTCGAGGATCTCGACGGGTTTCTTCATGTCGATCCCGATCAACAGCGCGCCACCCGGACCGGCCATGCGCGCGATCCGGTTCAAGAAGTCCTGCGCCTCATCGACGTCCAGGTTTCCGAGCGTCGAGCCTGGGAAGAAGACCACGCGCCGCTCTGCCGGACGCGGCCCGGCGGGCACGTTCAAGTCGTCGTGGAAGTCGCCAGCGATCGGCAGGACGTCGAGATCCGGGTAGGCCGCCTCGAGGCGCTCGACCGATGCCAACAGGTGCTTGCGCGAGATGTCGATCGGCACGTAAGAGCGCGGGCTGTCCAGGTGGTCGAGCAGGAAGCTGGTCTTCGATGAGTTGCCGCTACCGAACTCGATCAGCTGGCAGTGCGGACCGATCGCGTTGGCGATGGCCTCGATGTTAGCCTGCATGATGGCCTGTTCGGTCCGCGTGACGTAGTACTCGGGCTGCTCGCAGATGCGCTCGAACAGCTCGGAGCCGCGCCGGTCGTAGAGCAGCTTGCACGGCAGCTCTTTGGGCGTTTTAGAGAGACCCGGCAGGACGTCCTTGGCGATCGGATCCGGGTTAGGGAGAGGCTTCATGTTCGTGGTTTCGGGGCTCAGGTCTAGCTTCGGGCGAGGCGCAGGCCGCTGAACTGCCAGCGCGCCTCGGGGGGGAAGAAGTTGCGGTAGGTGGCGCGGACATGGCCGCGCGGCGTGGCGCACGAGCCGCCGCGCAAGACGTACTGGTTGCACATGAACTTGCCGTTGTACTCGCCGAGCGCGCCCGCGGCAGGCTGGTAGCCGGGGTAGGGTGCGTAGCTGCTGGAGGTCCACTCCCATGCATCGCCGAAGAGGTTGCCCTGCGTCGCCACGCCCGGATGCACACGCGCGCTTGCGCTCGGCGGATCGCTTGCAACCGGCGTGCTTGTGCGCGAGGCAAACTCCCACTCGAACTCGGTGGGGAGGCGCGCGCCCGACCAGCGCGCGAACGCATCGGCTTCGAAGTAGCTAAGGTGGCAGACCGTCTCGTCCGGCGCGAGCTCTTGCGCTCCGTGCAGGGTGAACTGCGACCAGCCGCCGCTCGGACCGTCCGCACGAAACCAGTACAGCGGTGACTGCCAGCCTTCGCGCACGGCGAGGTCCCAGCCGAGCGCCAACCAGTGCTCGGGCTGCTGGTAGCCACCGGCCTCGATGAAGGCCAGGTACTCGGCGTTGGTCACCGGGCGCGTGGCGAGCTCGAACGGCTCGAGGAAGGCGCGGTGCCGTGGCGTCTCATTATCGAAAACGAAGGTCCGGCCGTCCTCAGGGACCCAGGCTTCGGCGCCGAAGTGTTCCAAGCCGCCGTCGAACGCGAGCCACGCGAGAGGCGCGGCGGGCTGCGCGATCGGACTCGCAACTTCGCGATAGACGGGCATCAGCGGGTTGGCCGCAAGCACGTGCTTGATGTCGGTCAGGAGCAGCTCTTGATGCTGTTGTTCGTGGTGCAGTCCGAGCCACACGAGAGGCGTGAGGCGGGCAAGCAGCTCGGGCGGCGCGGCCTCGATGAGGGCCACGACACGCGCATCGATCGCGCCGCGATAGGCGCGTACCTCGTCCAACGTTGGGCGCGTCAGAAGGCCGCGACCGGGGCGCGGGAACTGAGGCCCGACCGCGTTGTAGTACGAGTTGAACAGGCGCCGCGTGTACGTGTGCACCGGGACGTAGGTGCCCGGCGTGTGGGGGCCCAAGATGAACTCCTCGAAGAACCACGACGTGTGCGCCAGGTGCCACTTGGTGGGGCTGACGTCGGGCATCGTCTGCACGACGCAGTCCTCGGGCAACAAGGTCGCCGTGAGGTCTTCCGTTGCCTGCCGAACATCGGTGTAGGCGCGCGCGAGCGCAGCACCGGACTCGGGTTGGCGGATTGATGGAGTTCCGTCGTGCTGCATGGTGCCCGTGGGGTGCGGATGAATCGGCGGGCCCCACGGGCTACTAGTTTATGCGACCCAGGCGCCGAAATCCAGGGAAGCACGCAGCACGCGGCTGGCTACTGAATCTGAGTCGTGATCGGGAACGACGAGGCTTGGTACTGGAAGGCTTGCAGCCACAGGTTCAGGCCGGTGAGGCCGGGCGGGAGCGCGAAGCTCCACGTATTCGTGCCGTCCGCGCCGGTGAGCTGGGCGCCCCAAAGCACGGGCGACGCAAGCGCGACGGTGGTATCCAGCACGGGCAGGTACAGCTCGGGCACAAGACCGGCGAAGCTGACTGCCAAGAAGGAGACCGAGAACGGCGTGGCGTTCTCGGCATGCACTTCTTCCGTCTGTCCGGCGACAAGGTGGCTGACCTCGATCCAAAACGGGTTCAACTGCGGCGTCTGGTTGCGGAAGAGCGCAACACTCTGGCTGCCGCCGACGACGAGGTCCAGGTCGCCATCGCCGTCCACGTCTCCGACGGTGGCCGCGGACTGGTTGAACAGCCCGGGCAAAACGAAGTCCGCCGTGAGGCTGCCCGTCCCGTCGCCGGCCAGGAAGTGCGTTTCGGGAGAGTTGCCGCTGGGGGCCGCCACGTCGAGGTCGCCGTCCGCGTCAAAATCGCCAAGAGCCGTGGCGTTGGGGAAGCCGCCGACCAAGTACTGCACCTCCGGCAAAAACAGTCCACCTTGGTTCTCAAGGTACGAGATAGAGCTCGTGTTGCGGTTTGTCGAGATCAAGTCGAGGTCGCCGTCGCGATCCATGTCCCCGGCCACGAGGGCCCAACAGCCGCGCCCCGAGTCGTAAGAATCGTGCGCCGCAAAACCGCCCGCTCCGTCGTTCCGAAAGACCCAGACTTCACCCGGCAAGGTGAAGGTCGGGATGCCCCCGAAGTTGGCCACCGCGATGTCCGGCGCCAGGTCGCCGTCGAAGTCAGCGACAGCCAAACCAAAGGCCTTGCCAAGCAGCGGAATCGTGGTGCCCGCCGCGAAGTGTCCGGCGCCGTCACCGGGATGGATCGAGAGCGTGTCCGAGTTCCAGTTCGACAGGACGACGTCCAGGTTCCCGTCGCCGTCGAAGTCGGCGAGCGCCAAGTCCGACACGACGTTTCCAAGCGGCGTCACGATGCCGGCGCCCAAGACACCCGTGCCTTGGTTCATGAAGGCGACGACGCTCTCGCTGAAGTGCGAAGCGGCGACCACGACATCCAAGTCGCCATCGCCGTCGAGATCACCAACATCCAGCACGACGCCCCAATCGGGCAGCGGAGACGTCTGCGTCAGTGCGAAGTTGCCCGCACCGTCATTCGTGTAGACCAAGAGCCCGTTCACTTGGTCGGGTAGGACCACAAGCAAGTCGAGATCGCCATCGGCATCTAGATCTGCAAGCTGGGTGTCGCGGAAACCGTTGGGTGTATCCAAGAGCTTCTCGGACACCCCAAACTGGAAGTCCGGCAAGGCCAAGACCGAAGGAGCAAACAGGGTGACAAGCAAGAGCTGGGGCAGCGGGAAGCGCATGGAAGTTCTCCAAGTCGTGTGGTGCGAGCCGACGATAACAAGAGTTTATCCTGCGATGGATTTGGCTTTTTGGCAACCGAGTTCCTGTAGGTCTCGGTTGGCAAGCAGCACTGAGAAACAGGGGTCGCTGCTGCTTTTGATGACGCTTGCACAAGCCGCACTCAAACCCACGGCCCTTGTCGAAGGGGAGTCCCCCGAGACTCAGATGCGCCTGATTTCAACGTACGCTATCCGTTTAAAGGGGGACGTGCTGTGCCGAGCTCGCCGCGCTGCGTCAAACGGCGAATGCCCGCGTCCTGGGCTGTCGCTCCCGGGCCTGACACACGCTTGCAACTTCCAAAAATCCTCAGGCTGCTAAACTCTTTTCTCACCGCTCTCCCCAAGCCCCCACGTTCCCAGCCATGACTTCTCGACTTCTCCTTGCCGCGGCGCTGCTCGCGACGAGCAGCCCTGCTTTCGCCCAGTTCAACGACGCGTGGGCCGAGTTCACACCGGCTCCCGCCCTCTTGTCCGCGCCAACAATCTCGGACTCCACCCTCGAGACCGACCTCGCCTGGGGCGACCTGGATCAGAACGGCCTGGAGGACCTCGTCGTCGCGCGCGTGCAGCCGATCATGGCGGGCGGTGCGCGCACCAACATGCTGTTGATGAACGAGGCCGGTGTCCTGACCGACCGCACGGCGACGTTTGCTACGGCCTCGGACGTGGCTGGCGACAGCGGCTTCCTGACGCCGACGAGCGACCGCGATGTCGTCGTTGTGGACCTGAATCAAGACGGCTGGCTGGACGTAGTCACGGCCGTTGGTTTCGGCAACGTCGGCGACCCGATGGCTCTGTCGCATCCGCGTGTCTACATCAACCTGGGGAACGACTTGGCCGGCAACTGGCAAGGCCTGCGCTACGAGCAGTCGCGTTTCCCGGCGCTGATCAACTTCGTGACAGGCCTGCAGGTCGCGGCGCGCTTCAACGCGGTCGCCGCGGGCGACGTGAACGGCGACGGCTTTGTGGACCTGTACTTTGGAGACCACGACGCGGCTCCCTCGAGTCCGTTCGGTGGCGAGTCGCCGAACTTCGACACGGACGACCGCCTGTTCCTGAACGACGGCTTCGGCTTCTTCACCGACGTCACCGCGCTGTCGCTGATGCCGGCGATGACCAAGTCGAACTTCTGCAACAGCGCCGCCATCGGTGACTTCAACCAGGACGGCGTCAACGACATCTTGAAGCAGACCAACGCTTCGTCGGGCGGCGCCAAGGTCACCGTGGCGTACAACGATAGCGCGACGCCGGGAACCTTCACGAGCTTCCAGCAGGCCTACTCGGGCTCGCCGTACAACATCTCGACCGGCGACCTGAACGGCGACGGCCGATTGGACGTCGTTGTCAGCGAGAACGGCAAGGACGGCGTTCTGTACAACACCGCGACCGGTGTGAGCGGGCAGGTGACTTGGTCGCCGCTGATCCCGTTCGAGTTCCTGACCGGGGGCGACGATAGCTTTGCCGCCAACAGCCTCGTCACCGACCTCGACGGTGATGGCCTGAACGACGTGCTGATCGCCGACGTGGACCCCCAGGTCTCGGGTTTCAACCGCCGCTTGCACATCTATCACAACCGTGGCAACGCGGTGACCGGCGCGGCGATCCTGCGCGAAGAGCGCGAGAACGCGACGACCTCGGGTTGGGTCGGCCTGGTCGGCTTGCACGAGTCCGACATGAAAGGCACGCACGACATCGCGGTGCTCGACATCGACGGGGACGGGCTGGACGATCTGGTCATCTCGCGCAACGCGGGAACCTCGGTCTGGCGTCGCGAGCCCTACTGCCAGCCCGACCTCGGAATGGGCGCGGCCGGATTGGCCTTCGAAGTGTGTGGCGACAAGCTCGCGACCGGCAGCAGCGCGGTCGCGCGCTTGAGCGGCGCGGCACCGGGCGCTCCGATCTTGGTGCTCGCCGCCGGTGCCGCGAACCCGACGTTCGTACCGGTCCTCCAGGACACGGTCGTGGCCTTCCCGCCGTTCTACATCAGCGGCTTCGCGGCCGATGCCAGCGGCGAGCTGGCCCTGTCGGTGCCCGGTGGCGGCGGTCCGTTCAGCTGGGTCGGCCAGTGCTTGGTGGCCAACGGCCTGCCGACGCTGTTCTCACCCAGCAACGCCGTCTTGATCGAGTTCTTGCCTTAGAGTCGACAGGCGCCCTCTTCGGACCTGCTTCCTTAGGGTCGTCCGCTTCCCATCTCTCCGTCCTGGACCATCTGCCATTCCTTTTCAGTGAAGCGTTGCGTGATGTGCTTCGGGCAGTTCCAGTCGTGCGCGATGACATGCAGGATGACAAAGCGTTCGATGGGAGCGTTGTAGCCGGGATCTTCTAGTATCGGCAGGAGGTCAGGGCGCTCGGATGCGTTGAGAACCTGCGCCTCGACCATGATCTTGAGGCGGGTTTGCGAAGGGTAGTCCATCAAGAACAACGAGGCCCTTTCGTTGTGGCGTAGGTTGCCCATGCTGATGAGCTGCCGGTTGCCTTGAAAGTCGGCGTAGCCCAAGGTTCGTTCGTCGAGGACCTTCAAGAAGCCAGGTTGGCCGCCGCGGAACTGGACGTAGGGCCATCCCTCCTCGTTGACGGTCGCCATGTAGAATCCGTCACGACTTGCGATGAAGGTCGCCTCGGCTTGCGTGAGTTGGTCCCGGGTGAGCTCGAGACCATCGTGCCTCGACTGAATCTCGCGGGTTCCAAATTCGGTTTGGACTGCTTTGACCGAGTCGGTGAAGAGTCGGTTCATGAAGTTGCGTGTCATCGTTGCTGGCCTTTTTTGGGGGGTGGTACTCGGTGTGATCGGCGGGCTGGGGCAAGCGCAGTCGTTGCGCTTGCCCCAGCCCTTCGTTCGTTAGTTGCCCTTCCTCTTGAAAGCGCTCTTGATCAGTGCGGCGATCTTGCTTCCGTCTTCTTCCAGAGCGAAGTGCCCGGTGTCGAGCAGGTGGAGTTCAGCCTTCGGCAGGTCGCGCAGGTAAGGGTGCGCACCTTCGGCGGGGAAGATCTCGTCGTTCTTACCCCAGACGATCAGCGTCTTCGGCTGGTAGTCGCGCAGGTACTTTTGCCACGAGGGGTAGAGCGGCACGTTCGAGCGGTAGTCATAGAAGAGCTCAAGCATGATCTCTTGGTTGCCTTCGCGGTCGAGAAGCGGTTGCACAACAAGCCAGTTGTCCGGGCTGATCGAGTTCGGGGTACGCGTGCCGTGTTGGTACTGCCACTTGGTCGCGCCAATCGTGAGCAGGCCTCGAAGCGCGTCGCCGTCCTCGGTCGAGTGGCTCTTCCAGAACTTCTTGATCGGGTCCCAAAAGCCCAGTAGACCCTCGTCGTAGGCGTTTCCGTTCTGGACGATCAGGCCCTCGACACGCTCGGGGTGCGCAGTCGCAATGCGGAAGCCAACGGGTGCACCGTAGTCCATCAAGTAGATCGAGTAGCTATCAAAGCCGCGGCGCTCGAGAACCGTGTCAACGACACCGGCGATGTTGTCGAAGCTGTAGTCAAAGTCCGCAAGGGCCGGAGCCGAACTCAGGCCAAATCCTGGGTAGTCGGGCGCGATGACGTGGAAGTCTTTCGCGAGCTGCGGGATCAGGTCGCGGAACATGTGCGACGAGGTTGGGAAGCCGTGTAGAAGGACGATCTTCGGCGCGGAGGGGTCGCCGGCTTCACGGTAGAAGATGTCCAGCTCTTGGACCTTCTCCGTCCCGTAGGTGACCGTCGGTGCTTCTTGCACTTGGACCGGGACAGCAGCGGATTCGTCGCCGACCGTTTGGCAGGACGCGCCGCTGAGCGACGAGAAGAAGAGGGGAAGCAAGATGACCGTGCTGGTGAAAGAGAACATGATTGGTGTGGGTAGTTAGGAGTGGTGGTGCTGGTTCAAAAAGTGGTTTGCGGCTACTCGAACTGTGCGTCGATCTTTGTGTTAGCGATGTGGTTCACCCAGTTCGAGAGCAGCTTGACGGAGATGCCCCCGATCATTTCAAAGAGCATCGCCTTGTCGATCCCTTGGGCCTGAAGGCTCGCCAGATCGGCTCCTGAAAGGTGCCCTTGTTTGGCAATGAGGAGCCTCGTCGCTTCGACAATGGCGCCGCCTTCGGAGTCGTTGACGGACTCGCCGCGGCCGATTGCAGCTAGGAACGTGTCGCGCATAGGCTCCGCGGCGAGCCAGATCCGAAGACGCCTCCAGTTGGATCGGGGTTCTTGACTCGGCTCATGGGTCTCGACTCGCCGAGCGTCCCCATCGGA
>Ga0316206_1000590_pt1 | contig 44572 bp, 67 predicted proteins | sample 6monthpyrite_MG_FD_204942 | JGI IMG/M metagenome (GOLD analysis project Ga0316206, IMG submission 204942) | Microbial mat bacterial communities from mineral coupon in-situ incubated in ocean water Damariscotta River, Maine, United States -... | ecosystem: Environmental > Aquatic > Marine >...
CTTGATGAAGCTCGTCGCATTTTAAAGCAGCCAGACTTGAATTTTATCGAGGGTGATACGGAAGCCTACTTGCTTGAAGCGAGTTATTTTATCCCTCGCAGCGAAAAAAATGCAGATCTTATTGCTGATATTGATGCGGGTGTTGCAAGTGATGTTTCTATTGGTTTTGCTGCTCGCGGTCGCACCGCAGTCGAAGGGATTGAAGGCAAGACAACCGCGTGGCGTGTTCATGCTCCAGGTGAAGCGCTAGAAGGTTCACTTGTGTGGCTGGGCGCTCAACCCGGTGCGCACACGGTTAAGGCGGCTGGACAACAAAATTTAACTAATGATAAATCTACTAACACTAACAGCGAGGATGACGCCGTGGATCTTGAAGAATATAAAACAGCATTAAAGCTTGCGAACGAAAAAATCGAAAAGCAAACAACTGAAATTGAAACGCTAAAAACAACCAAAACCGAAAATCCTGATGCGATAGCAGATGCAAAAAACTTTAAAGGTTTAATGGTTGTTGCGGGTACTGAAGCTGAACCTGCAGACGTTAAAGCGGCCACAACATTTATTGAGGCAGGTAAAGCGTACATCTCTGGTATGGTTGATGTGATTGTTGCTGAAAAACGCCGGTTAAAAGTGTTGGGCGACGACCAAAAAGCTATTGATGATATGAAAACGTTTTTATCAGGCACACCTATTGCCATGCTTGAAGCGGAGCATGCGGCTGTATTAAAAAATGCACCTAAAGGTTCACAGCTTGAAGGCGGTGAACCAAATGCAAGCGGTGGCGAAGAAGAACAAAAGGGTCTGCGTGATTCGTCTGTGACGCAAAAAGCGTTGGGCGTTCCTGAAAGCAAAGCCGCGTAATAATTTAATTTAATTAACAAGGGAGAGGAGCTATGTCTAAAGCAACAGTACTGTCACCCGCTGACAGCAATCGAGTTATTCATCATATCGAAGCGGCGGCTGTTGCTGTTGATGATGTGGTTTTGTCTACTGAGGGTCGAGTGCTCATTGCATATAGCGATGCCGATGCTGGCGTTGAAGGTATGTATTATTTCATCGCAGATGAAATTGAGCATGCAAAAGCCGCTGTGGCTATTAATGATGGCGAAACAGCATATTGGGATGACGCGGCAAAAGACTTTACTAATGTTGTTGGCACTAATACGAAGTGCGGTGTATTCCGTAAAGATGCGTTGATTGGCGATGCTAATGCAAACATTCGTTTAGACAACACTGTAAACCTGTAATCAGGTCAATTTAAAAAAGAAACGGAGAAGGATAATGAGTAAAGCAATTCAACTTTCAGCCGGTCTTGGCCTGAATGGTGCTGTTAATGGCATTGAGTCTGGCATTGATTGGAAGGCGGCAATATTAGATTTACAATCTAAAAACCCCGCAAACCTAAGTAACGCTATTACAGATTACTTTAAAGATTTGCGCGCTTCAAAAGGTTTGCCGCATGCAGTTCATGCCACTAAAGCAACGCGCCCCGGGCATATTTCAGGTTTACCAAGCTCGCCCGATTTAGATCTGCGTGCTTATGGCCCGTACATGGATCAAGGTGTTATGTATTTCTTTGACGAAAAGAATAAACGCCAAAGCATGAATCCAACCTATCAATTTGCAAATTTATCTGCACAGGCGGTAATTTTTGAGCAGAAAAAAGAAGGGCAACCCGTTCGACTTCGTCATGTGTCTGGCGCAACACCCACCTTATTGAGTTCCGTCACATGGCAGGGCGGGTTAGGCATTGATGATGACGCAAAGCGTTTTGATGAATACGGCGTTTACGAAGAAAACGTGCAACGTGCTCCGGGTATTTACGACAATACGATCGCAGGTTCATTTCATGCGTTAATCACGTCATTAGGTGCGGGCGCAAACGAAACGTGGAGCACAGATTTAATCACCACGTTAAATAATGCGGGCGCGCAAATCATCGAAGACAGTGGCGAAATATATGGTTTGGGTGATCGGCCAACGTTTGGCCTATATTACAACCATCGTAATTGGGTTGATGTCCACAAAGCATTGGTGAGCAATCTCACATTACCAAACGACAACAACAGCGCAAAGGCGTTGCAGTGGGATATTGTGCCCATTCCAACACGTCGCTTACCTGTTAACACGTTTTATTTAGGTTTGCCAGGTTACGACAATGTTGATGTTATTTGGGATGATCTGTTTAGTGAGTTTGGTCGTGACTATGCTCGCGGAGAGGACGCTATGATTTATCGTGCTCGCCGCTCGGGTGGTATTGGTAACCAAAACCAGTGGCGCAAAATCGTTAAGCCTTAAGTTTTAGTTAGGTGAAGTTTAGCCCGACCGCCTTTAAAGGTCGTCGGGTTTTTTTTACAAAAACGAAGGAATAAACAATGGACTTTCCTCTTAATGAATTAATGCATCAAGAGTTTACAAGAAATAGAAAGTTGGCCAATGACGAAAATGTGTCTTGGGTAAATTCAGAGGCAGCGCTTTCCTCAAAGGAGATTGATTACCCTGTTCCAGATATATTAGATGGAACTACTCCTATAGATAAAACTAACGCCGTATTAAACAGAGATGCTAAGTATCTTGTTGTTATCTATAACCCGTCAGCAGAAACAGCATTAACCGTTACAGCAAAAAACAAAATGGCGATACTTGCTTCTGCTGACAGGTTTACAGAAGTTCAAGTGTTAAACGTTCCGATCAACAGCACCAAACAATTTATTGTTACAGGTTTATTTTTAGGTGATGGCTCTCGCCTTTCTTTAAGCAATGACACGGTTATTGGTGCTGCTGGCGCGTTTTCTGCAACCGTAAGAATTATAGCTTTATAAACTATGCCGTTAGCGACCGAACAAAATGTTATTGACCTCGGCTTTAGCGCAAAGCAATTCGGTGACCCGGCTGATTTTTCAGCTGCTGATACAGGTTATGTAGCGCTTGTTTTAAAAGATCAAGCGCTTGAAGTAGAGAGCGAAGTGGGGAGCGGTGTTTATGCATCGGCAAAAGCTAATGGAACACTAGAAGAAAAATTATTATTTAAACGAATTAAAAATGCAGAGGTGTATTTGTCCGCTGCTGAACTGTGGCGAAGAGTCGAACAATATGAGCGTGAAGCAACTGTTTCAGGACGAAGTGAAACAGGCGCAGAAACAATTGGTAGTCGGGCGCTGAAAGATGCAGAAAAAGCAGAAGACAAGGCGTGGCAGGAAATTTCTTTAATTACCGGGCGTTCACGTATTGCAAGTTTTAGTGGTGGTGTAATTGAGTCTGGTCATTTTGATAGTGTTGTAACGTGAAAATAAAAAGCAACGCGGGCGAACTTGCTGAAAAGTATCGCAAGCGTATACAGGGTTTTTCGATTGGCGTTAATCGCGGCTTGTTTAAAGCAACGCATAAAGTTAATCGTGCTGCTTTAACTTTTTTAGGCGGTGACAAAAATGCGCCCGCGGGAAGCTTTCCTATCCCTAATCGCACGGGTAACTTATTTCGTGGACAGGGAGCGGCAGTAAATGGCAATGCGGGCTATGTTTTTAACACGGCAAGTTACGCAGAAAAAATACACCAAGATCGCCCCTGGTTAGATAGAGCGGTTGACACAACGGATGTGATTAACATTATGGCAACAGAAACAAGAAAAGAAGTTTTTAAATGAATAGTTTAAAAGATGCGAAAAACGAATTAATTAACACGCTCGTTACAAACGCAGGGTTGGTTTCTTTTTTTGACGGCATAAAGGCCGGTAGTGTTATCACTGTAATTGAAGGGCAAAAGAAAGTTTCTAAAATTAACGGTTCTGAATACCCAGTGCTTATTATTGAAATGGGCGATGGTGAATTTGATGATTACTTGTTAGGTGATACACAACAAGATCTAAATGGCGATTTATTTGAGTTTAGTTTTGGTTGGTACAACAAGGATACTTCCGTTTTATTAAATCAAAGATTGGATCTTCTTCGCCTGGTTAAAGATGCAATTAGCGGAAACAGAAAACTAAACAACGGCATAAACGACACGGTTGAAAATTGCTGGTTAACAAGTTATCAAAATGACCAGTCGGTTTTTTACCCTGACCACTTCATGAATTTTGTTTTAAGTGTTGAAACAAAAATGGATTAAAAGGAGCCCATTATGACAAAAGAATCAAAAAAAACAGAAAAAGAAAAAACACTTAAACCGATTAAAGCTATTAAGTTTGATCGTAAGGGTGTTATTGCTTGCGGCAAATATAAAGCAGGTAAAATATACATTGTTGGTGAAGATGGCTTAACTAACGAAGAGGCACACCGACTCATCACGAACAAAGGTTTTGTTGAAACAAAAGTATAAATTTTAATTAGAGGATCATCAGATGGGACAAGCAAAAGGCTCTGACGCAATATTAATCGCTTACGAAGAAACCGCTTACGGTGAAGATCCCGCTGCACCTTCTGGCTTTGTTTTGCGCGCGCACTCAATTGGTCTTAAGGGAACGAGGGGCACCGAAGACGACCCAACATTAAATCCTAATGGAGAAGCAAGCAAACCCTTGCTGGGCAATCATGATGCGGGTGGTTCTTTACCGCTTAGCTTATCAGCCGAACAAGATGGGAAATTATTAAAACATACTTTGGGCGGTGTAACGGTTTTTCGCCCGGTAAGCGTGCAACCTGTCAATGTTACCGGTGTTGTCATTAATAATGCGGCAGCGACTTGTGGTGTTGGGGTGGGCACATTGGCATTTACCTTGATCGGAACACTACTTAAGTGGACAGCGAGCGGCGACACGGCGGGCGCTGGGGTTGATGTTAGTGCGGGCGGCAATTTCACGCTACCTTCTGGTACTGCGGGCAATGATTTGTACATCACAGTTACGGCAGGCGGTTTACCAGGAGCCGATAAATCAGATGCTGATATTGATGTTGTGAACGCATATGAGCACAAGTTGACATTTGGTGACTTGCCAACAGGTTTAACGTTTGACAAAGACTTTGGTAATGCTATTGCCGGTGCGGGACGCGTTGAAAAAATTAACGGTAATCGCATTAGCGAGTGCAGCATTGAGTTTAATCAAAAGGGTGTGATTGTATCGTCTTACACCTTCAAGGGCGCAAAATCGACTTTCTCTGCAGCAGTATTAGACGCAACGCCAGATGACTTTGGTCGCAATGCATTTAATGCAGCGGACTTGAAGATTAAAATTGATGGCGCCGTCTCAACCAGCCTTAAGAAAGCCAGCTTAAAAATCAGCAACGCGCTTGATGAAGATGGCTATGTTGTTGGTAGCACATCACGCGCGGCTTTGTTTGAGAGCGAACGCAAAACAGACGGAAGCATTAACGCGCTGTTTGATAGCAATTTCTTTTTAGATAAAGCTGATACGCAGGCAGATACCGCAATTGATTTTGAAGTTAAACGCGGTAACGGCTTTGGTTTGGTTGGGAACGAATACATTAACTTTACTGTGCAGCAGTGTTCATTTGAAAAAAATGCACCAGAAATATCAGGGCCGGGCGGCGTTTTAATTGATGCTAATTTCAAAGGGTATCTTGGTGCTAATGATGAGCCAAGTATTGTTGTAACGGTTCGTAACCAACAAGCGAGTTTGTAAGGAGAGAAACATGTCGTTTCAGTTTAAAAAAAATCGTGAAGTTGTTTATCCCGTTGTAATCAAGCTGTTGCCAGAAGACGGAAAAGGCGATCTTTGTGAGTTCAAAATTAGTACGCGCTTTAAATTATTAACGCGCCCGGAATATACCGCATGGACAACAGGCGATTTCGATTTTTTTGAAACCAAAAAAGAAGATCAACAAAAAACCACCTCCGCGGATGAACAAATGCTTGCAGTGTTGGACAGACTAAATAATTCCGTTAAAGAAGAAGCACAAAAAATTCGTTTACGTGAATTGGTAAAACGAATTAAAGACTGGGATGAAAACGATGTTATTGATGGCGACGGCAACCCTGTCCCGTTTGATGTTAATTATTTAATTGACGTGATTGAGTTTAGCCCAACTTATGTTTCTGCGTTTGAGATGGGGTTAATTGAAGCGAGCCGGGATGCGCCAGTAAAAAACTAATAGCGTGGGTGCGTTGGCTGCTTGCGGGAGAAGGTGAAATTGGCCCCGATTATTGTCGTTCCTGTAGCGCTAAACCCAACGCATTCACGCATTGTAAGGGTTGCGAGTGTCCTGAAATATTACCAGAGAATGAAAAAGCCATAGAGTTATTTATTGGTTGTGATACGCAGTGGCAACAATATGAAAACGGTTATAAGTACGCATTAAATTATGTTTCAGTAAAAATTGTAGCAGAGGCATTAGGTGTTGAGTGGGACAGCGATATTTTTTCTGCAATTAAAACGCTTGAAGTTGCATCAATACAAAAACGTAATGAGAATATAGAGGCGCAATCTAACAGTGGCAAAGCGTAAAGATGTATTACAGATTGTATTGCAGACTGACGGTCAAGGCCGGGTTAAGGCATCTCTTGCGGGCGTAAGCAAAGAGCTTGACACTCTTGAAGGCAAAGAACGCAAAGCAAATGCTGCGGCAAAAACACTAACCAATACGCTGGGCGTTTTTGCCAGCGTTGTTGGTGCAGGCATTGCGATAAACACGATTGCAGAATTTGAGCGCCTTGACATCACATTAAACAACTTAGGCGTGTCGTTTGATGAAGTTAAAAAAATTACCAGCAAAGTTCCCTTTCAGCTAAGCCAAATTGCAGATGCTTCCATTAAGCTAAAAGCTTTTGGTTTAGATCCTTTGGATGGAACCATGCAGGCACTTATTGATCAATCTTCAAACCTTGGTGGTTCTCAAGAAACATTAAACGGAATTATTTTAGCCGTTGGCCAAGCCTGGGCAAAACAAAAATTACAAGGCGAAGAAATTTTACAGCTGGTAGAGCGCGGCGTGCCTGTATGGTCAATACTCGAAAAAACACTCGGTAAGAACGCAAAGCAACTTCAAAAAATGTCTGAGAAAGGTGAGTTGGGGCGTGATGCAATTCGAGGTTTAATCGATGAAATGGGGCGCTCTAATTTTGGTGCGGCTGCTGATCAAATGGATACGGTTGGCGGGGCAATTTCAAACTTAAAAGATAGTGCTGACCAGCTTATAGCCTCTTTAGGTGAAGCGGGTTTATCAACAGTTATTAAATCTTCAGCTGGTTTTTTGGGTGATTTAGCTGAAGGTGTTAGAGAAAACAAAGAGGAGTTTATTGCGGTTGCTGCTGTTATCGCTGCAATAAAGTTAGGGCCGCTAGCTGCAAGCGCAGGGCTAACTGCTCATCAATTTATTAGAGCAAGAATAGAGTCATACCAGCTTCAAGTTGCTTTAGCAAAAATGGAAGGGGCAAGCGCTAAAGCGGCGCGAGGCATGTTAGCAACAGGAGCCGCGGCTCGCGGTCTTAGTAGTGCAATGGCGTTTCTCGGTGGTCCTGCCGGCATTATCGCAGGCGGTGTTACTGCTCTGAGTTTGTGGGCGCTGTCTAGTGATGATGCGTCTGAGTCAACTCAAACATTAAACGAGCGTATTGATACCCTGCTTGGCAATTACGACAAGATAAAAGAAAAAGAATTAGATAGAACGCTGGATGACATAACGGCAAAAATGTATGAGCAAGCCGAAGCCATAAAGCAGATAAAGAAAAATGCCTCCGTTACAACAGCACCGCTTAGTGGCAGCGAAATAGCAAAAATTGATGCGCTAAATGCAAGCTTAATGGCTTTGGGTACACAGTACGGCTTGGTTAGAGACAAAAGAGACAAGCTTAATGCAAAAAATACCGGTGATGGCAACACGCTTAACGATGACACTAATAATAAAAGGTATGAATTAGAGCTTAAGCGACAAGAAGCGCTCAATGCGAACATGCTTGAGCTGTCTCGTAGTTTTTATTCTGAAAAAGAACAGGCAGACGTTCTTTATTGGGAAAGAAAAACGATGCTTGAAAACTTATACCTTGAAGGGAAAGTTGCAAGCGAAGAAGAAAGGCGCGCCTTAGAGCTACAAATAACGCAAGAGCATGAAGAGTCGCTAACTGCAATAACACAAAAAGAAACGGCGCAGCGTGCGGCGGCAGAACAAAGAGTTAGCGCACAAATTTTGGCGATGAAATACCAGGTTGCACAACAATCTATAAATCTACTTTCGTTAGTTGTAGGCGAAAGCAAGGCTGGACAGATCGTTGTTCTTGGGTTGCAAAAAGGACTTGCTATCGCGCAGATTTCTGTTAGCACGCAAGTGGCCATGATGCAGGCAATGGCGCAACTTGGGCCAATTGCGGGGCCGCCAGCTGCTGCTGGCATTGCGAAAATGGGAGCGTTGTCTGCTGGGCTTGTTGTAGCAACAGGGATTGTGCAAGCTGCAAACATTGCCTCTGGCGGCGGCGCGCCTTCTTTGGGGTCGCCAACAAACCCGATAAACACCCAGCCTGCATCTGTCAGTGGTGCGCCTACGCCTGCAAGCTCAAATTCAGTGCAGAATCAAACGCCTGCGCGTTCTGGTAACCAGACGGTTTTTAACTTAGTTGGGCGCGGCACGTTCGACAGCGAGCAGGTTGCTGATATGTTTGCCAAATTTAAAGAGGCTATAGACCGTGGTGACGAAGTCTTGATTAGCCCAAACAGTCGGCAAGCGTTGGAGTTGTCTGCGTGAGTGCAATAACGTATACGGCAAAAAGAAAGATCGTTCCTTCTGGTTTTAATGTGACGGATGTTGATTTGTCTATTGCTAGCGTTGACAACTCGATTAACTCTGTTACGACAGATTTGTCCGGGTTGTTGGCGAGTGACTATGTAGTGTTAACCGGGTCTGCGGTGGATGATGGCTGGCATGAGGTTTATGTTGATTCAACTGCAAACAAAATTGAGCTGCTGTCTTCTTTAACCGATGAGGCGGCGGGTTCGCCGATTAACATTACAGGTTATAAACACGGTCTGTCTGTTTCTTATAATTTAGAAACGGGTGCGCAGGCTTTAAACCCAAGTTATCCGGCTGATACAAAAGCACCTTCTTCGTTAAGCGGTGTAACAGAAACGCTTTTATTTGCTGAGCATGAAGACTGGGATGTAACTACGCAAATTATCGAAGAGAGCGAGTTGCCTTATTGGCATGAGTTTTTTAGTTCTGTTCGTGCGGGAGAGTCATTTAACTTTGACCCTTATGGAACAATCGCGGTGCCAGATAGTGTTAAATCTTGTCGGCTTGTGGGTGATTATGTTGTTGCGCGCGTAGGTTCAAGTAAGCGTTATCGCATCTCATTTAAGGTGCGCGTACTATGAGAACCGACTCCGCCGCCTTTGACCTGGTTAATGTATCTGCCAGTAAAGAGCCTCGTTACGTTGTTGAGGTTTCTTTTAACAAAGACAACACCGATTTATATTATTTTACCTCCCACACTGATGCCGCTTTGCCGCCTGGTGCGCTTTCAATTAAGGGTGTTGTTAAAAATATTTCTGGCATTAGTCAGTCTGTTACGCCAGAAAAAGCGCTGGCAACAATCGGGTCGTTTGATTTTAGTTTGGTTGATAAAGACAACGCAACAACCGCTTTGCAATATAACAAACTTGCGTTGGGCAAGGGGTTGCGCGGGCAACGCGCAAGGGTTTATATCGGAGAGAAGAGTTTAGCGTGGGACGATTATACATTAGCGCAAACCCAAGTTATTGAAAGCGTCTCTCATTTTGATGGTGGTTATAATTTTAAGTGTGACGACATTCAGCGCGAAACCAGAAAGGATATTTTTGATACCGCAAAGACAACCTTAACCCAAACCGTTTTGCCGGGTGACGATGTTATTAACGTCACTTCCACAGCAGGGTTTGAGCCGCTTAAACATGGCAACTCATACAGCGATGCGCCCAATCAAACGGTCTATTACTTTAAAATAGAAGATGAAGTAATAAGGGCAACAGGAAAAACAGCCAGCACATTTACCGGCTGCACTCACGGGGTTTTAAATACCAAAGCGGTTAAGCATGTTGTTGATTTGACTGCGTCGAACGACAGGCGAACCGCTGTTGATGAGTATGTTTACATAGAACTGCCTATTCCTAAGTTAATCTACGCAATTCGTACAGGCAAGTTAATTGGTCAGACAGACGTACTACCGCCAATGTTGAATTTAGGTATAAATGAATCGTTTGTGAGGTTGTCTGATCATACTAATTACGGCTCAGACATTTATGATACAACCAACGACAACAACGGTGTGGTCGTTAGGCTTGAGGGACTAAAAAAACAAGACGGCAAAAAATTTATAGAAAAAGAGTTATTGCTCTTAATGGGAGCTTTTAGCCCGGTTTATAATGATGGCTCACTCGGCCTAAAACCTATGGTGCGTGTTTCTGCTGATGCTGGTTTTGTTTATGAGTTTACCGAAGATAATATTATAAGTTATTCAGATATTTCTTATGATATGTCGAACATTCATAATCATATTGAAATTGAATGGAATTGGCTGGCAAGCAAAGAAAAATTTACACGCCGTAATGTTTTAATTGACGCTGACAGTATTGCAATAAACGGGCTCTCTAAACCACTGCGCTTTAAGTTTAGAGGTTTGCATGGAAGTAGACATAGCGCGGAAACACTGGGTGAGCGTTTTAACGCTTTTCGAGACCGGTATTCGAGCCCGCCTATACGCTTAACAATTACCTGCTTGCTCTCAACTAACATTGTTGAAGTGGGCGATATCGTTCGGGTTAAGCATGAAAACATTCAAGATTATTATACTGGCACATCATTAGATAGATCATTTGAAGTTCAGAATGTTGCGATTGACTGGATTAACGGCAAGGTTACGTTTCGCTTATTCGGCTCAGCTAAAGAAGCGGGTGAATTGGCTTCAACAACCGCGACCAGTGTTATTGATGATGCCTGGTATACAAGCGAAGGTAAGAACCTGGCAACGTATGTTGGTGGAGGCTACAACGCAGCAACCGATTTTGAAGTGATCGGGGGTGTTGGGCATATTAAATCGTCATCCCAGCTAACGGGGGGGAGCAACTTAAACGATGCGAGCTCTTCTATTTACTATTATGACGGCGATCTGGTTGTTGATTCCGCTGTTAATTTATCGATAACAAATAACGTCCAACTAAGAGCGAGAGGCCATGTTGCCATTAACGGCAATATTAATGGTGTTGGGGCAGGTAATGCGGGCGGCGCTGACTTAAAGTCTGTTAATCAGCTGAGTCCATATACTACGCAAGGCGCAAGCAAATCAGATCTGTATTCGCGCTCTTATAATGCGGGGGTAGCCGGGTTTATTGGCCCAACTGTCTCAATGGGCGGTGAGCGTCACGACAACAGCACTGACCAGGGGTATCTTAAAGCTATTGCCGGTAATCGGGTGGACGGCCAATTCTCGGCCGTCCCTAACTTAACGCTAAATTATGCTAACGGAAAATTAAACGGTATTCCGAACGACATGCGCGGCACGTCGGGGTCAAGTGGCGGAAACGTTAGTATTAAATACGGCGGATGGGTATATCACGGCTGGTCACACTGGATGGGTGGCGCAGGCGGTGCGGGCGGTGCGGGTTTATTTATTGTGTCGCGGGGCGTGAGTTTTGGCGCGTCTGGCAGCATTAATCTTTCTGGCGCTGATGGCGAAGCAGGCTCTTTTCATGGGGAGGCAACATACAGCGAAAGTTACGGTAATTCCACTAGCAAAGTAATAAACAAACCTAGTCACGCAGGAGGTGGCGCAGGCGGTGCGCCGGGTGCTGTTTATTTTGCTATTGACGGCGCTTCGCAAACATATCCAAGTTTAAATAATATTACTAGTCGGTACGGCAATACGCCGATAAGCGGTTCAACTCGAACACCTTCACCTTCCGTCTTTCTTAAAACTTATCCTCAGACAGGTTTTGCTTTTAATTGGTACCCATATTATCTTGGTGTTGGCGCGGCGAATGCCGACTTATCAGGCTATAAAGGCGGATCAAGAGTGTCGTTTGTGATTGGTGCAGAAGCACCAGAAGAAGACACAGATGCGTTTGTTGTTGCGCCACCAGCCTCATTAGTTTTAGCCAGTGGAAGCTCGGCGTTATTTGTTAATGACGATGGCACGATTTTACCGAGAATTAAAATAAGCTGGAGTGAAAGCGCTGATATAAGAGTTGCCGGCTATGAAGTGCAGTATAAAAAAACGTCTGACTCGGTTTGGGTTACTCAAGCCGATGTTATCGGCGAAACAGAATCTTACGTGTGGCCAGTTGACTCCGGGGTTGCTTACGACGTGCGAGTGCGCGCAAGTGACAGTGTAAGAAATACATCGGAATGGGTCACTAAGTTAAACCACACCGTTACAGGCAAGGAAGAGCCGCCGCCAAATGTTACCGGATTTTTAGCTACACAAAACGGCGAACAGGTTGTTTTTAAATGGGATAACACTCAAATATTAGACTCGGGCGGTTTTGAAATTCGTTATGCAACACAAGGCAATGCAAGTTATAACAGCGCTCAACATTTAACGAAAGCGGCGAAGGGAACTGAACTAACCAGCTCGGCTATCCCTCCCGGTGCATACACGTTTTTTATTAAAGAACGCGACAACGGCGGGCGTTTTTCAGAAAAAGCCGCAAGTTATGATTTAACCGTAACAACCAACTACGATTTTATTTATAAAAATGCAGAGCATCCAGCCTGGTTAGGGCAACGTAAAGGGTTTGCTCTTCAGGCAAACGCTTTAATTCCAACTGCATCTGATGAAGCTGTGTATACAACAACTGAATTTGACTTAGGGTTTAATGATGTTGTTCGTGTGTGGGCAAATATTTCCGCGTCACTTTCTAACGTAACAAAGAAAGTTGTTCGCGGATCAATCACTGAGCCAGTGACTAAAATCAATAAGGCGGGCTCAATTACCGACCCGGTAACGGCGATTAATGATCGGGGCACGTTAAGTTACGGAGTAAGCGGCGACGCAATAAATATTTCGCTTGAAAAAGCATCGCGTAAAGAGGGCGAGTATCACAGAGGCGCGGACTCTATTATCAGTCGCGGTTCAATCACTGAGCCAGTGACTAAAATAATTAGTCGCGGTTCAATCACTGAGCCGGTAACAACAGTAAATGATAATGGTGAATTAATTTTATTTGAGCCGTGGACATTTGGCGATATTGACATGCGCCATATTATGTTTCGCGTTAAGTGTCTGCCTAATGAGCAGGGCAACTTACCTGTTCTTTTAGAATTTACCCCAACAATTGATTTGCTAGAACGAAAAGAACGTGCCAGCGGATTAACGGTGGCTATCGGCGGCTCGCGCTTTAATTATACAAAGCAATTTCATCTTCCCCCGTTTGTTAACCCACAAATCGTGAGCAGCTCTTCATTATATGCGATTAAAACAAACGAAGATCTTAACGGGTTTGATGTGAGGGTTGAGGACAAAGCGGGAACTGATGTTGGCTTATCAAGCCCGGACGAATTCAAATATGAGGCGGCAGGTACATAATGATGAAAGGATTCCCCAAACATATCGCAACAAAAAAGGACGTTGAGCAGCTAATGGCATACATCGGCACACCCTCTGCGACACCTGAAAAAATGACAAAAGGACTTTTGTTTTTAAACAATTTATTAAACACAAAGCATTATGTGTTTGATCGTATTTTAACTTCATCAGAAACACCAGACGGCGTTGAGCCTGATTTTCGGGTGCTTGAAAATCAGGGCGCAAACAATGATGAACGGCACCAGTTTAGTTTTGTTGAAAACGCAAATGCACAAATGATTAAGTTAGGACTAACAGAAATAGAAGTACAAAACCATATAACCATAGTTCAAGGGGCAATGTAATGGGAGCAACACAAGAAGAATTTAGATTCGGCACAGCAGAAGAGCATGCGGTCATGGTCGGCGCTCTTAAGGAGGTCACTTATAATACAACCGATAATATATTGGTTGCTCATGACGGTGTAACACCAGGTGGGTTTCCTATTTTACCCTCGCAAGCGGCGGGGTTTGTTTCGTTGCAGGGTGAAATTTCAAAAGGGACGGGGGATACTTTAAACATACCGCAAGGCATGGTGAATATAGGGGGTAACGGTAAGGGGTATATGCTCGCTGCTCAAGTTGATTTTGACCCTGTTTTAGAGGCTAATCGTGACTCATCATTTACTGCGTTGGCAGTGGGAGATGATATTTATATTTATGCTACGCAATATGCGAGCGGCACAGCTAAAATTGTTAGCTCAAAAAACAGTACGTTCCCAACCGGCTACACCGCAACAAACTCTCGCAAAATTGGTGGTTTTCATTATGGCCGCGCTCGTGTGGTTGATGTTAACGGCACGCCGATTGATGGTGCCGGGGCGGTGTATGGTGCAGACGTAACAACACCATGGGAAGCCAACGTAACCAACGGCGCGATAGTGCCGAATAGCTGCTGGGATTTACAAAATCGCCCAACGTGTGACCCAACTGGCATGGCCAAGGTTGGTAATTTCTGGGTAGATATTTATCTCGCTTCTGCAAATGTTGCGCCGGTTGTCACCAACGGCAAGTTATCAGCAGGAACAAGCCAGTCAGCCTATGGCGGAACACCTTTAACTGGAACAGAGCTCCTTAATCAATATTTATTTAACGAGCTCGCATCTCGCACCGGCAAACGACTTTTATCGTTAAGCGAACATCATCAAATCTCAGAAGGCAGCCCGCAAGGGAATGGTGCGGATAATATTAACGCCTGGTCAGCAACAACAAACCCAGGGCGCGCAATAACCGGCACTGTAGTAAACGCAATAAGCGCCAACAACTTTATTGATTGCGTTGGCAATGTTTGGGAATGGCTTGATGAGTTTATGCAGAAGCCAACAGGCGCTACTCCAGCATATTACGATCCGATGGCTGGCCAAGGTGTTGGTCAGCTATATATGTATGAAGCGACAGGTCTGGCGGCGGTGATCACTGGTGGCAATTGGAGCGACGGCGTGTTCGCCGGTTCGCGCTCGGTGTCCTTGAACAGCTCCCCGTGGAGCGTGAACACGAGCATTGGGTCCCGCTTCGCCTGTGACGCGCTGTAATAAATAACACAAAGGCAACACACCGATTTTTTTAAAAACACCTTCGGGTGTTTTTTTATGCTTTGAGGAAAAACAAAATGTTTTATTTAAGCAACCGTTCAAAAGTTAGACGCGATGGTGTTGACTCGCGTTTGATTGAAGTAAACGACCTCGCGCTTGAAATTAGCGTGATTGATTTTGGTATACGCCCCATAGTGGCACTCTAAAAAGAACGGTGTCGGACGACTAACATAAGTGACGTTATAAAATTAACTAAACAAGCAGACAGGCAATGATATGACACCAAAAGAAATTAAACAACTTACTAAAGAGGGTGCGCTTGAGGCTTTGGCTGAGCTTGGACTTGCAGGTGATGGCGTGGTTGAGGATATTAAAGCTATTCGCGGTTGGCTTGATGGGTATCGCCTAGTAAAAAGAACCGCTATCCAAACAACAATAAAGATGCTGACTTTAAGTTTTTGGATTTTAATGATTGGGGGCGTTTTGGCTTGGCTAAATACGCATTTGAAATAAGGATAGGGGTAACGCCTTTGCGTTATTACGCTTTAATTTTACAACAATAAAAAACCCCGGGGTTTAATGATGATTTTTATTAGCGCAGGCCACAACGAGAAAGCGCAGGGTGCATCGTATAAAGATGTGACTGAATATATTTTAACAACAAAGTGGGTTGCCTTAATTACGACATTATTGGGTGATGCTTGTGTGCGTGTTCCAAACGGTCGTTTAAAACATAAGGTTTCGTTTATTAACAGGCGCGCAACAAGAAACGATATTGCTATTGAGATTCACTTTAATTCTGCAAAGAAATGGCGCGATCTTGATGGTGACGGCGTTGTGGATGCCGATGAATTAATTGCTGTTGGTCGCGGTTCTGAAACACTTTATATGCCGAACAGCAAAAAAGGGAAAGCGGCTGCAAGCATTATGCAATCCCAACTTGGCCATTTAATGCAACCTGATCGCGGCGCAAAGGAAGGTTACTATCAAATGAACCCTGCAAAAGGCCCCGACTATTTTCTTCGCGCAACAAAATGTACTGCGCTTATTGTTGAGCCTGAGTTTATTGATAATTTAACTGAGTTAAATCAAAACATGAATGCTGCTTGCCATGTTATTGCAGCGGCGGCATTAGAGATTAACAATAACTTATAGAAGTAAATATTATGCCAACCGATTTTATTGATAAATATTTATTTGAGTTAGTCGCATTTGTTGTTGCGCTTCTTGTTTCCTGGCTTGCTACAGAGCCACTTAAACGTTTGTGGCGTAATAAAACAGGTGTTCAGCACGCACTTATTCCGCGCGTGGCCGCTTTTGTTTTGGCGATGGGCATTATTTATGGGATGTGGCCTGCGAATAGCGCGTGGTCATGGTGGCCATGGGGCATGCTTGCCGGCCTTGGTAGCCCACTTTCTTACCGTATATTTATTGTTGTTCTTAAAAAGTATTATCCAGATATTGCCGATGCGATTACCGGAACAAAAAAATGAAAATTTATGCTGGCATAGGGTTCGTTATTTTTTTAATCGGCGCAGTATGGCTCTACGGTGAAAGTAAATTTGATGCAGGCTACGATACAGCGACCAATGATCACAACAAACAAGTTGCAAACATTTCAAACCATATGCTAACACTTGCCAAGAAACAAATAACTAAGTCGCAAGAACGTATTAATGCTTTGGAAATTTCTGCAAACAAACAAAAGGCTGTAGACAATGAAAAAATCAGATCGCTTCTCGCTCAAAAACCAGAGCTTAAAGAGTATTACACTACTCCCATTCATATTGATGCTGTTGATCTTATCTATGGCCCTATCAGGCTGCAGCAAACCAACAATTAATATTAAGCAGGTTTGCGATATTGATGATCGTCTGGTTGTTAAAATTAAAGAGTGCCAACGGCCTACGCATAAAGTTATTAACGGCGATGCTGTTGAGTGCATAAGAAAACTGCGTATTGATATTATGCAAGACAACCCGCGCAAAGAAGAGCTACTTAAGCAAATTCACCTCTGCAAAAATGCGCCGCAAAATTTGGCAACCCCTACAAAGTAACACCCAATACTTTTTTTGCAGCATTAATCACAGGCTTTATTCTTGTCTGTTCGGCTTGCGTCGTTACCGCGATGTCTCTTACTGATCTTACTTGTTCGTAAATCTGGTTTTGCTGTAGGTTACTCTGAATAAGCATAAAAACACTTAAGCCTATTGATAAAGTTGTTAGGGCGACATGAAGCGATAGCTTTGGGTTGCTATAATTGCCGACATTTTTAAATGCATTCACTATAATACTTTTTGTTTTATCATCCATAATATATAATCCCTTTGTTTTTTTTGTGGCATGATATTGCACGCAGCAAAACAACAACACAACCCCTTTAGCATAAAAATAAAGAACGGCTTTACTAAATAGCAACCAGTGGTTTATTTCGTAAAACTACTGGTTTATTTGGTAAAGCCATCTGTTTTGCCAACCGCGATATAAAGATTACCTAAGCTCGATACAATTTTTCTAAATTGAATATTCACATTATATTGATTTTTGTCGCGACGAAGATGTTTGGTGTTGAACGAGATAGAATCATGCTCTGATACTACTCTGCACATTTCTATATAGGTCTCTTTATCTAAATCAGGCTTTATATCATACGGGGTCATGTTTAGGATTTCTTTTTCTGCGTAGCCTGTATTTTTTAAGGCGGAGGTACTTACGTGAACAAAAGTGTGCGATTTTTCTGAGATCAAGTAGACTTCATCATCCGTCATATCCATGAAGCCCTGAATAATTTTATCTCTTAATAAAATTAACTCGCTTTCACCTATTTTAAATTCTTCGTTACTTTCTTCTCGCATCTCATTGCGCACTTCTTCCATTTTTTCCGAGCCAAAGCGCAAAAGTATCCAGTGAACATTAAAAAATCTTGCAAGCCTAAACATATTGGCATCAGTTATACCGCCACCTTTAGTCCAGTTTCCAACGGCTGTTTCTGACACGCACATATATTTTGCAACCACTTTGTTGGTTACGCCGGGCGTTTCTCGTATTAAAATTAACAGCCGCTCACCAAAGGATCGGCCAAATCCTTTAGCAAATTGCATACTTCTTTAACCTTGTACTAATATCGTAGATATTGATCGCAGAAAAGCGGAGGGAGATAATCTACGCAATTAAAGAGGTGGATTGTATATTATTTAGGCACACTAAAAAACCGACAATTATTTGACACTTTTGGGGGTTGGGATTACGTTAATCATGGAATTTCATACGAAATCCCATGATCAATGAATATTATAATAATAGAGAAGGGTTTATTTGGTTGCTTTAATAAATTCTTGGAAACCATATACCCCCGAAGCTTCAACGGCTGCTTGGTGGTATTCTTCTTTTTCTTTTGATTTGACCGGAATTGAGCAATCACCTTCAATAAAACTACGCTCCAAATCCACTTTTACAAGAAGAGTATTTGCTTTTGTGAATCGCTCAATTAATGCCCTGTTTACAATATAGCGCTTTGTTGCTGCGTAGGTGGCTGGCGCATATATAGTAGGCAAATAAACCCCGCGGGCATAAAAGCTACCTGCGCTTTGAAACTCGGTTAGTTTTTCTGTTTTCGTTATTTTGTCGATTGATGATAAACCAACGGTTGCACCATCAATTTTAAAATGTAACGAGTTATTGGTTGCAATGCTGGAGTGGATCGGCGTTTTAACTGTTAAGATAATTTTATCTTGTTGTCGCTGTTTTTCGTCCTGGTATAAGTCCATGCGAATAATGGTACCGTCGTCTGCGCAGGCAATATTTTTAACTCTGGTGTATTTTAAGTTATTAAACTTAGATTCGCCTTGAGTAACAACATTATAAAATTTACGATGAAGACTTGATGTGTCATAGCTTGCGCAGCCTGCCAGTAAAGCAAAGAGGGTTGTTAGTAGCCCGATTTTCATTTTTACTTTTCCTTAAGTTTTATTTTAATCACATCGCCAACTTTACGAGTGAGGCGATATCTTTTTTATTGATTTTGCCATTATTTTTTAGCACCTGGTCGTAGCTATAGGCTAAAAGGTAATCGAACTTCGATTGATCGTGTTCTGTTTTAATTTCTACACCAGCTTCATTGATTAACTCATGAACGGCTTTGCTGACTTCATCAAACAGGGTGTAGTCAATACTGCTGTATGCAGGGGAGGTTTCGGCCACGCCGCACAACATATCAACCTTTTCGGGGCCTCTACCATTAATCACCCATTCGAGAGAGTAACCCTTTTCCCTGGCAAAGCTTACTAAGTAGTCAAAGGGAAGACTGTCCCGTGACTTAAACCCAGCTAAAGATCTTCTATCCATATCCAGCGCTGTTGCTGCATCGGTATCGAAACGCCAGCCCTCAGATACTTTTAGGCGCTCAAGCACAGAATTAAGTGAATATTTATTGTTATTTTCGCTATATTTTGTTGACATTATCATAATTACGTCTATTATTGTCTATATTAGATAGACAAACAGGATATTAGGTAGTCAAATTATGTCGCAAGTGACTGATATAAAAGAAATTAACACATCGAAGCCGCTTTTTCTCCTAAAAAAGCACGGTATTAGCTTAAGCGGCATAGGTCGGGGCGTCGGTTTTTGTACTGATACTGTAAGCGCCGTTCTTAATCCAAAAAAATGTGACGGGGTTAGTCACAAAATCACCATAAAAGTTCGCGGACGTGTTGATGCTTTATTGGTTGCAGCTGGCGAACCTGTTGACGGGTTGTGGCTTGAGCACGACCGCATGGATGAGGCAGCATAATGGTCGCCTTTGCTACCGAACAACAAAAAGTTCCACAGGTGGAAAAGTTGCCACGTGGAACACTCCATAAAAAAGACTCTAATTTGCCTATTGCTTTGCGTGATTGGTCTATCGCTAAAACAACTTTGCGCAAGTATGGCGTTAGCCAGGATGATGTGGCTGATTACATTGACACGCCAAAATCCACCATTAATCGTTGCCTTGATTTTCGTCGCTTTTATCGTGCCGAGCATATTAATTTGATGCGTGTGCGCTCTGCTGTTGAGTTGCTCCTTGATGAAGCAGGGTGGCCACAGGCAGACGATGTTGCTCAGGGTGTCAATGATCTCTGGCAAGACTATGAGTCTGAACTTTGCGAGATGATGTAAATGAAACTTATTGGCTACATTCGCGTTTCGACTGATGAGCAGGCTAAAGATGGTCAAAGCCTTTCTATTCAGGATTTGCAGCTGCATAAGTATTGTGAGCTGCATGGACACGAGTTGATAGATGTGATCGTTGACGATGGAGTTAGCGCAAGCATTAATCTGGATAAGCGCCCAGCCGGCTTTATGTTGCTTGATAGATTGAAAGATAAAGAGGCCGATGGTTTTGTTGTGCAGCGTTTGGATCGCGCTTTTCGCATTACTATTGATGGTTTGTTGACTGCTGAGTTGTTTAACAAGCGCGGACTGACGATTCACTCTGTTAACGAACATATCGACACGACCACGGCTTTTGGTAAGTTTGTTTTGCGTTCCATGCTTTCGATGGCCGAACTTGAGCGAGATAAAATTAGTGAGCGTGCCACAGAAACGTTTGAGGGTTTGCGTGACCAAGCCAAACCTTGGGGGCCAACACCGTTTGGGTTGGTTCGTGTTGGTGACAAACTTTATCGTGACAAAGAAACGTGGGCGGTGCGTGAGGCGGTTATTTCTTTGCGTGACACTCTTTCTTTGCGCGCTGTTTGTACTGAGCTGCAACAGCGTGACATTGCCAGCCCAAGCGGGGGCAAGTTGTGGCATCCAAGTACTTTGATTGGGATCATTAATAATCATAATGAGTTAAAGCATATACCTTTTTTAAAGGCTTGCAATGAAGCGCGGGTTTCATAGGTGAAGAATTTAAAAAACATTAAGAGTTCTTAGCGAGGGGAATAAGTAGCACAAGACTAAGTGCAACGAAATCAAAATAGCTACAGTTGAACGTTTTCCCAGCGTGCTGCTCCATAAGACAACTAGAGATAACAGGTGGTTTGGTCACCGCCTCTCTCGCTAAGAATTCTTAATATTGTTTAATGTATTGCAATATAGCTCAATGAATAAAGGGGTGGGATATGACAGAACAATCTAACGAAATAGGTTCGTGTGAAGTGTGTGGTTTGGTTGATCATCATTTGGTTGATGGAGCATGTAACGCATGCAATAGCAAGCATAACCTTGTTACCGGTGAGCATGCCTGTAATGATAATTATGTACTTGACGTTTCTCGCTCTATAGATGCCGCCTTAAAGCAAGCGGCATTTTCTGAGACGCTAAATGTTGAGGTTACAGCATGATTTTATATTATGTCTCGATAGGCGCAATATTGATTTTAATTATTATTGGTGCATTCTTTTTATTTAAACCTAATAAAAATGATTCATGTTTTTGTCACCCCCCACAACCTCGCCCTAAAGCGCCGCCAAGAAAAAACGGCGTGGTGGGCGAACCTATTGAGTGGCCCAGCAAATGAAAATGGTTGCTAATCAACTTGGCCTGGCTGTTATTAATAACGAGTCTTTTTTAATTCATATTCTGCTTATTCAACCAGATAAAATTACGGCTCGACTTTATAACAGCACAACAGGCCGATGGTTGTCTAAAAGAAAAATTGAAGCAAGCGACATTAAATATGTTTTTTATCACGTTGGCGGAAAACCTCAAAAATTATTACCGCCGAAAGCAACAACAAAGGTAGCGGCATAATGGAAACGCGGAACGAAACAATTGAAAGAATTGTGACTGATTATATTCGAGTAACATCGGTTAGTTGGGATACATATAGCCAGTCTGTTTTAGAGCATTATCACGAATGCGTTCTGTCTATGAAGCGCAGCGTTAAGTTTCATGTTGGCGGGGATGTTTTTAAGGATGGTCGCGCGAATGCACAGCTTGTTGGACGTTTATTGCGTGGTGATGTGCGCATGCCCGTAGAGATTGAAGAGAGCCTGATTGAGGCGCTGCCTGATGAGTGGCGTAAGAACTTAAAGTCTGTTCTTGCTACCCGCATGGGCTTGCTTGCTTCGCCTATTCCTGGCGATAAAACATCGGTTGAGTTTCGACATATCGGACAGATGGCGAAAGAATTTGGTGATTTGCTTTCAGTTGTTAGTGAGGCTTATGAAGATGACACGTTTGATAACAATGACGCCCATTTAGCAGACAGAATTTTAAAAGAAGGTTGTGACCTTATGGCGATGGTTACTACCGTTATGCATAAGGCCGAGCAAATTAACAAACAAAGCAAGGTTCATTTTTTAAACCGGAATAAGGGGTGAAGGTCATGCAAGAACACAATATTGACTTAAGTTCATTATCTAAACGTAAAGAAATTACAGATGCTTTTTTAGGCAGTCTTACTCCGTGCGAGCTTAGAGTCTGGAACAAATGGTTTCCGTCGAAAACAGTAACAGACATTATGTTGCTTCGCGTTTTGCGCGGGCGTCGATTCCCTTTAATACAGGGTGGTAAAATTGGTAGCGGAATACGCCCGTTTTCGCATACACCAGCGCCATTAGGCGGCGGTCACGCGGCATGAACAACCATGTTAGCCAAAAAAAGCTAGAAGATGTGTTGATTGCCATCTGGGGCGGCAAGAGTTATTCGCACTGGCAAATGGTGTCTTCTATTTGCTTTGGTTTTTCTTTACTTTTTAAAAATGCAGATAATGATAAATTTTTACAGTGTTTTTGTTTATACCAAGTCGCCACGGTTATGGCCAATGAGTGTTGTAATAATTTAAAGGCAGCAGCATGACAAAAACGATTGATTTTAAGCCCGTTCATTTTAAGCCTCGCGAGGTTTCTGTGCCTGGCGTGATTGTTAAAACAATGTCTCAGTTTATTGTTTTTTTAAGGGGGCATAATTTATCAGATAATACATTGATAGCTTATCAAACAGACCTGGAACAATTAGCCGGTTTTTTGTTGTCGCGTGATATTCATCATGTGCAACAAGTTGCCACCCATCATCTTGATGATTTTATTACGGCATTGGTTGACGGCGAAGGCATTAAGCCGCGCAGCGCTGCACGCAAACTGGCAACGGTTCGCCGGTTTTTTAAATTTTGTATAAGCCGTAAAATTATTTTAAGCGATCCGGCAATTCATACAGAAAAGGTTCGTTTTTCTTTTACGCCAGCCATTGCGCCGACAGAAGATGTTTTGTTGTCTCTTATTGAAAACATTCCCGCTAACACAACTATTGGCTTACGTGATCGAGCAATGTTTAGACTGCTTTATGATGCGGGCTTGCGGCGAGCCACATTGCGTGAGCTTGATGTTTTTAATGAGAAAAATCCGCCTGACTGCACTGTGTGGCCTAACCTTGTGGTGACGTTCACAAATAAAGGTGGCAACAATGAAAACAACCCAATTAACGAAACCACTAAAAGATATGTGGATGAGTGGCTTGAGGTTCGCCAGCATTTTACGCGCAACAAAAGCTGTAATGCTTTATTTTTATCTAACCGTGGGACGCGCTTAACCTCTAACGCAATTCATGATCGTTTAAAAATTTACGCTAAAAAAGAAGGGGTGCCGCATATGCATATGCATTTGTTTCGGCATGGAAGGGCGCGACATATTATTGATAAATTAGGCTTGCAAGCCGCTCAAGGCTTTTTAAAGCACTCAGACATTCGCACAACAGCAAACATTTATGGGCTTCAAGATACGGCTAAAGTGCGTCAAAAGCTACGAGATGAGTGCGAGCTTGGCACTGAGGCCGCAGCGTGAAAAAATTAAAAATTAATGCACAAGCTTTATTGGCTGCGTTAAGTCGTGCGCCTTATATCGCAAAAGATAAAATTCTTAGTATGGCGCTGTTGGAGCTATTTGATGGCAAGGTGACTTTAACCAGCATGGACCACAGCGCAACAATGATTCAGCACGTTGATTATGACAGCGGGAATATTAATCCTGTTGCGTTAGATATTGTGTTGCTTAGTGGCGTGTTACAAAATATGACGGGGCGCATAACGCTAAACCAAAAAGACAACAAAATTTCGTTAACCAGTGGTAAGCGTCGATTTAATATTCCTTGTATTCCTGGTGAACACTTTCCCTCTTTGCCAGATTTAACGATTAAACCTTTCAAAGCAAATATGTCTGATCTTCTTAATGGCTTGCGCCACGTATTTTATGCCGCAGGCAAGCATGACGTTAGGCTTTTTTTAAATGGCATTTGTTTACAGCGGGACAATATGGTTGCTACAGATGGCCATCGAATTGCTGTCTATCCATTTGAGTGCGATATGCCTGACGATCAAGGCGTGATTATTCCGCGCGACTCTGTTCAGTTAATTCAAAAACATGTTCGCCCAGATTGTTCGGCTCATTTGATTTACACCAACAATAGCAGCAACGTAAATATGCTGGCTTTTAAGTCTTCGTCGTTTCAGCTTTATTGCAAGTTAATTGACCTTAAATATCCGGAGTGGCGGAGCAAAACACCTAACTGTAACGAACAAGAACACCATATATCAATTGACAAGCCTGAAATGCAAGCCGCCTTACAACGCTTATCTTTATTTGAAGGGTTGTTTGACATTAGTAAAACATCAACGGGAATTTCTTTATCCTCTAAAGATGCAGAAGATGATTTGCATGCAGAAGTTGAATCAAACGAGGACTTTACCGTTTCAATGAGCAACCGTTATTTTTCTGATGCGCTTAGCCTTTGTGGTGATGACGACAAGATCACACTTCATGGTTCTGGTCCGTATCAAATTTGGATGCTTACCATTAAAGGTAAGCCTGAGACACATTACATGCTGCCATTTAAGAGGTAAAACACTATGAATATCCCAAACATACCCATGCACACATTAAACAATCTCACTAATAAAGAATTGCTTAGCCATATTCAATGTTGTGTTCACCCAGTTATTGAGTCGTTATATTCACGCATGAGCGACTTAACCGAAGAAGAGGGAGAAGTAAACGCTTTAGAAAACGACATTTCAGAAAAAAAATTAGAAATTGACGAGTTAAAAAATATTATTAACGATCTTTTGGATGACATAGCTGAAGAGGATGAAGATATGAAGGAGTCACAAGCTGAAGCATTATTGTTTGCACTTAAAACCAAGCCGATGACAAAGTTTGAAATTTTTACTGAGCTGGGAATTTGGAATAGCGGAGCGCGCATTAAAGAACTGCGCGATGTTGGTCATGCGATAGAAACTAAAATGATTGAGCATATAAGCGAAAAGTGGGGCAAGGGTGAAGTTGCACAATATATTCTTCACGAAGCCGTTGAGCAAGCAGCGTAATGCATCAAGACATTATTAATGCAGCTTTTGAATTGGTTGGTGCGTTTATCGTTTGGATGAATGTGTGGAAGCTATACCAGGACAGCGAGATTAAAGGTATCTATTGGCCTACGTTTGCATTTTTTGCGGCATGGGGCTTATGGAATTTATATTATTACCCAAGCCTTGGACAGTGGCTAAGTTTTGGGGCTGGGGTGTTGCTTGTCTCAGGTAATATTGCGTGGATAGCTGTAGCGTTTAAATTAAAAACGATAAGGATTAATAATGAAGGATAGACTTTGCCCTCGATGTGGTTCTCGTAATTTAGTATCACTTAAAACGTGCGGCGTGTGCATGACGCCTTTACGGCAAAAGCGCTTTCACATGGATAAAAATAAGATTAGCTATGTTCATGTTTTAGCACTAAAACAGAAAGGTTTAACAGAAGAAGAATACAAATTACGACTTAATGCTGTTGGTGTTGAAAGCTGCAAAGAATTAAAACGCGATAACTATTATAAATTTGTTGATGGGTTGCGCAAGCTGCCAGACGCACCGAGCACAAAGAAGGCAGCATGAGCAAATATCATTTCGAGCGTATTTCTCAAGGCCAAACTTTTAAAGTAAAGGGCTTGCCGGGCGATCATGACCGCATGTACATAACTATTAACGAAGAGTCTGGCGCGCCTTTCGAGGTGTTTGTTCGTTATGACTCGCACGAACATTTTGAATTAATTAATGTGATTGCAAGACTGTCATCTATGGCGTTGCGCGAAGGTGTACCGCTTGATGTTGTTGCTCGCGAGCTAAAAGATATACATAGCCCAGAAACACACCATATTGTTCCTGGTACATCACGCACCTGCCCGAGCATTACGGCGCGAATTGGTGAAATGCTAGATAAGTATTTTGAACAACAACAATTAAAAAAAGAGGCTGCATGAAATACCAAATAATACTTGCTGATCCACCATGGAAATATAGCTGTTGGGCGGGGCAAGATAGCAGGGTGGCCGATGCTCATTATCCTGTTATGAGTACGCAACAGATTTGTGATATGCGGCCCATGATCGACAACATTGCTGATGATGACTGCGCTTTGTTTATGTGGGGCGTACCACCGATGATGCCAGACGCTTTTAAAGTTATGGATGCATGGGGTTTTCGTTATATTAGTTTTGCTTTTTTATGGGTTAAAACGAACAGCAAGCCTATGTCGCATAAAGATCAGCATCTTGCTTTAAGCAAACATAAACCATTGATCACCTTAGATGATAATGTTTATACGGTTGCAACAGGCATGGGCACGTACACACGAGCAAACAGCGAGCCATGCTTTTTAGCTGTTCGTGGAAAAATGCCAGTAACGCACCATGACGTAAACCAAATTATATTGTCTCCGCGTAGGTCGCACAGCGAAAAACCTAAAGAACAATATAAAAAAATTCAACGGCTATATCCAAATAAAAAGCGTATCGAGTTATTTGCTCGTAGCAAACAACCTGGATGGCATGCTTGGGGTAATGAAGTAAAATCAACAATAACAAATAAGGCAGCATAAAATGGAGCGAGACGTTAACGAAGTAAGGTTAAAAGGCCGCCTGGGAAGCAGCCTAAAAATAAACCCTGCGCGAACCGCCGCAATGGTATCAATTGCGACCAAAGAAGAATGGGGAGACCAAAACAAAAAAGAAAAAACCTCTTGGCATACTTTGCAGTTTTATGGAGCAAAGAAAGTGGCGGCTGCAGCAGATGCTTTAAGCAAGGGCAGCCGCGCTTATATAACAGGAAAACTACAGAACGAAAAATGGACAGGCGCTAACGGGCAAGATAACTTTATGACTAAAGTTGTTGTCGATACATTCGAGCCTTTAGATAAAAAGAAAACTACACCTACAAACAATTGAGGGGAACACGATGAGTAGACAATATGAAGAAATAAGCAACGCGGCAAGAACGCAAGGATTTTTGTCCGGCGTTATTGTTTCAAGTTTGTTTTGGTGGGTTTTTTCGTAACGATTGAGCTTAGGGGCGCGAGCGAAGCGAGTCCGAGTGAATAAAATGAGCGAACTGGAGTAATTTGTTATGCAAGAAAATAAAACGATAACTATTAATTGGGATAAAGGCCGCATCTGGCATTCTGACTGCGACAACCATCTTGGTGGCGTAATGGTAGAAGTTAAGTCAAACGTGATGTTTGATGGGAAGCCTTACGGGCTAATGAAGTGCTTGCACTGTGACAGACAAGGTTACTACCCCAATGGTGGCAGTGGTAAATTTGAAGCTAAAGAAGTTAGTGAAAACGCTGCATAACGACTATATAACTGGCGCAGCTCCGCTGCGTCCAAACGAGCAAAGCAAGTGATGTTAATTGTTTTGTTATATTGTTTATTGGAGAAAGATTATGAAGCAAGAAGAAATTAAAGAGTTAAAGAGAAAATTAGAAGCTGATATAGCTTGTGCAGTATCAAAGTTAACAAGAGAGTTTAACGAGCAGACAGGCTTTCAAATAAGCTCGGTTGGGATTGAGATAAGCGAGATAAAAACCGTAGGAAAAGAAGACGAATATGTTGTAACCGATGCTTTTGCTGGTATTGGAATATAACGCTTGAGGTTAGTTGAGAGCGAAAGCAAGTGAAACGCCGCTTTATGGATTTTTTTGTAATAAACGCTGCAATTTAAGCGATCGAGAGGAAGACAAACTTCTCTCTAATTTAAGCAAAGAATCATACAGACAAAAAAGTAAGGTGTGTTTTGAGGGGAAAGAAATATAACGCAGAGTTGTTGGGTGGCCGGTTTTATCGGCCATCACGCACGAACGCCTTGTTACATGGCTAACTATTTGAGGAAATAAGTGATGGAAGAAATACAAAAGTCTTTTGAGGATTGGTTTATTAATATGCACGGTGATGTAGACGAAAGCCTTGTCAAAAATAAAACAGATGATGGTAAGCGGTATATTGATAGCACTACCGATAGCGCGTGGTTTTGCTTTAAAGCTGGCTATTGTCATTGTGCAACTAAAGACATGTAACGCTAACTATTGAGGGGCGCACGATGAATACGGAAAATAAAGCTAAATGCCCAAAGCATGATACAGGTGGTGGACCATGTTACTGCGACAATGTAAGTGCGTCCGGCTCGAATGACTTGTTATCTTCCGAAACTGGAGCAACTTTTTCTCAAGATAGGAATTACCGATATTCGCTTTGGCGGCGATGGGAGCATAACGCGCCTTATGTTTTATTTGTTGGCCTAAACCCTTCGACCGCTAATGAAAACGAAGATGATCCAACAATTAGACGATGCAAGCGTTTTGCGGCTGATTGGGGCTTCGGTGCTATATACATGGCGAATTTGTTCGCACTACGCGCAACAGACCCAAAGGACATGCTGGCTCATGACAAACCAGAAGGAGTTGATAACGATAAAACTCTTCAAAAGTTGGCGCGTGGTGCAGGAGTTATAGTTTGTGCTTGGGGTGCGCACGGTGGGCACAAAGGGCGGGACGAATACGTAGCACGATTATTAGAAGCGTATGAATTGAAGTGTCTCGGTGTAACTAAAGCAGGAAAGCCTAGGCATCCTCTTTATATTAAAGCGGATAAACAACTCGAAGCACTAGGAAGATAACGATAGAGGTAAGCGGAGATGAACGAAGCGCAGCGTAGTGAAGAGTCCGGCGACGAAGGAGCGAACTTGACCGTTTTGTTATCTTCTGCTGGATACATGCACCCTAAAGAGCTTGAGCGTATGGCGATTAGACTAGGTAATGGTCAATGGTGTAGGCATTGGTATCAATGGGGTGGATACGCTGAGCCTTGGATAATGGCTTTACAGATTAGAACTTGTTCCGGTTCACCTGTTGGGTGCGATGATTTAAAAAAGTTTGGTTTTGTACGCGGCGACTCTTGCTTGTATTTTATTAATAGGGCAAATGAAGATGGTACGCCGTACATTGAATGAAGATAACGGCAATTTAAGGGGTGGAGCGTAGCGAACGTCCCGCTTGAAATTTTTGTTAGTTGGCGAACTTTGGAGAAGAACATGCAACGAGAAAATCGATACATAGTTTTGAAACGTAAAGATATTGATAATTACTTAGGTGCTGAAGCCAAGGAAGAACTGGACAATATCCTTATGGCGCTGGCAATAGCAAAACAGCCGGATATTGATACGGGTGTCGAAGGCGAAATTGATTGCGTTGTTGTTGAAAAAGACTGGCCAATGTACGAGGACACGTGGAAAGCTATTGAACAGTGGGTTGATGAACAGCAGGCACAAGCCAGCTAACGGCGCTGTTAATTTGCGCCACTGATTAAACAGGAAAAAGAGCGGCGCTCTCAGCGTCAAATTGAATGAATTGTTATAAACGAAAAAGGAGAATTATTATGAGTAAATGGGCTGAGGTTAACGTAACTATTTCAAAATGTTACGCGGTAGAAATTGAAGACAACGAAACCATAGAAGACGCTAAAGAGTATGTTTATGAGCAGGTTATGGGTGATGACGTTGATTTTGGTGATTGCGCTGTAGAAAAAAACAAACGCGATGGCGAAAGCATTTATCGCTGCGCAGATGAACGGCTGGGTTTATAACAGAGATTATGAAGCCGCTTGGCTTCCTATCACAGCAGGATAAAAATAATGAATGGCACGCAACTCATTGAAAAAATACATGAAGCCTGTCGTGTTCGCCACTTATCGCGCCGAACAGAGGAAGCCTATATTTATTGGATTAAACAATATGCGGACTTCTGCTTACAGCATCCGTGGCCAAAAAGTGAGGATAAAATTAGCGCATTTCTATCTCGTCTGGCAACAAAACGTAATGTTGCCGCATCAACTCAAAATATTGCTTTGAATGCGGTTGTGTTTTTATATCGAGATGTTAAACAAGAACGGCTTGGCGATTTTTCTCAGTTTAAGCGAGCCCAAAAGCCGCGTCGCTTACCCGTTGTTCTTTCTAAAACAGAAACATCTTTATTGTTATCGCACGTTAAGGGATCTCATTGGTTAATAGCAAACCTCTTATATGGTTCAGGTTTAAGACTTATGGAGGCCCTGCGTTTAAGAATTAAAGATATTGATTTCGATAGACAAATAATTACTGTTAGAGCAGGCAAAGGTGATAAAGATCGTGCAGTAATGTTGCCGTCATCACTGATAGAGCCTTTACGACAACAAATAGAGACATCAAAAAGAAACCATAATAACGATTTAGTTAACGGCTATGGTTCAGTTTATTTACCTGGTGCGCTTTCAAGAAAATATATAAACGCACCCTATGAATTTAAGTGGCAATTTTTATTTCAGGCTAGTCGTGTAGGCATTGATCCGGTTTCTGGAGACATAAGACGACACCACATTCATCATACTGCTGTTCAAAAAGCAATACGTTATGCGGTTATATCATCTGCTATAACAAAAAAAGTGTCATGTCACACTTTACGTCATAGCTTTGCAACACATTTGCTAGAGGCTGGCACTGACATTCGCACAATACAACAGTTGCTAGGGCACAAGGATTTAAGTACGACTATGATCTACACGCACGTTGCTATAACAGGCGCGTGTGGTGTTATTAGCCCGTTAGAAGCAATTGTCTAGAGCTTTAAAAAATTAAGATAAATTATTACGTGGATGTTTTGCATGTTCCTTTTTCAACAATTTAAGATCGACACCAACATAATGTGCAGTAGTGCTCAGAGATTTATGTCCAAGCATTTCTTGTACACTTACAATATCGCAACCATTTTGCAACAAGTGAGTAGCAAAGCTTGCTCGCAACAAATGCGGATAAAACCCCGTCCACGGTTTGTTTTTTTTCGTGCCCTGGAGTTTTTCGTAGCCTCGGCCACAACCAACCGCGCGACCAATATATTTATTAACAAGATGCCATATACTTTGATTACTTCTAAAGGCGCCCCCATTAACCGTGACAAACAAAATGTTTTTTTTGCCGGGCCTAACCTTGCGACGAATTTTAACCCACTCATCAAGCAACAATTTCATTTCGGTAGAAAAGGGCACATATCGATCAACCCTGCCTTTTCCATTTTGTATATAAAGCCATTCTTCGCTATAACTGGCCAACTGAAGATTGATTACTTCGCCAGATCTCAACCCGCATTCATATATCAATCTCATAACAACATGATCGCGAAAGCCAAGCCACGTACTCAAGTCTGGTTCGGCAAGAATTCGACCCATTTGAAACTCGGTAAAGTGCCGTATCAACTTTTTATTCTTGGCTCGATGGCTCGAAGGAACAAGTACGCTGTAATCTTCAGGCACATGGCTATGCGTAAACAGCCAACGGTAAAAAACTCTAAAAGCAGTCAACTCAAGATTAATTGTGTTACTGCTCACACGGCCACGTCGACCAGACATAAACTTAATAAAGGATTGTCTTGATGGATGTATTAAATCATCAACAACAGCTTGTAAGGACTTCACAGCAGTCAAATATAACTGAACTGTTCGCTCTGAATATCTCCACTTTAAATCTTGTTGATAGCGCAACAAAAGCAACTTTTCGCGCTCTTTATCAACGCCTTCAATTTGATTATAACTCGGTTGTAGTATACATGAAGTCAAATCTAGCCCCAAAAATCAACTGTAAGTTACTGATTTTTAATGCTATTTCATATGCTCTACGTCAATTTAACATAATATACATTGGTTTAAGCAAGAAAAACAACATTATAAATCAATCGGTTAGGTGTTTTGCTGCACTATATCACTCCTTATATGTAATTATAAGGGGGGTGCAGCATGCGTAAACTTAAGCAGCGTATATCAATCCCAACCCGCGCTTTATTTGATCAGCGTCTCACCTCTATCGAGCGTGACGTTCTTTTAGCTTTGTGTTTTTTTGAAGATCCAAAATCGCACATATCAGCTCCCCAACGTAAAGATATCGCAAAACTATTTTCAATACATGAGACACGAGTTTCATTAGCCACAAAACGGCTAAATGATTTTGAGTGGATCATAAAAGAAGGTTCCGGCAAAAATATAAAATATTTTATAAATTGGGCTAATGAACCCTCATCCGTGAGCGAGGGTTCAGAGACTAAACCCTCGTTGGTGGGAGAGGGTTTAACACCTTCAACCCTCGTCTGTGGGAGAGGGTTAGAACACGTCGAACAGGTTGAACACGTCGAACCCTCGTCCGTGGGCGAGGGTAGAGAACATGCAAACCGGTCGAACCCTCGTCCCAGCGATAGGGTTCAGCCTGTTGGAGAAAATCAGGGTACTACTATAAGTAGTAATATTAATAATTATAATAATAATAAATACTTCAGATCTTCTGATATCAGATCAGATCTGATTGTTTATGGTTCAGCAATCAAACTTCTTGTTGACAACGGCATGCCTGAGAATTTTTTGAAGGGTAGGCAGTGGGAGAAGTACAAGGCCATTATTCTCAACGAGTGGTGCAATCAACCACACATCAATATCACCATGCTTGAGCAAGCATGTCTCAGAGCAAAAGAAGCTAAAAATAAAACTAACGAATGCATTGGCGTTGGTTATGTAAACAGCTGCTTAAAAACAATTATTAACGAGGTCAAAAAAAATGAAACAGAAAAATTCAGTACGCAAGAGTATTCAGATATCGATTGGCCTGCAAAGAACGACGCAGCGTAGATGCGTTGCTCATGGAGAATATCAAGCAACAGTTATGCATGCAGGCTCAAAAAAATCCGAGTCTGAATGTCCGCGATGTTTTGCTGCAAAAATAGAACAGGAGGCATTAGAACACTCACGTAAGATTTCAGACTTCAATAAAAAACATAAAGATAAATCTTTAGTTGAGATGCTAGGTTACTCCGGCATACCGAAAAAGTTTATGAAGCATGGGTTTCAAACATTTAATTGTAACGATACTGAGTCACTTAAGCTGTTCGATGTTTGCAAGGGTTATGCTGATAACTTTGGTGAGAACTTAAACAATGGTCGAGGGCTGTTGATGATTGGATCGCCAGGCAGAGGTAAGACACATCTTGCATCTGCAATTTGTAAGACAGTTATTCGTAATGGTTTCTCTGCTTTGTTTGTTTCAACACTGGGAGTTATTCAGATCGTAAAGGAAACATACCGACCAAATTCAGAGATGAGTGAGCGTGATGCAATCATCCGTTTTGCTAAACCTGATTTGCTGGTGCTTGATGAGGTGGGTGTTCAGCATAAAACAAAAACAGAGCAGGTGATCATTACCGAGATTATTAATCGTCGATATGAAAATGAGAAGGCAACAATCATGCTATCGAATTTACAAGTTGATGGAGCAGGTGATTCATTAATGAATGTGCTTGGTGAACGAGTGATTGATCGACTACGTGAAACGAATGATTTGCTTGTATTCCAAGGGAAATCATACAGAGGACGCGCGGCATGATTGTTTATTTCTATAACGAGTTACCGCAAACGTTGTTATATATATTACTTAATAACTTAAGTAACTGTTGCTACTACTTAGCCCGTCACGTGTTGTGTTTAATTAATGTCTTCGTGGCGGATAAAACAAACCGGAACGGAACTGGTATGGCTGCTGCATCGTTAATGTTGGTGCGGTTGGTTCTGTATGTGTTGGGGTGGGTAGTGAACACAGCACCTACCCCCCTTCAAAGCTCAGTGCTCATTAGCCAATGCCTGTACCTGTTAGCCTCTAAAATTTGGACTAGGTTTTATATTTTTATTACCAGGGGGGCGCGGGGGGATTTTTGCGTTTTTTATAAATTTGTTTTTTCTGTCTGCGCGGAATTGTTACTTAGCGAATATTCCAAACATCAAACGAGAGGGATGCCCGCATGGACGCACGCTTAGAAAAGGACAAATTGGTTACACAGATACGGTCGGCAAATGATCGTGTCTCACAGACGCTCTCAGCGACCGAACAAAAAAACTTAAGTGTTGAATGGGTACAGGCGTTGTATGAGTGGACAAGTTATATCCGCATGGTTAGAAACTTGTCGGTTAATACTGCAGCAAATTATGTGCGATGGGTGGCTGACTGGATGGAACATATAAAAAATAACAATCTTGAACTTGATCAGGCTACATCTAATCACGTTATTAGTTGGCAGCGCGATTTGGCTATGGTTAAAAAACTTGCGGCCAACACGCGTGGTATGGCACTCACATCGGTGCGATTGTTTTATGGGTGGCGTGAGCTGAATGGGTCGATGGGAAATCCTGCGCAAACGGTTAAGGGTCCTAAGCGCAGCAAGCGACAGCCTAGACGATTTTCGGATGAGCAATTATCAAAATTATTTCAGGCTCAAGATATTACAAAACCAATCGGGATACGTGACCGGGCAATGTTGCTGTTTTTTTATTCAACGGGCGCAAGACGGGAAGAGTTGGCAGGGTTAAATCTTCACCAACTGGTTTTAAAAACAAATACAGGCGCTGTTCGTTTTGTCGGCAAAGGTAACAAAGAGCGCACTTTAAGCTTTGAAGGTCCGGTTGTTCAGGCGATGTATGACTGGCTTACTGTTCGTGACAGCGTAAGCGTTATTGATCATGACGCGGTGTTTGTAGGTTTGGCTTCCAGGGGAAAAGGACGCCGCTTATCTGTTACTGGTGTTGGCGTAATGATGAACCGAAATTGCAAATTGGCAAAAATAAAAAAACATCCTGATGATCCTTTTGGGGTTCATCGGTTGCGTTCTTCCTTTGCAACTGACTTATACGACGCAGGGAAAGATGTGCGCGCAATTCAATTGTTGCTTGGTCATGATGATATTAATACAACGATGAATTATATCGCTATATCGAACCGACAAATGCAAGAACGTATGCCAGCGTCAAGAGTAAACGAACTATTGGGAAATAAATCAGAGGTACCGCAATATGTCCAAAACAAAATTGGTTGATGATGATAAAGAAAACTTGTTGTGTGAGTTTGACCCCGAATTTAATCCGTTGGTTGAAATTGGAAAACGGATCGGTGCAAAAAATTTAGATGTGGTTATGGAAGTGCTTGGAGGTCAGAAGCCACACATACCGATGCAGCATAATTTTTATGAAAGCTTAGGGCGCGAACTTCGCAACGAAGAAATGAGGGATAAATTTACAGGTAACAACTATGGGCAGCTTTCGGTTGAGTTTAATCTAAGTTTGCGGCGAACAAGAATCATCGTTGACAAAAAGCGTCGAGAATATAAGCGCGCTCAAGAAAACATGAAGCCGATTAAAGCAAGTGAAAGTGTGTATGGCGAAATACGCGTTTTATCAGAGCGCCATCAAATACCTATGCATAAAGTGTTAACTGCGATCTGTGATTTTGTTTTTGAGTTTCATCAAGCAGAATTTTATGAAATTTTATGTGATGAATTTGGTGAACAATTACAAATAATGATGGATGAGGCGGCATGATAAATGTTAATAGCTATTTTTCCGGTGCCGGCTTAATGGATATAGGGTTAATGGAAGCAGGGTTGAATATACAACAAGCTTACGAACTTGACTCTAACTCATGCAAAACATATCGACATAATTTAGGAAGCCACGTAAAACACTGCGATATAACTAATGAGCTTGTATTAGAACAAGACTCATGTGATGTAATGGTGTTCACATATCCTTGCACAAAGTACAGCACGATAGCAAATATTCACGACAATAGAACGGGCGATGAATTATTTTTACATTCGTTAAGACATTTGGCAGTAGGAAAACCAGAAGCTTATATTGTTGAGAATGTACCTGGCATGAAAGCCTTCCCCATCGTTATGGAGGCAATGACCAAACTGCCTGATTATCACATACAAATATTTTGTCCCGTTAAAACAGAACTCTGGCTACCACAAAGAAGAGATAGATTAATAATCATTGGTACGCGTAAAAATTTTAACGTCCGCCCTCCAGAAAACACAAAACGAATATCGCTTAAAAACATCCTTGAAAAGAAACCAGATGTAACGTTGCCTAATTATATTAAAACGAGAATGAAGGGAGGTTATAGAGATCTCCCGATTATATCTGATCCAAACAACGATGATATAGCACCAACCTGTGTGGCGCATTATGCAAAAGATAAAAGCACTCGTCTTGTTAAGGATAACGATTTTCCTATGGGTGTGCGTCCTTATTCGGTGCGCGAATATGCCAGATTACAAGGCGTACCAGATTGGTTTAACTTTCCGGTGTCTGATTCCGCTGCGTATAAGCAGATAGGTAACGGTGTTTCGATTCCTGTGGGGCGATGGGCTGGCACTGAATTAAAAAGATATTTTAGTAAACAAAGTAAAGAGGCGGCGTAGCTATGTGGAAAGTATTAGAGCAAGAGCAGCCGGAACATGAAAATATTGTTTTGGTTGCTGTATCTGGCGCGGTTGGTTTTGTTCGAGATTTAGCCTGGTGCGATCTTGAAAGCATGGAGTGGGAAAACTTAAAAGGCGAAAAGGTTAATGTGATTTTATGGCACGACTCTGTTTTGCCTGAGTTACCGGAATAAAAAATTGGAGAATCAAAATGAATAAAGCGTTTATGATTTTTTCTGGTTGTCCTTCTGATGGTTGTTTGCTCGTTTTTGCGGAAAACAGAAACAAAGCAAAATCATTATCTGTTGGAAGCAATTGGGATTGGGAATATCAAGATATGAATTCGCGCAGAGAGCCAGAATACGATAAGTACGCAACCAAGCCTATGAGAATAGAGGATAATTCTGAACTACCAGAGGGTGCACCACCTTTTTTTAGTGATATTGAATTATAACCCTGTTAGGTGACTTAATTGTGGCGTGAACGGTAACGGACGATTAAACGATAGACAAGCAACAGTATTGGTGTAATGAAGCGAAGTAAACCAAAGAAAATATTATCTCCATCTCAGCTTGAGCAGAGGCGCAATGCTGGGCGTAAGAAAAAGACGATGACCGATGCAGCTATTCAGCAGCGAAACAATGCGTCTGAATTAAGTACGGGGCCAACTACTGAAGAGGGTAAAGCGGTTTCTAGTCGTAATGCCTGGACTACCGGCGAACATTCTTATGTTGCTAAAAATAAAATGTGGAGTGAGTTGGGTTTAGGTTTTGTTCGTCCGTGTAAAACCACGTGCCCTAAGTACCCGTGTTCTTTGGTTGATGATGGCCACACTAAAGCGGGCGGCGATTGTGCTGATAAACAAGTTTATGTTGAGGCGTTTGATTCGATTATGAATACCTTGCATAGCGGTGAAGTTACTAACATGCACGGGGTGATGGCTTCGCAGATTGCAAGCGCGGTTAACTTGCTTCAACAGCTGTATGATGGCATTAATAGTGCGGGTGTGATGGTTGGTATACCGCTCATTAACAAGTCGGGTGAGGTTGTTAAGGATAGTGAGGGCAATCCTTACATGTCTTATAAACGTAACCCGCTGTTAAATGATATTCCGAAAATGATGCATGAGCTGGGTATTAATTTACCTGAGTTAATGGCAACACCTAAAGCGGTTGCGCAAAAAGACACTGATGATGATGCAAACAATGCTATTACTGAGTTGTTTGGTCGTATTGGTCGCGCTAGTAACGGGAGCGGGCCGGTTAAACGTAGAACGATTGATGTAACACCAGATGATAAGAGGGTTGATTGATGAATAATAATGTATCAGTTGATGAGGTGGTTGATTTTTTGAATGAGCTTGTTGAAATTGATAAAGATGCAATAGCTCGTTTGATTGCCACCAGAGTTTCATGTAATGAAAGTTTAGCCGACCACCCAACTGTTCAGGTTATGGTGAAAGACAATAGGTTTAAAGTTGGGTTGTTAGGTATCATAAATGGTTTGTTTGGTGTTGATGAAAAAGGGTTTGGAGCAATAGCTTTTGAGTATAGTGATGACGGTGATTTAATTAGGTCTCTTAAAACTAATCATGCCTAAAATTCTAACCCCTGAACAAAAAATCATTAAAGATCGTTGCGTCGTTGACGTTGACGATTTTGAATGGTGGCTTGAGCAAAAGGGTTGGAGTTGGCAGGGGTTGGCTGATGGTGCTTATGGCATTAGTGTTGCTGAAGCTGAGTTGCTTTATGTTTGGGAAGATCCTGTTTTGTGGTGTAGTACATATTTAGATGAACCCGACAGCCCTGGTTCGCCTTATTCATTTTTTGATTATCAAGTGCCGAGTATTCGAGCATGGCATCAAGAGTCTGTGCATTGCGATGGTGCTGAGGTTGGCAAGACGCGAGAAATTATTGCGCTCACTTTATGGGGTATGATTTCCGGTTTTGGGTTTAGTAAACGCTTGCCAAGCATGTTAATCGGTGCACCACAACAAACGCACTTAGATGAAATTATTATGGCGATTGAAGAAGTGGTTGGTGTTGCTGATGGCTTGCCGGGTCAAAAATCAATTTTAAATCAGTTTTGGCTAAAGCCTAAAAAACATCCTCATTACATGATGCGTTTTTTAAACACAAACCCCTACACCGGCAAGCAGGGCGTTGGGCGCGTTTACTTTAGGCCAGCGGGACATGATGGCGTTGCTTTTCGTGGTGTTCACGTTAGCTCAATGCAGCTTATGGATGAAGCGGCAAAAATGCAAAGTGAACTATGCTGGACTGAATTTTTCCGCGCGGCAAAACCCGGCTGCATTTTTAAAAGCTACTCTGTGCCAGATGGCCGAAGAGACAGCTTGTTTTATATGCAAACACAAAAAGCCATTCCTAATCTTGATCCCGATAAAAAAGGGGCGCGGTTGTTTAACTGGTCTAAAGAACTTATGCCGCCGCCATTTTGGGATAAAGATCGTGAGCGTGATTTAGCAGAAAAATACGGCGGCAAAGATTCGTCTGGTTACACTCGCAACGTTTTAGGTTTGCATGGCGATCCACAAGATACGGTTTGGCCAACATCTACCTTAATGCCTAACGTGCGTAATGTGCTTGAGTATCGTGCGTTAAAACTTGTGTGTGATGAGAACACTGGCAACTTACATGTTGAAGGTTATCGCATTGAGCTATCAACAACAAAAGACAATAAAAAAATTGGCGATAAAATTTATATTGCAGAACGCTCGCAAGACTTAGACGATTTTACCGATGTCCATGATCGTGATGCTGTGCGTATGTGTGTGCGTGATTTGTTGCGCGAGTTTTTTAATCCAGTTGAGGGGGTTGTTGAATTATGGGGCGGTTGTGATTTGGGGATAGGCGACCCAACTGAGATATTTGTTTATGATCGTAAAGGTTTAGAAATGAAACACATTGCACGCCTGCACATTAAGGGAGCAGGCTACGAGCTGTTACAAGAATTTATATATTGTCTAGATGAATTGTTTGAATGGAAAATTAAAAGCTGGGGAGTTGATCTTGGTAGCGCGGGTGTTTCTGTTGTTGGCAACATGCACTCGCAAGATATTTATAACGAAGGTGAATATTATGATCGCATGCAGGGCTTTACTTTTGGCGAAGTCACCGACGCAATAGATGAAGACGGTAACTTAATCGAAAAAGAAAACCGCAAAAAAGAAATGGAAGCGGTACGCATGCCGTTCAAACAATTAGCAACAGAGTTATGGACAAAGCGATATCAAAAACATGAAGCGGCGATCCCTTATGATGCCGAAGTGGTGCAGCACTATATGAACCACACCGCAACAAGTTCAAAAACAACCGATCGATTAATTTATGACAAGAAAAACGATCACACCATAGATGCAAAACGTTGCGCCATGTTAGCGAAGGTGTTTTATGAAGGTGGCGCGGCGGATGTGTTTAGTAGCGGTGTTCATTTGAGGAGTGCGGCGTGAAGGATTTAAAAGCGTTTTTGTTGAAGTTGCCACCTAAGCGATGGATGGTCTGGTCTGAAAATATTCTGCTTTTAGCTGCTGTTTGGTTTGTTGTTAAAGGCGAAAACATTGAGGCTTTATTAATTTTTATTATTGTTGAGGTTCGTTATTTAACATGGGTAATTAAGGCTAAAGAAAAATAATGAGAATTAACAGCGACGATCATGATGGTTTTATGTATGTAGTTTGGGATTGTGATGTGTGTCGTTTTTTACAGAATGTAAGGTGGGCTGATGATGAATTAAACGAATATTCTGTTATTGCTGGTTTTGGTGATAATAAAATACATTATAAAACGATTAAAGCAAATATATTAATTATTCCAGAAGCAAAGCTGATTTACATAAACCCAAAAGAAAACAAAGAACAATTAATGATGGATTTAACAAATTTAGTTATCGAGAGGATAAACCAATGAATCTACAATTTTTAAACCCAATGCGCTACTTTGGAGATAAAGCAACCAATAGTAGTGGCACAGTTGTTCGTAAAGGTAACGCGCTGGGGCCGTATAATAGCGCCTTTGACAACTATGTGTTTCGTGAATTTAATCCTCATTTATACGAAGCAATACGTGAGGCAATGGCGCCTATTGATGGCGCAATCAACAAAATGGTCATGCTTGACGGCGTTGTTGAAGTGGAAGCCGAAACAGACGCACTGCAAAATGAACTTGACGACTGGATGGAGGGCGTAAAGGTCAATGATGTTGAGCAAGGCTTCCAGGCATTTTATCGGTCGCAAGGGAACGAAATGTATGAACAGGGTTGCACGATAGGTGATTATTTTATTAACGCAAAAGAAAAAGATGTCACAAACTTGCGAGTTGGTGATTCAAAAGGTATTCATTTTCAGCGCAACAAACAAACTGGCGAGCTTGATTATTATTATGCTCCACCCGCGCAAAAGCGCGGCAAGTTCGACGGCACGGAAAACATTGAACGAGTATTGCGTAATTCGTATGAACATAATGGCAACATAACCAGTTTTTTAGAAGGCAATAATTACCATAAATTAGATCCGTCCACATTAATTTATGCGGGCTTTAACAACGAAGCCGATAACCCTTATGGCGTGAGCTTAATGCGCTCAACGGAATATGACTCTCGTATTTTGCTAATTATGAAAAACGCATTAGGTCGAACGTGGGAGCGTTTTGGCGATCCTATTTTTAATGTTACGTTAAAAAAGAAAAAAGGCCGGGGTGTCTCGCAAAAAGAACTTGATGAACAAGAGAAAAAAATTGCAAAGAATTTAAGCGATGCAATGACCGTTAAGAAAAGCGGCAACAGTGCGGATATTGTTAATATTATTGGGCCTGATGATGAGTTTAATATTGAGGTGCTTGGCGGCGATGGCCAGGTGTTAGAAATTGAAATGCCAGCACGCCATTTGCTTGAAAATATTGTTGCGAAGACAGGGCTACCGAGTTGGATGCTCGGTTTTCATTGGTCAACCGCTGAGCGTTTGGCATTAAAGCAAAGCGAGATCGTCTTGCAGGACAGCTCAACACGGTTTAGTTTGCGCAAGCCTCAACTGATAAAACCTATTCACGCCATGTTACGTGCACGCGGTATTGCCTTTAATTTACGAGATATTCAGCTTGTGCAAAACTTGCCGAACTTACAAGACCTTGAGGCAAAATCACGATCTAACTTGATGGATGCGCAAGCAGAAGCTATTCGTAACGGGGCAGACATTAACCCTAACCAACAATCAAACGCTAACAATGAGGACGATGATGTAAAAAAGTTTTTAAGCGTGTATAGCATTGCTAACAACAATGAAGATGCGCGCTTGTTAGAAATGGGTGGATGTTTACTAAAGGCGCACAATCATAAAGCAGAGTCGTATGTAGAGGACGAACCCGCATTAATGCGACTAGAGAGAAAGGTTGAGCGAGCATTATTGAGCGCGTGGGACCAGCTCTATGATGATGTTATTGTGCTATTAAATCGCGGCTTTAACAAAAGTTCTGCAAAGTCGGGTTTAAAAGCAGGTGCTAAGGCAGATCACGCTCCTGTTTTCGTGTTTGATGTTGCAATAATGTTAACCGCATTAAAAACAATGCAAGAAGAATTTATTAATGCAATGGGGGGCGAAGGCAGCGTGTTACATACTTCAACGTTAGAAGCCTTTGAGCGCGGTATTCAAAATGCACTTAGTGAAGACGTATTAAGCGGCTTAGATTATGTCACAGAGACTACGCGCGCGAGAATTTCACGACAACTACAGCAAAATGGTTTAAAGCTTGTGCGCGATGGTGTCATCCGCGAATTTGGCGATGATATTATTTCTGCGTTAGCGCAAGGCGCTTATGATGGGTTAAATCCAAAGGAAGTTGCCAGCGAATTAAAAAAACGATTTGATGCAAGTGATTATAACTGGAAGCGATTGGCGCGAAGCGAAATTGGAATGGCGCAAGGTGATGGAAAAATTGAGCAATATAAAGCCCAAAGTATAGCATGGTATGATTGGGTTCCCGCAGCAGGAGCGTGCCCAATTTGTTTAGCGTTAGCTGCGGGCGGGCCTTATCGGGTTGGACATCCAGATAGTCCGCGCATAGTTAAAAATAGCCATCCTCAAGATCGATGTACCTTAGCTGCTCATATAACTGTGTAGTTGCATATCTTGTCTATATACAATTAGAGCGAAAATAAATTAATGACGGCATATTATAATGAACATGATCCGTATGCCGCGCAATGGTTAAGAAATTTAATTAAAGCAGGGCACATAGCGCCCGGTGATGTTGATGAAAGGAGCATAGAAGATGTTAGGCCAGCAGACCTTGTTCGATATACACAGTGCCACTTCTTCGCTGGAGTCGGAGTGTGGAGCTACGCGCTCCGACAAGCAGGATGGCCAGACGACAAGCCAGTGTGGACGGGTTCCTGCCCATGCCAACCTTTCAGCGCGGCAGGCGAAGGAAAAGGGTTTGTTGACGAGCGGCACTTGTGGCCAGTCTGGTTTCATCTCATCACGCAGTCTAAAACTGAAACAATTTTTGGGGAACAGGTTGCAAGCGAGGACGGACTCACTTGGCTCGACCTTGTACAAACTGACTTGGAAGCTGCGGGCTACGCCAACGGGGCGTTTGATCTCTGCGCTGCGGGCGTTGGCGCACCGCACACCAGGCAACGTTTTTTCTTCGTGGCCGACTCCAGCAACGAGGGACCACAAGGGCGGATATCAGGGCGGAAGAATAAGAAACGGAAAAATCAGCACGGACACACTCGATGTGACAGCGCAGCTAGCAACATGGCCAACCCCTCAAGCAATAGATGGGCAGGGCAAGGCTTGCGCTCCAAGACTAAAGAAAGACAGCAATCGAGATCCAGCCCAGGCGGGCAGTTACAGATCGGATCTGAAAGATGCGCCGTACCTCATCCACAGCCAACCAATGGATTTTTGGGGGGGGGCAAAGTGGCTCTACTGTAGAGATGGAAAGCACCGCCCAATTGAACCCGGCACATTCCCGCTGGCTAATGGGCTTGCCAATAGAGTGGGACGATTGCGCGCCTATGGCAACGCCATCAATGCGGAAGTTGCCATAGAATTTATATCTGCATATCTTCAATATATTAACCACGCCGCAGCCAATCAAGCAGCTTAAAAATAAAAACAGAATTATTCTATAACCTTATTAAAGCCCGATATGCAGAAATGCACATCGGGTTTTTTATTGCCTGAAAATAGCATTTTACACCGTGAACCGTTACGGACGACGAAACATAAAACCAACATCCACACTCTAACCTACAAAGTTTAAATAGCAATGAAGCGTAAAACTCACTCGGAGTATTTCTGATGGCTAAAGATCAAAATAAAGATACATCACCAGATAATGAAAATAAGCCTGAAACGGCTAAACCTTCTGCAAAAGAAGCGCGCGGTGCTGAGAAGCCTGATTTTATGGCCAAAGATTATTCTGGGCCTGTGACCACTTCAATGGTTGCGCGAAAGCAAGAATTTGAGAAAAAAGAAACTCAACAAAAAGAAAAATCTGAACAAAAAAATTCAGAAGAATAATAATTTTATAAATGAAAAAATATCATGGGCATAAAGGGGCGGTTCTTGTTGCGGTTAAAGCAGCGGGCAACCCTTCGTCTCCACAATTGGCCGCTATTAATGCTATTGCATTAAAAGAGTTAACCGAAGATGAGGTTTATGTTCGTACTGCCATTTTATCCCACAGCGGCATTGATCGTGACAGCGATGCGATTGAAAAAACGTTGCTTGATGATTTTGCGAAAACATTACCAGGCAAAGGTTTGTTTATTAAACATCCCGGTGGTTGGGATGGTGACTCGGGACCCGGTGTAGGCCGCTGGTTTGAAACATCCGTTAAAAAATATTCTCTTGATGAAGCTCGTCGCATTTTAAAGCAGCCAGACTTGAATTTTATCGAGGGTGATACGGAAGCCTACTTGCTTGAAGCGAGTTATTTTATCCCTCGCAGCGAAAAAAATGCAGATCTTATTGCTAATATTG
>Ga0316206_1000591_pt1 | contig 44481 bp, 41 predicted proteins | sample 6monthpyrite_MG_FD_204942 | JGI IMG/M metagenome (GOLD analysis project Ga0316206, IMG submission 204942) | Microbial mat bacterial communities from mineral coupon in-situ incubated in ocean water Damariscotta River, Maine, United States -... | ecosystem: Environmental > Aquatic > Marine >...
GGCTACATCTGCAATTTGGTTTAAAACATTATTCACCTGTAGTGAAAAATTATAAAAGGCCTGGGTAAAGGGCCGGATGACCGGTACCCAGCCTATTGTATTATTCAAGTTTCGCGAGGCAATTCTCAAATATTTTGACCATGAGACAAAGCTAACGACTTGAGCAATGGCAACCTGATTAGCCACCATGGCACGATTGGTATAACCATGAAAATTTAGTGCGCGTGCCTGCCACAACATGCCACTGTAGGCCGCCGCGTCAGCAGTATTGGTTAAGCGCATTTTTTCAGAGGTAACTTGTCCCGTATTAAATACCACCAGGGCTAATAATACGGTTGCCATCATCGCTGCGATGACGATAGGCAAGGCCTGTCCCTTTTGTCGTTTAACTGAATTCATTTTCATAATCGCCCTATCTCATCCCTGGATTGCTTACTCCCAACCCTCCATCCCTGAAAGGCTGGGACTATGCACTAAGTAATAACTAAATTACTGATTATTATTGACCGCCATTCTGGTTGTATTGTCCTAAACCCTTATCTTGATCAGCTTGTCCTTGAGCTTCTGCTGCACCAGCCTGTGCATTGTCGATTTGTGTTTGCGCATCTTCGCCACCAAGTTCAGTCGCCATACCCGCAACCTGCTCACGTACGGTATCACCAAACGCCGTAAATACGCCGATAGCTGCAATCGCGATGAGAGCAACGATAATGATGTACTCGGTCATGCCTTGACCCAGTTGTTTTGCTTTAGATTTAGCACTATTGTAAATTTTCACTTGTATAACTCCTTTTGCTATTAACTGTATTGCGGATATAGATAGTTGTTTCCTTGAGCTCTCCCATCCCGCATTCGCTGTACAAATTATATTCGTACATAAGGCGGAAACTAATAGACACAACAGTATCCAACAACCCCCTAAACGAAGGGGGGGATAAAATTCGTACAACCGCAATTGAAGTCGATGACTGAGAATTGTTATCCAGAGGAAAGATCGAGTAATGTTTGTTCAATATGAATAGCAGACTAAGTGTTTATATACGCATGATGAGTTGCTACACGATAGAGAGGTAACGGTGCGGTGCTTCTTTAAGGATCTGTATTTATACGATGTCGCTAGTGGATAACAGGAGGATAAAGGGGCAGGTGTATCCAGCCACCCCCAAAATGGAGGTGACACTGAATCTAATTTACTTACTCATATACTTATATAACTTACCACAGCACTCAGTTACATATAAAAGATAATTCATGTAAATCATATAGTTAAACAAATCTGTCCCTCAGCCCCCCTAGGCGGGGGGTAGCATATTCTGGAACCAGGACTAATTATTGCAATAAACAGAGCCATCATTGTTTTCTCTCATTCTGGTAGATATAGCCAATCCAGAAGACTGAAATTCAGCTTAAAATGCTAGACTAAGTATAAAATATGTTCATGGCGAATAATAATTACAAAAAAATGAATTCGAACAAATTTTCAACATCACTCACGTCCGCTATTACAAATAAATGGCGACTATTACTTGTTGTTCTAATAATTTCAGTCGCAGCAAGTTCATTCACCTATTTTATTATCAAAGATACACTGGAAACCACGTCAGAGCATCAGGCATTGATTATCTCAGAAGTTGTCGCTCGACATGCTGCTGCAGGGAGAACGGTTTATGGTAAGTACGTTGCCAAAAAATTAACGGAAGATGGCTTTGGTGCGAATATACATTCCCAGGATCATCCTGGCTATGTTCCGTTACCCGCACAATTTTTAAAACTCATGGCACAGGAATCTGCGAAAACCAGCTCTGAGTTCTATAGATACAAACCCATTAGTAAATGGCATTTAGAACCGACTCAGGGATTGAATGATAATTTTGAAAATTGGGCCTGGCAACAACTGGAAGCACAGGATCAATCCAATCCTACAGGACCAATAGCGTGGGAGCCCGTTTGGTGGACTGAGGAATGGCAGGGAGAAAAGTACTTTCGCTATTTACGCGCCGACCCCGCTTCATCCAAATCATGTGTTGATTGTCATAATGCGTATTTGCACGATGCCAAAATAAAATCTCAGCTAAAATCTGAAGGTATCACTGAACAGAAACAATGGAAACAACATCAATTAATGGGTGCAATTTCGGTCACGATACCGATGGAAAAAATTGAACGCATGGCGACCACTGAATTTCGCCAAACTATCGTATGGACCTCCACTATTTTAATTACTGCACTGATTATCATCGGTGGAATTATCATCGCTAACACCAGCCCTTCAAATACAGGTCCAAAATTATCCTGGGACGAAACCCATGATAAGGAAACGGGCCTGCTGACTCTTAATGGCATGGAACAAATGCTCGCTAGCGCAATAGAAACGGCAAAACTAGATAACATTCAACATGGGTTTATATGCTTAAAACTGCAGGACACAAACTCTATACAAGAAAACCATGGCACGCACATATACAATAAATTCAGAAAAAAACTTGCTGAAAATATCACAACATCTCTAAGACACAATGATGCATTAGGCTGGCTAAGCAATGAAAAACTTGGTGTATTAATATCAGACTGTGAAAACACGCAAGCTAAAAGAATAGTTGAGCAATTAAGACAAGCGGCTGCAAATACGCGTACAAAAATGGAAGATGTAGAATCACACATGAGCGTCATTATAACGCTTGCCATGATCACGCCAGATACACTGTCTGTCTCTAGCATCATCAAAACCACAGATAGAATTGATCACGAAGCCGTGTCTACCGCGATGTAAAATATACTAAGCATATAGCTGTATAAACATAAATAGTAGATGCAATTGAAAATTCATATCATAAAACCTGTACTCACGATCGGTCTACTTCTATTCATCGTGTTGCTTTTTTTGACATTAGCAATAACTAAAACCATCAATGCAAACTGGTTAGGTATGACCTTCCAGCCTAATCCAAAAGGCTACGGTATTGAAATTTTAGACATTAAAGCGAATCGACTTAAGAGCAAATTTTCTGCCGGTGATATTATTGTCGCATTTCGTAATCAGGACGTTGGTACAGTCCCTCTGGATTCAGATTCAGTAGGACCGAGGACGAGAATTTATACAAGGGACTTCGTTAAACCCTATCGCGATTTTCTCAAAAATGAAACACGCCTTCACAAAATATTACAAAGCCCATCATTGCATGTTGTTCTAATTAACGGGAAGAGTATTTCAGTGAGAACCTACAAGCGACCTCTCTCTGCAATACCCCTAAACTTTTGGATTCAACTGGCCAGCGCAATTATTGCCCTGATTATTGGCTACAAAGTTTACGCCGCCAAGGGTGATCAAGATGCAACTTATCATTATTTAGCGGCAATTTTAGGCTTTTTCATTATGGCGTGTTGTTGGGCAATTATCATGAATCGCCCCATCGCTATCCACGGTGATCTTTATCGCGCTCTGGTTATTACATCACATTTTGGTATTGCTCTTTTTATTAGTGGATTACTTTCCTTTGTTTGGTGTTACCCGCGAAAACTGCAACCACAATGGATGCCATACCTAATCTACCTAAGTTATTTCATTTTCTGGACCATTGACTCGCTTCACCTGCTCGACAGTCTTGCCTTTAGCTTTTATTCGCCGATGTTTTTTGCCTTTGCTTTTGCAACTGTTTTTGCAACCTTACAGTGGAAAGCTACCGAAAAACTGCCTGCTGACCGTACAGTTCTAAAATGGATTTTCTTCTTCATATATACTTCAAGTAGTTTTATTTTATTTTTTGTTTTTATCCCGCACACATTAACAGGATTCGCCATCGTTTCACCTAATATAGAATACGGACTGATACTATTTATATGTATCGGCCTGGCATTCGCCATTACCCGTTATCGCATGGTTAATCTGGAGTTTTGGTGGCCCATAATGTGGGGGGGCTATTTTTCAATTACGGTTGGTGCGCTAATTTACTTTATAATTATCACATCAGTTGAACTTGACTCTGTTTTGTCATTGAGTGTTGCCCTTTTATGCGGCGCCATTACCTTTTACCCCTTTAGGCAGTGGGTAAAATCCCGGCTTAAAACTGCTCCTCAGAATGAATTAGACAAATACCTTCCGACCCTGATCGATCTTTTATTTACGGCACGTTCAACGGTCTCACTAAGCATGCAGTGGGAACTAATCTTAACCCGCATATTTAACCCCATTAGCCTTACTTCTCGTAAAAATCCTGTCCACGAAGTTCAAATAGCTGACAATGGCGTTGTTTTACGTGTACCCGATTTCCAACCAGAATATGCAATAGAACTTGCCTACAGTAACCAGGGTAAACGTCTATTTGTCAACGCGGACGTTGAGCTCGCTCAAACCATGTACCAATTAACACGCAAAGCGATCGACTTGAATGAAGCCAGAAACAAAGGTGCAGCTGAAGAGCGTGAACGTATCGTGCGTGATTTACATGACGATGTTGGCGCAAAATTAATAACCATCATTCATCGTGCTGAAAATTCACAAGTAGCCGATTTATGCCGGTCTGCATTACAGGATATCCGTGACATCATGTCCTATCTTGGTGGTGGTATGTATTCTGTACCTGCCATGTTGGCAGACTGGCGGAATGAATTAGTTAACCGCTGTCAAGCTGCAAAGATATTATTACATTGGGAACAATCTGAAGTTATTCCCCTTGTAGATATTGATTCCCGTACACGCATGAATTTAACACGTGTATACCGGGAAACAATAACAAATTCCATCAAGCATGGTGAACCGGATAATATAGAAATATCGGCAACATATACTGATGGCGTCTTGTCGTTCATCATTACCGATGATGGCAACGCAACAGATATAACCAAATTCACTAAAGGTCGTGGGCTGTATAATATGCGTGAACGCATACAGGAGATTAACGGAACAATTAGCTGGTCACAGAACAAGCCGCACGGATGTATTACCCAGGTTTGTTTACAAATTATTAACAAGGAACAACTATGAAAACCGCATTTATTCTTGAGGACATAAAGGAAACTCGTGAATGGCTTGTTGATGTACTGCAATCAATATTCCCCGGAATTTCTGTCACTGAAGCAGGCACAATTGAAACGGCAAAAGAGGCGATAAGCCAATATAAATTCGACCTCGCTCTAATTGATTTAAGCCTGCCTGATGGATCAGGAATCGAGATAATACAAGCGATTGCAGCCACCTCAGCTGACACTTTCATTGTCGTTGCAACAATCTATGACGATGATAACCATCTATTTCCAGCACTTCAGGCTGGAGCAAGGGGTTATATGCTAAAGGAACAGAGTAAAGAACAAATATCAACACTATTAAAAGGCATAATTACCGATTCGCCACCCTTATCACCGTCTATTTCTCGCCGCCTGCTGGATCACTTCAATCGGCCAATGCCCACTGAAGAAGAAAATTTGACTGCACGAGAAAAAGAAGTGCTTATTCTTATTTCCAAGGGAATCAAACTCGAAGAAGTTGCCAACATGCTTGGCATTACTCGCAACACAACAGCTGGTTATGTAAAAAATATCTATCGAAAACTCAACATCTCATCACGCGCAGAGGCCACTCTAACCGCTGCGCGCATGGGGCTGATCAGCCCAGGTTCAATGTAAGACGTTTATTTAGTACGATCTTCTATCTTGATAGAGTCTGGCGGAGAAAACACATCACGTTTAAATGATTTACTCAATTTAAAACTCACCGCTTGCTTTGTATTCGATGTTTGTCCAAAACTTATTATGGATTTTAAAATAATCGGGCGTTCCAATGTTGAAGGGTAATAGCTCATTACCGACCAATAGCACAACCTGGTTTTAGCGTCATTTGCCAATATTTTGTAGTTGCATGTTTGATTATCGGTAACTTTCTCACTACCCGCTTCTTTCACCGCATCATTAAGTGCACTTATGTCTGCTTTTGCGAAAGCCGATTGCATGGCCTCAGAGACCTGTGGGTTTTTACCAAATTCCCGTTGTAGTATTTCATCTGATTGCTTTTGACTAGCCGCTTTGCTCATATACTTAGTCGCCTTTCCCCTCGTCAGATCCACAAAGTACCTGAATTTCCCATCATCCAGATTCTCGGATTTTAACCGTGTTTCAATCACTTCACATTTACCATCTTCAGACATTTTGTACTTTGTCTTTTCTTTGCGGGAGGCATACATCTCGCCATAAAAATATTCTTCCTCTGAATCAACCGCCACTTTCGTCCAATCAGGTTCTGCGGCTGTTTTGGCGTCAACATCATAGTTCGGCTTTTTCTTCTTCATGGCCGCTATCATTGCGGGCCAGGCGGCGGAACCTGATTTTTTCACGTTGAGCAAAACATCTTTTTCCTGAATACACAAATTTCGTCGTGCTTGTATCATCTCTCGAAGCGAGGCGTTGTCGATTGTGTGTTTTATGTGTATCGCGGGGACAACCTGCTCAGCAGCCATACTCACATTTACACCGAAAATACTGACTATACCTGCCATTACCACCATGTAATTCCGTCTCATAACATCCATCACCCTTAATTGTCCGAATTATCGTAAATACTGTAGATATGAAAATAGCAGCATATCGTATTCCTATCTTAGGACAACATCACAACTTGAATACCATCTATTCAGGTGATTGAAACCGTGTTTATTTAATGCTACCTGCTTGCATATCAATCTTAGGGAGGTCCCGACACAGAATCATAGCCACTGATACCAATATTGATAATAAATAATTCACCTTCTATACCACGTAGTCTTGCAAAGGATAGAATCTTTAACGAAGTAAGTGTTTGAATGGGTTAATATTACGTAAGATTGTAAAATATCGTTTTCTAAGGACCACAATCATATTCTTCTACTAATAATTGTGGATGATGCTGAGGCACAGCAACTCTAAACCAGATGAAAGGCAGCAGAGGATTTGGCAACCAGTATTTCCAACCCAGGTTTTTTATTGTTGCATCATCGGATTTCTTGTTTCCAGCGGTACTTTCGGGGCTACTTCGAATAGGAACAAAATCAAGCCAGACATATAGAAATTTGTAGATACACAAGCCCGGTATGTAATTGACTCGAAATCCTGTCGTGCGCAGAAATTTACTAGCAATGTAATAGTTGCCTTCAAAGGGGGTAATACCCCAACTGATCGGGCCTTCGGCTATCAACGTGCCAGAATTAGCATGTTTTATCCTTATGCACTTCTTGCCCATAGCAAACTCTAAACATATTCCTTTATGTATACTGGTGAATCAAAAGCTATTTATTTTTCTTCTCCCGCTTTGCCGCCTTTTTTTCCTTTGGGGTCATCGCTGGTTTCTTCTTGGCTTCTTTATTACTTTTTTCTTCTCTACCCATGGTACTTACTCCTGTTAATAAATTCATATTCTTCAGACTACAATAGCAACCGAGTCCCTTTGTATATCTATATTATAGTTAAATTTTATTCAAACTCCATCATCTGAAATACCTGCCCAGCATTTCGCTTCGCCAGAAATTCAGAGGTGGGTAAATGCATATAAGCTGATTGATCAATATTATAGGCGTCCTGTAAGGTACCGCCCTTTTCGAGTAACTCAGCGACCTTGCTCCGCAAGTGTGCGAGGTAATCTTTCGTATAGCGTGTGACCTCTATCATGTTAGTTGGATCACCATGTCCCGGGATAACGTGCTTCGCATTCAGCGCAGCAAATTTTTCCCAGGTCTGTAACCAGCCAGCGGAATCTGTATCATCAAATAACGGCAACATGCGCTGATGAAAGGCCATGTCGCCTGAAACGACGAGACTTTTTTGTGGTAACCAGACCACAATATCGCCGGGGCTGTGAGTGGGCCCGAGATGTAGCAACTCAAACCGCACACCGCCCATCTCGATTACTTTTTTATCTTTAAACGTCTCGTCAGGCATCGACACTTCAGTACCTTCTGCCTTTTCCTTCAAACGGCGTTTTACCGAACTAAGAAGTGCAAAGGCATTTTCTTTGATCTCATGCGCGGCATCTTCATGGGCAATCACCTTTGCACCCTGTTCCTGCCAGTAATTTGTGCCTAACGCGGCATGCGCTTGTCCATTCTCCAGCACGACATACTTTACGGGCAGTTCAGTTTGTTTTTTGATCTCATCGTGCAAGGCCTTGGCTAATAAATAGTTAGTACCGGCATTGACGACCAGCACACCTTCCGAGGTAATCACATACGAGAGATTATTGTTGTGTCCTGAGTTTCCATAGGTAATCGGTGCAAACGCCCCAATCGCTGACCACACACCATCCATGACAGGCTGCGGTAAATCATAGAGCATCGAGTCTGGAGCCTTGTCGCTGTTATATAAAGCGTCACCGACCAGCGCCGATCCTACCTGTGATGCTACTGAAGATTTTACAGTCAGATCGGCTGTTGCGGTATCTGCAGCCTCAACCTTATCCGGTACATCCCTTTGCTCACATGCAAACAAGATAGTCAGTGCTAAAAAACTAATCAGATATTTAAGTGATAACCTCATGTGCTCAACTCCCTCAATAGCTATTACGATGTTCCTTCTCTGGTCATTTTTCCGCTCATATCCTGTTCATATCAGCACCTTACACTATACAGGCAACGCACCGAATAGTAATGGCTATCGATATTCAGAATCAATTACTCGCTAACTCTATTTCCTTTTCGAGCCATGCCAACATTGGCTCCAGGCTCGTCTTATCCATGGTGATATCAAAGCCACTGGTTTCCAGCCTTTTACCCGCATTCTTAAGGATGATCCATATAACTGCTAATCCAATAAAGGGCAAAAATACGAGTGGTGAAATAAAATAGGCAGCCAAAACTCCATATAATCGGTTGGATGTTCTGAATGCCAAAAATATTGCAACAACACTGACGACAAGCAATACGGGTGGAAAAATATAGGAAAAAATATTAAAGGGATATAAGCGCAACAAACTCTGATAAGCTACCGCCAACTCATACAGCTTAATCTTTTCATCGCGAGTTAGCTTGTCACTGCGTTCAACACTCGATGAAGAAGTTTCTTTGTTATTCTCACTCAAACACTGTTACCCTTTTCTACCTAAATATGCAGTGCTTGGTGAAATCACGCAATTCATTCGCAGACCAGTCACCTCGCGGTTTCTCCTTCATCGCAGCACACCACTCATCACTGCCCACATCGGGTGAACACGCAGTAACCGCAAAACAAAAAAACATCATCCCCAAACTATTTTTTATTAACTTCATACAATACTCCAGTCTTAATAATTACTCTTTCGAATTCTTTAACCGTTCTATTTCGTCTTCACCCATGGGTCTATTGTCTTTTATACTCAGGCTTGTATCCCATTCGTTAGAGAAACTTTTTTGAATGCGTCGATTAATCGCCAGGGTTATCATCATCGCGATAAATGCCCCAAGGCTGGCGAGCGCCATGTCTTTATGCGCGTCCCAGATATCACCTTGTGTCCCTAAGTAAGCAATACCGAGGTCGCCACCAAAGAATTCAGCTGTACCCCACTCAAATAGTTCAAACATCATGGATGATGCCATGGTTAATTCGAGCGGGAAAAAATAGGCCCAAAAGCCCTTCGCATTTGCAATACGACAATAAAACTCTCGGACAGGATAAGCGAGTAGCAAGCCATATAAAAAATGAACCAGGCGATCAAAATGATTTCTTTCCCAGCCCATTACCTCATTAAGGCTAAAACTAAAGTAACTCATAAAGAACTGATCATAAGGAACCTTAGAATAGGTATAGTGTGCACCGACGTCATGCAGAACCATGAAAATAAATATCAGCGTATAAGAAACCCTGGAAAGAGGAAATCGTGTATACGACAGTCCCATTAAAATAACAAACACCAGCACCAGCACATGTTCCAGAGCCCAATCAGCGCGATCATAGGGGGATATCGCTAACACCAGAAATACAACTGAAAACAGGAGTGACAGTATTAAAAAGTATCGTTGATGTGACATGTTTCCTACCTTAACAAATTAACGTCTTTTGCGAGGCCTGACCTCAGATAATTAACGCTAAGCGCACCATCGCCTTTATAGTCATGATTAGACACAACATATCATGACTCATCAATAATCTATAAAATAAGGCACGGCCATAATCGCAAGCCCCACCAATACCAGCATATAAACATTCGGCATGAAGTAAGGAAAAATAAATAAGGCCATTCCACACATAAAAGGAATAGCCGTGCGCTGTCGCTTGCCATAAATGAAGTAACCCATGCCCATCGCACCGAATAACATCGCCCAAACTATCTCAGCAGTGGTTTCCATTTAGCGCACCAGTTTTATCTGCAACTCTACGCCAGACCTATTAGTGCATATTTCAAATAGAGTTTATTGGTCAGCACATTGAATTCCCTTTAGATCTCATGACTACGTCGTGGTCGTGAAAAAGAATAAAAAAATGACACATCGTCACTTTAAGGTTATCTGGCCATTAATTTCGTTAAAGAATTTATTGTATTCCTCAACCGACATATAACATGACAACGCCTTCATGGCATTACAGGCGATGTCAGCATGCAATTTTGCGGTATTGCCATCACCTCTCGTTGCAAACCGGTGCGCTGAATGAACATGATCCCAGACACACAGTTGAAGTTTTTCGGACATATGAATATTTTTCTCCTGTGCCTGCCGATTTACTAAATATAAAGATAAACCGTTGCGCGTCATTGAACCTGTCTTTGTTAACTGGCCCTGAATATTCTCTAACTTTCCTGAAGCTAAAGAACGAGCAATCTCATCTGACTTTATGTCCTTATAATCAGTTGCTGAATAATTTCGGCTAACCTCTTTAACGATTTCATCAATTAACTTATGTAATGTCCCACTGATCTCATGATGATGATTTGACGGCGAAAAAGGATGGTAACTATGAATGCGATCATGCAACGCGACAAGAAAGATTTCCGTATAAAGTCGCCTGATTTTATTAATAAGTGACTCTCTATACTCTTTCATAATTTATGCTCCAATACTTCACTTTATGCCTTCACTGGCATAAAAGTTCAGCAGCGCTTCGATATCTTCTTTAGGCAATTTTCTGATACGCCGCAGCATAGTTCGCGGTATCAGGCGTTTACCGCTGAGGAAGTTATCAAACTGACGCCTTAGGTACGGTGTCCACTGGCCAGCCAGGATGGCGGCATCATCGACCGGCTCGGCACCATTGTCACTATGACACTTCTCGCACGACTTCTTGTGGATCACTTCGCCACGCAGAGCCAATTCAGTGTCAACACTCTGCTGTACCGGTTTGAATTTACGCTTGGAAAAATAGTCCGCCAGGTTTCGGACATCCTCATCGCTGAGACCCTTGGCAATATCGTTCATGACCGTTTCCGGTTCACCGGGTTTGTGAAACTCCACCGCGATCCGGTCATCTTCGCGAAAGACATCCATCGTGTTAAGGAAACCCTCATGAGAAAAACCGGCAATAATCGGCACATCCGGCGTTGTGCTGTTGCCATCCTTACCATGACAGGTTTCACAGGACTGAACGAGATCCACAAAATCGCTCGCTGGCACAGTGACCGCGGTCACTGTTAGCAAAATAAAAATAAATAGCTTCAACATCCATGAAAGACTCATGACGATAGGCACCTCTATATATAGTGTAACCCGGGATAGAGAGAAACGGCTCTATATTAGCGTTAATTGTTCTCTGACCCCGTTTTTCCTCCTGGCTATACTGGACCAGAGGGTAAGTGTAAACCTGCTCAGAACTAATTAATACCATCCTGGCAACTAGTTATCTATTATAGTGATTTGTTCTCCGAACCTGTATTTCACAGGTCACTAAGACATGAACGAGATTTTTCAACCAGTTTATTGACTAGTTCCTGATCTGGTTTAACTCCCTTAATCTTTTTCTCTACCTCTTCGATCTCAGGACTTTCTGCGCCCAATATTTTAATTGCTTCAATGGCAGCCGCTAGATATTTAACATATTCATCGTAACTAATTGTTACCCCCTTCTTGATGTTATTTGCAAGTGCAAATATCTCCTGATTCGTCATCGCGACAATCTGCTCGACAGGGATACTCACTAATTTATTTAGTGCATCACAGGTATGATGGTCCGGATCAGCATTATAAAAAGACAACTCACGAAATCGGCGTAGATTCTCAACAAAAGGCGTGATTTTTTTATGCTTCTTTATATGTAAAGCAGCAGCATATGCATCTGCCGCCTTCTCATCCAGGTAATGCGTATACTCACCCCACAAGTCTTTCGATGACATTTTCTGTGGTCCGACATACATTGACTTGAGACAGTGATAAGCCTCATGATCAAACGTAAACTCGATATAATCCTTTTTATTCAGTCTTAATCCGCCAGGAATATCACGGACAATCTCTGCAGGTAATTCAATCATGAAAGTCGTTGCATCAAGATCAGTTCCCGCAACCACACAGGCATCAAGTGTAATGACACATATATTTTCCTGCCAGCCGAGTGGGTTGTCAGCCTTGAACAACGCAGCGGACGCATGCTGGTGCTGCAACATAAGCCATATACGTTCTGCGCTTAGCAACATCAAGTCTTCACGTAAATCTGCAGAGTGCTCATAGTCCAGACTTGACGGCTTTAATCCTAACAATATATCAAGTGTTATCATCTCCTCGCTCGTTTCAGCGCCGCCATAAAAAGGCGCGAACAAAATATCCGGATACAGACGATTATAGTAGTCACGTTTCTCATTCACGATTGACTCATGACAGTCCTGTGTGTCAGAAGGAGGCATCTCAATACTTACATCTGCCAGACAAGATGTACTGACGGCATACAGGAAACACATGTATATCAAACTATTTTTCATAACCCCACCAATCAACTGGAAAAGCGCAATTCCCTACTCTCTTGTTACAACCTCCTTGTCCTTTCTTTATTAGAATTAATTATTCCCTGAGCCATATTTCATGACCGCATATTTCCTGGCGCCATACTTCATTGCATTCCTTCACTGGCATAAAAGTTCAGCAGAGATTCGGCTCATAAAACAGATCTGCCTCTATAATAGCCGCTTTATTATTACTGTTTATATTATCACCATAATCGCCATTTTGGTAAAGATTTTGTTCAGGATGCCGCCAATGAAAGCAGTATGTAAGACATGACTGATAATATAAATAGTAAGAAATCAACTTTGATGCGATGAATAAGCTTATAAACAATAATTTAGCTGATGCCCCATCGGTTGACGAACTATTCCAGCAGTGTGAGTCCGATCAGGATTATTATGCCTCCCATTTAGCCAATGTCAGTGAAACAAACCCCGCGACAGCTACCCAGGATATTGTGAATGAAAAGGGTATCATCCTGGTCAAACACGGCAACACCATTAATCAGGGCCTGGCCAATCAACTACTAAACCATAAACTGCTGAAACCACTGGAAGAGCAAGTAGAGCTGGAGAATATGGTGTCAGGAGAGACACTTTATGAGACATTCATACAACTAAGTCAGCAATACCTGGACCTGGACCATATCCACAAAAAACTTTCCTTCGATGCACTTTTCAAAGACCTCTGTATTAACAACAAACTACCCAGTATCCTCTTACAGAAATTGACCGTCATGTCAGATAACCAGCCGCTGTTATTCAAAAAAGGTATCTTCAGCGCCTGGATTTCAACCATGATTGCGCACGAGATGGGTTTACCAGAACAACAGATACTGGATAGTTTTCATGCAGGTCTGTTGCGTGATCTCGGTTTTTTACATTTATCACCTGAAATTCTGGATAAAAAAGGTCAGTTAAGTCCCGCAGAATGGCGTAGCGTCCAATCCCATGTGATAGTCGGTAGCATGATTATCAAACGGGTAGATTCGATTAGTCCCATTGTGGCGCAAGCTATCCTGGAACATCACGAGCGCACAGATGGTGCGGGTTACCCGGTTGGCAAAATAGGCGAGACACTGTCAACCCTTGGTCAGATTGTCGCCATGGCTGACGCCATTCAAGCTCAGCGTATGCGGCAATTGGAGGACTGGGGGCTGTCACTACGCTACATTGAGGCCTTTCTTTTTATTAATAGCCAGACCCATACGCATAGAGTTTACCGGGCAATGCACAATATCATTCGTCAGTCTGCACTGCCTGAAATAACCTTTAATCCCTTTGAATCGAACACTGCGTTCCGTGACAATGTAGTGGAAAGAAATCTACAATTACAAGTAGCCGAGAACAACGTGGCGAGTTTGAAGTCACGCCTCGAGGCCACGGAACCATCGGATAAATCGAGTAAGGGCATATACGTACAAATAGCTGCTTTAGAATTAGTGTTTCAAAGTTCAGGGGTGTTGGGTAATGATATAACGCAATGGTTGCAACAGAGCGCACCTAATGACGCTGACATCTCGAATGAACTTACCGAGATCTATTTACTACAACACGAAATTTGCTGGCATTTAAAAAATCTGGCGAAAAACTACGGTAATCACCTGGAACAAAAAGAATCGGCAGGGAAAAAGTTACCTATCGATATGGCCATAATGGCCAAGACCCTACACGAACAGGCTCATGCTATATCAACGCACTGAGCCTAATCAGCGCATTTCAATCTTATTAGTTCTCTGACACCGATCATTGCTAGACAGTCATGGGCAACTTAATTCTTCATCTACCGGATTTCTTTTCCACTTGGCAGTAATCCCGGGACCTTTCTCTCTATCACATGCACTTTCAGTTACATTTGCTTTGCAATCAGTATAACCACCTACAGCTGCAATTCTGCATCGGCCAAGGGCTGCTTGCGGATTGGAAACAAGCTCTTTCTCACTTTCCTCAGTCATACGTTGAATAGCCATTTTCACGTCATTTTCTTCACTCATTTTATTCTCCCTGTAAAATATATAATTACTTCATGTAGTTAATCAGATATTAAATTTAAAAACGTAAATGACACCTATTTTACATCCTGGTACTTTTATCGCTCAAAATATCTTTATGGTTCAATTCTGTAAGAATTAACGCACGGCAATGCAGCACAGCCCCTGATCTAACTATGATCTCTGACCTGCTTTAATTGCTCAGCCTGCTTAATTACTTTTCAGTTTCCCTTCTCCTTTAAACAAGGAAGAAAGTTGAACTCGACCTATCAAAAAGAAATAACTCGCAAGCAGATAAATAAACATAATTGCCCATATATCCGACTTCGGCGCTGAACTTGTAATGAAGTAGTAAAATGAAGATGCGAGTAATAATGTGAGTGCATAACTGGTGTGGGCATAAAACTGCGCGAAATTTAAGTAAAATTCCTGAAGAAAGTCAAAGCCCGCCATTTTGTCTTTATGGATTTGGCCTACGTTCTCATCCATTAACACTTCATCTAAATTCTTCGCCTTAAAAATAAATAAGTACGTCTCATATATTAATCGTAGCGGGCCCGCTAAAAGTTGCTGATATATCGGTCTTATATGCCATGGGTTATCACGTAAAGCTAAAAGCTCATCTTCATCGTTTTCGATCCCCAACTCTTTTTTTCGTTCGGGCGTCGCTTCACGAAATGCATAACTTTCTAAAAAACCAATCATCGTCCAGTTCAAGCCATGAATCGCCATACCCGCACCGGCACTCAAAAATACAAACAATACATTTTGCTGTGTAGAGTTAGTCCAAAACTTCATTGCAACTGTCAACGCCGATAACAAATCTGAAGAATTTGAGGCCGCATTAAGAAATAACAATGTAACAGCGATGACCGCAATCATGCCCGGCACCAACTGCGCCATCAGAAAACCAAAGGTGATCTTCGATATAAAATCCTTCACGTCAAACCTCCGTTGAGACTCATGAGACTCAGCCTATATTAGGGTTAATTGTGCTCTGACCCTGTGTTTAACATTATAGTCAATTATTGCCTGGCCCTGTTTTCTCAAACAACCGAATCGCATCTTCTTTATCAACAAAGAGTAGCCATTTGCCCGCGACAAACCAGGCAATTCCAAATGCACACATCGCTATCGCCTCTGCCCAATAGGTCACTTGCCAGGCCTTTGCTGTCGCTTCGGATAACAATAAATTTGCTGCCAACACGGCCAGAATGCATAAAACCATTGTCCATCCACAGATAAAATAAATTTGTCCCCGACGGCCTCTCTTTCCAGTTTGACCTTTTGTTTTCTCACGGAAGGGCCCGAGACAAAAATAGGCCAGAATCGAGAACAAGGCACCGGCTGAAATATAATGGATGATAGAAGCAGTACTCGTTTCGCAGGTATCACAGGAAGTCGGGAAAAGTGCGACACAGATAGCCGCTATTGACGCAATTTTACTTGCCCGTTTCTGTCTTGGTATATGCCCGTTGTAGGCCCACAAAAAGGCACTGACGACGAATAACATACCCACGAACACATCACGGGCCTCGGTATAATACGAAGCACTAATAGAGGGAAGTGACATTGACGCTAACAGGCCGGTAACAAATGGAAGTGAAAACGCGATCATCCCAATTAATAAACGAAGCGCACGATAGTCAAATACTTTACCTATTTTAGTCGTTGTCATCTGTAATCTCCTTGTATTAAATTTAATATTGCTCTGGCTTTTTTTTAACTGCCCGCATATCGCATACGGCGCAACAAACCGCGCAGCCCCCGTGCTCCAACGAGAAGCCAAACACCAATAATAATTTCAAGAACCGTCACGGTGGTATTGATTACCTGCTCAGTTAGCATCGCATCACCTGAGGACTTACTCAGTACCGTCATCCACATAAGAATCCAGTAAACCATATCAGGCACCGCCGATGCCAGCACCCATAGGCCAAGAATGGAGAAAGCAATCACATCAATATCTTTCACTGATGCGATCGACTCACCCTCTTTAACTTCATCTGAAGGCAATAACTTACGACTAATGAATAATGGGAAAAACCAGAGAAACAGGATAATGCCTGCAAAAAATAGTCCTAAGCCTGCAATTGTAATCCAGGCCCCTACTGAAATATTGTCGTAATAACTCAGAGGGATAATTGAAGCAAGCTGCCCAAGACCATAGATAAGTAAAAATACCGCAAACAACTTAACCGCCAATGCCACAATTTGTTCTTTAGTCATAGTCTCACCCTACGCCCCATGTTATTTATATTCGAATTAATTGTTATCTGTAACCATTGTATGGTTTATATTTCAGGCCCAGTCGCATACCAGGCAACAAAACTTAAAATATAAATAATGAAGGGGGTTCCATACACACGGAACTTAAATAATGCGTATATATACACTATTGGATAAATAAAAAAACAAACTATTCCCATCAGCACGCCTTCATTCTTAAAGACAAGCACCAATAACCACAGCGTTGTAATAACGATGCCAACTAATGATATTACATTGATAACTTCCATCTTTACTCCGAATGGGTAACTACAAAACCCTAACCACAAAGCTGTTGAATCTCATAACATAAACATAATGGCCGTGATTAACACCACTACAAAGACAAATGACACACTCTCGTTCATAACTGCCCCCTTGTTTCCAATAAATCTATTATATAATCACTCTCTAATCCGGTTTTCTCTTTGGTTACAACAACGCTTTCATATCTCGGTGAATATTACGGAGGTAATTCAACCTCTTCGCCCCGTAGTAGGGTAAAAACGTATTGAAATATGGTCGTCATTCCACTGCACGGCGACCTTGAATTTCCTTCCATGCTTAAAAATTGTCGCATCCACTCGATTATCGGTTTCCTTATCCACCGTCCAACCTCTCCCATTTAGTGCAAACCTGACAGCACGACGAAATTTCTCTGCCGTGAGTGCCATCGATTTCGGTACCGCAAGGTTAACGGAATTGGACACATCACCGTATTCAATTAAGTATGCACTAGCAAGATCATCGTATTTAAACGCCAGATCCAGCGCGGTATTACCGTTATTACTTCGTGGCTTGGTGTCTGCGCCCGCCGCCAATAACGCCTGTGCGATAGCTGTATATGAACGGTAAGTAGCAGACATAAGTGGTGTCGTACCTTTGACAGAAACATTGTTCACATCCGCCTCCTCCTTAATCAACAACTCCACCGCCTCTAAGTGACCTTTCATAGCAGCAAGATGTACCGGGCTATACCCTTTCCGGCTTTGGCCATCAATGTTCGCGCCATCCTCAAGCAACTCCTGAATCTTTTTGATATCACCTGCCTTGGCCGCCTGACGCATCTCCCACTCGTCAGACCCCGCTTGCACTGATGCAGAAACAAAAATCAACACTGCAGCGATAAGCAAGGAAACAAAATCCTGACCAGGATATAAAATTCTAACTTTCATCCCCGCACCTCCCTTATGATGCACACTATCTTGTTAAAGGTTTTTCTTAAATACAATCATCGCTGTATTGTCTGGAAGATAATCCTCAATCTCACCCGACTTTGAATAACCCATTTTTATATAAAAGTTTCTCGCCTTTTCAAACTCTGCACTGTTATAGGTTTCAACAAATAATTTCCTGTAACCAGACTCAACCGCTTTTTTCTCAATCTCGCTAATTAAAAAACTACCCAGCCCTTTACCCTGAACATCCGGGTGTACTGCAAACCAGGACAACCATGCATTCTCGACAGGCCCCCAGCGGTAATAGTGCAAACCCACCAGGCCACATAAAACATCATCACCGCCATGACTACTACCATTACCGCAACGGGCACAATAATAAGTTCTTGCCGAATCAATATCGTTATCCAGGCAGTCAAAATAATATTGAAACGTCTTCTCCGCCCACGCTGCCTCGTCTGCGTTCATCGACAACGTAATCAGTTCAACGGCATTCGCCACCTCACCCCGGGTCATGGGTTTAATCTGAAGTTCAAGTTTCATTTATAATAAAAATTAATTCCTCTCTGGCCCGTTTTTCTGGCAATAAAAATTACTCGGTGAATTCCGGTTTAATATAAATGCAATGGTTAATCTCATTAAGGGCCGTTTTTGTTGGTACTGTAGCCAAATAACTACTAGATGAATAAATAATCGTATCGTAATAAACATGGCCATGAGATCTTATGAAATATGTTTTTCCCGCCTCTGCTTTTATTTTTCCGTACATATCTGGTCTTCCTGACATAAGTGACCAGGCTACCTTAATTTCATACTCGCCAGGTTTTAAATAAAGATAACTGTAACCTTGATTACCCAGATCTAATATTTTCTTGTCATTTAAAAGTAAATCAGGACTCAACCAGAATGGCGTTGAATTTGGCCGGTAAAAATAAACTAACGATTTCCCAGCAGGCGGTGGGTTAGCCTTTGTAAACTTAGGCCCTTCCAGCAGGGTAGTAGCACAGCTCGATAAAACAGACATGCTAAGAATTAGCAACCAACCGATATTAAATAAACGCATAAAATCCTCTCGTTATATTAGAATGAATTAATCAGTTCAGTAAGCAATTTTGTAGCTAATTCAGCGTCTTTTAATTTGGTAATCAATCAGTTACTTTGGTCCGACCCTATTTACTGTAAATAGCGACTAAAAATTTGTTGAAGATACAAAATAATATGAACTCATACTTGCACTCTCCAAAGGTTCAATTACGATTAGGCTTTAACCTAATATTAGAATTAATTATTCTCTCACCCTGTTTTTTCGGGATTTGCTAGTGACTAATCTTCCCGCTTGCGCTGGTACTCGTCGTAGCTCTCATAGTCATATTGGGAACAGTCTGTTCGCCCCTCATTAATACAATCCTGGCGTTGCTTCTCATGTATGGAATGGTAGGTGCTTCTCTTCACTTGCTCGCTGGTACAGGCCAGTAAGTATGGCGTCAGAATTAAGCAAAGACATAGTTGAAACAATACCCTAATCATAATAATAGTCCTATAGTCATCATAATTACTGTCGTCAAACAATCCCCGCACTGCTTTTCTATATTAGAGTTAATTGCTCTCTGACCCCGAATTTGCTTAATTAAATAACAGTTATTCCAATTAACCACGGGTGTAACCACTTAGCAAAGATGGCAAATACAACGATGCCGCCGATAAGCGCGATGATGTCCTTCTTAACAGGGTGTTTATCCTGCTGCAGGCTCGCGCCGCGAATATTTGCAGATAACATTGCAAGCAGCGCATAAATCAAAAATGCACCAAACAAAAGTACTTCTGCCAGATTCCCGTTGACCGTCAAATGCACCCCAGACCACAGAACAACACCCCACAACATCGGGTGACGGGTAAAGCGCTTAACATTCGACTTCATATCCGCTGCGGCAAACAACACAAACGCCAGCGCCATGACAACAAACATCACATCCCGACCCCAGGCAGGAGCCACATACACCGGCTCAACGGGTGCCTGCGAAAACCCATACACCATCAACACAATGCCAGCCAAAGACACCAGGGAATAAACAATCTTATAACCAACCTCACCCAGCGAGGTGATCAACCTGCCACGCAAACCCGGCACAACTGGCACCAGATGCATGGCAAAAAACAACGCAATGCCGAGAATGAGAAAGCTCATCTTACAATCACCTTGTTACACATCGACTACTCCTTAGTTTTTACTCTGACCCCAAATATTAATTATGCCGCCTGACATATCATTGTTAGCTCATCCTGAGATATTAACTTGTCAAACTTCATACGTATCACCTCAGGTTCATGTTGCACAACATCAACACTAATTTTCCCTTGTTTAAAGCTGGGTATCTCAATAGTCGCATAATTATATTCATCACCATTAAACTTATCATGTGCTTTTAACTGTATCCCGCTTAAAGATATATCAAAAATAGATGCACTTAGGTTATCAACCTCACCTTTCCCTTCTCTAAACAGGCGCACCTTCACCTGTATTTTTTTATCTACTTTTGTACGTCGATAAAACCGATTTCCCAGCTTATCAATTCTCTTGGTAATCCACCCTTCTAAGTCCCCTATCTTATCGACCAGGTCTAGTGCTTCTTCTGCTAACAATTTATTATATAGGGCGCTATCAAAGAACAATTTCATTTTCCTGTCTTCATTTTTTTCTTGCTCATTGTCTGCATTATACGACTCAAATATTGGTGAGCCCGAACACGGCAAATGGTTTCTAACAAAATTGACACACCGTATATGAGCTATAACAACTGCACCCCACATAATGGCGCTCGTTGAAATCGAATTTATCCCCTTCTCAAGCACTTCTCTTTCTACGATATGTTTTTTAACAAAAGTAAAAGTGGATAAAATAAATGCCATTGTCGCAACCGCATTCAGTATTGGAAAACTATATGCCTTGATAGCATTAAGACTAAAAAACTCAGTCACTACAATCCCTTCCGCTGGCGCCCATATTAGGTAATTCATAAGCAGCAATGTTGCCATAAAGGCCAATATTATATAAATAAACATTTGTTGCATCGCACGCACATATGAACCAGGATCATAATAGACTCGTACCTTGTCTGATTTATCTCTCCATCTAGACCATCTGCTGGTCCATTTTCTATCACGCTCATTCTTCTCGTAAAGTAGAGAGTTCACTCGAATCCAGGCAGCAGATTTCTTATATTTTTTCTTAAGCCTGTATTTCTTCCTAAACCTGAAAAAATACCGATGAAATATATTTTTTGTAATTGTTCCATAAATAACTCTCCAGGCGTACATCAACTCTTCGTGATCGATTTTCTCAAATTCCGTACCAATATTTTTTGGCATTCTTTTTTTCGACGCATTGAAACGACTTGCAAATATCTGGAATCCATAGTTTCTGTTCGATGCTTTATACTTGTGTATCCCGATCTTTGAAATTGCCATCAGCACAATTATTCCTAATACGCACAACCAACCAAAAAGGGGTTCCTTTTCCATTAACGTAGCAATGACACCTAATAGAGCCGTACAAAATATTAACCCCTGAAATGAAAATCTGGTAAAACATTCTTTAACATCACTAGCCTCATCACGAAGTGAGTTAATGCTTTTTGTATTATATGTTGACTGTGTTTCCTGCGTCATATCTTCTCCATATATCTATTTTATTATTCTTCGATACTTCAATATTAATTACCTTCTGTCCCAATAACGCTGCATTTCATAATATAAAAATGAAGCCGTCCAGGTAATCAATAGAAGACCGGTTAGCGATTCCATCCCAACCAGGTGTCTTATCTGACCATGCGGTGTTATGTCGCCAAACCCAAGGGTCGTAAATGTCGTGTATGAAAAGTAAACGCAATCCGTGAATGAACCGTTAAAATTACCCTGCAGCGACCCCCACCCCTCAAATTGCAGAAGTACATAATAACCAATGGAAAACAGCACAATCTCAATACTGTGCGCAAGCAGCGCGCCAAACACCCCAAACACAATTCTAAAACGGTGTTTAATTTTCATTTTCGGAATAACAGACGTAATCCGAAACAAAAATTCATAGTGCACCAGCACCGCTATCGCAATAATCAGACTGTTTACAATAAAAACCATACGTGTCTTCTTGTATTATTTGTTAAGGAAAAATTACTCAGACCCCGCACTACTTTTCTATATTAGAGTTAATTGCTCTCTGACCCCGTTTTTGCGTTTTTAAACTTTATATTTAAGTTTTTACTCTGACCCCAAATATTATTCTTATGTAAATAATGCACTTCCGACTTTATAATTTTCTTCGGTACAACTATGACGAATCAATGCAGCATAGTGACTCATATTCTTATCTTTAAATTCACCAAGAACAATTTGTGCAATTTCATTACCTGAAATTGCATCTATATAGCTAAACTTACGATCAAAAAATACAACCACATGATATTTCTTACATTTCACATAGAATCCTGCACCTACAATAGCTTGGTGTTCTCTATTTTCATTGTTGTAATCATATATCCAGCGAGTCGGCTTTGATGTTTTGTATTCAAGCTTAATACTTGGCATTTCGTGATACTCTCCATCGCTTTCAATTTCCTTATATGCATCTTCTATTTCTTTTTTATAATTATCATTATTGAATACATCAATATTTAACCACTGCCATGGAGCAATAAGCCGAATAGACTCTGATACATCATCCAATGGAATCCCAACAATTTGTTTATCAATTTTTTCAGTTGGTACTTCATACTTTTTTATACCATCAGTAGTGTCCATTGCGACAATACAGTGGCATAGTTTAGTATCACTTATATTGATCTGCATCTGATCAGGATACCATTTAAATGATGTTTCTTCGTTTAATGGGTGTAGTAGCCTTAACTTAACGTTCCTATCTTTAGCAAGACCTACAACCGTACCAGCAAATGCAGATGTAGATACTGCAATAGCATTAGAGATATCTACAGTATCTTTTTGACCTAGTATTTGCTGTAACCAAGGTCGTCCCTGAGTTCCGACTCTATCTCTTACTTGGACAAACTCAAAATATTCTTCTGGTCCATCAACTTCGACAAATACAGCATCCAATTCTTCAAGATCGCCTGCGGTATTACGAACATTCGCTGGTGACCTAACATATATATCGTCTCGACCATGAAGCTCTAACTCTAAAACTGCAGTAATTTTTTCTTTGAATCGCCATTCTTTCTCTGAGTCATTTGAACCAAAAAATATTTGCTGACGACCTCGTGTTGTTATTGTTGGCATTAAAAACAAAGCCTTGTAAGACTAGATATCGATCCATCGACAAACCTTTTACCAAACAAAAAAGCAGCCGAAGCTGCTTTTAATGTTTTCTTGTTAAGAGCCAGCGAGGGATTCGCAGGCAAGGCGCGGTGCTTTCTGAAAAGCGGAGCGTACATTAAGTACGTGAGCATTTTCAGAAAGTGCAGCAACGCCGCATGCGGATTACTCGCGCCGCTCTTAACCGCATTTGGAGTCGCCGCAGTTGAGACACGTCATACACCCATCCAACTTGATCATGGCCTTGGTATTACACTTGCCACACAGTTGCGCGCCGTCCGGGAAGTCTGATGGACTTTTATCTTCGGCGGTTTTGACTGACTTTTCATACTGGGCGCGTTTTTCCTCGACCAGTTTTTGTTGATGCTCGTCGAGGCCGTCGTCTTTGATCAGGCCGATCATTCTTAGGTGGCATTCAATCGCGTCACCGATTTCGGCAACCAGTGAGGGCATATATTTACCGCCCTTCTTGAAGTAACCGCCGCGTGGGTCGAATACGCTTCTTAACTCTTCTACCAGGAAAGTAACATCGCCGCCTTTTCTGAACACGGCACTGATAATTCTAGTCAGGGCGACGATCCACTGGAAGTGGTCCATGTTCTTTGAGTTGATGAATACCTCAAACGGACGACGTAGCTCGTGTTCGGTGCCGGGATTCAGGATCACGTCATTGATCGTCACGTAGAGCGCATGCTCAGTCAGTGGTGTTTTGATCTTGTAGGTGCTGCCGAGCAGCATCTCGGGGCGTTCGAGTTTCTCGTGCATTTGCACGACATTGGTTTGTTCTGCCTCGCCGCGGGCTTTGGCTAGTGCGGCTTCCGCTGCTTTGTCATCGACGTCGTCTTTTGCGACTTCGTAGCCGACTATCTTTTTTCCAATTTTAATTGCTGACATTGTCTTCTGGTCCTTTGCTGTTGTTGCTGTGCGCGACATTTTTGTTGAAGTTGTCGACGCTGTTGCTGTGTTGCCATGGTACGCTGAATGGTATTCATCCTGGTTTAGACACCTTATGTTTATTGCCCTTACACCTTCCCCCTAAACAGGGGAAGGGTACTACAAGGGCTTATTGCACTTCTTTGTTGTAAACCGTTTGTTGCCATTCAATCGTGAATCGTCATTCCATGAATTGTCAATCCAGGAATCGTCAATCCATGAACATTAACTGTCCTGGATCGTGTTGCTTACTGTATCTGTGTCTCTGTTTTACGCTGTTGCAGGTAGGTTATTTGATCAACCAGACGTTCGCGCTTTTCCTCGCGCTCGCGTCTTTCCTGCATGATCTTGCGTTGTTGTAGTACTTCTGTAATGCGTTGTGTCAGTGTCATGGCCAGGTCCTCGTTTTGGTCCGTCTTTTTCCATACATCTCTTTTACAACTTCGCGCGAGACCACATTTTTCCTCGCACGCTTATCTTTAAAATTTACCGTAGTACCCCTCTTTCAGGGCGTCATATAAATTCGCGGCAGTATGTATCTCACCGTCATATTCGATCTCTTCGTTACCCTTCACTTCCACCGTCTCACCGTTATCCAGCGTAAATTTGTAAGTGGTGTTTTCCAGGTCAGATTCTTTCACTAGTACACCCTGGAAGGCTTCGGGGTTAAAGCGGAAGGTGGTGCAACCCTTGAGGCCTTTTTTGTAGGCATAGGTATAAATATCTTTGAAGTCTTCAAACGGATAGTCGGTGGGCACGTTGGCGGTCTTGGAGATGGACGAATCCACCCACTTCTGTGCCGCGGCCTGAATGTCGACGTGTTCCTTTGGCGTAATATCTTCGGCAGTGATGAAATACTCGGGCAGTTGCTCTCCTTCTTCTTCGCTGTAAGGCATGGCTTTTTTATTAATAAGTTCACGATACGCCAGCAGCTCGAAAGAATAGACGTCGACTTTCTCTTTGCTCTTTTTGCCTTCACGGATCACGTTGCGGAAATAGTGATGGGCGAATGATGGCTCGATACCGTTACTGGCGTTGTTGGCCAGTGACAGTGAAATGGTGCCAGTCGGTGCAATCGATGAGTGATGGGTAAAGCGTGCACCGGTTTTGGCCAGTTGTTCAACCAGTTTAGGGTCGATCTCAGCCACCTGTTGCATGTAACGGCTGTATTTCGCGTGCAGGACCTTGCCTTTTATCTTGTCGCCGAGCTTGAAACCGTCTTCGGCCAACTCGGGACGCTTGCGCAGCATGTCGGCGTCGACGATAAAGTTTTCGTTCATGATCGGGGCCGGGCCTTTTTCCCTGGCCAGCTCTAACGCTGCGCGCCAGCCACTGACGGCCAGCTCCTGACTGATTCTTTCGGTCAGTGCAACCGACTCATCTGAACCGTATTTCATGCGCAACATGGTGGCGGTTGAACCTAAGCCCAGGAAACCCATGCCATGACGACGCTTGTGCATGATCTCGTTGCTTTGCCCTTCCAGCGGCAGGCCATTGATGTCCACCACGTTGTCGAGCATGCGGGTAAAGATGCCAACGGTCTTGTTGAATTCGTCCCAGTCAAAAGCCGCTTTGTCGGTAAAGGGGTCACGCACAAACTTGGTCAGGTTGATTGAACCTAACAGACAAGAGCCGTACGGTGGCAATGGCTGCTCACCACAGGGGTTGGTCGCGCGAATCGTTTCGCAGAACCAGTTGTTGTTCATCTCGTTGACTTTATCGATGAGGATAAAACCCGGCTCGGCATAGTCATAGGTCGAGGTCATGATCATGTCCCAGAGACGATGCGCCTTGATCGTGCTGTAGACCCTACACGCCACCAGGCCTTCATCGTTGGTCAGGTAACCTTCCTTAACCGGCCACTCGCGCCAGATAACCTGGGCGGGGTCGTTGAGATCCAGCTTACTGCCTTCAACTTCCTTTTCATCCATTGGAAAGACCAACGGCCAGTCGCCATCGTTTTCAACGGCGTGCATAAAGTCATCGGTGATTAACAACGACAGGTTAAACTGACGCAGACGTCCATCTTCGCGCTTGGCACGGATGAAGTCTTTGACGTCCGGGTGGCCGATATCGAAGGTGGCCATTTGCGCACCGCGACGACCGCCTGCCGAAGAAACGGTAAAACACATCTTGTCGTAGATATCCATGAACGACAGTGGCCCGGAAGTATAAGCACCGGCACCTGACACATACGCGCCTTTTGGACGCAGGGTCGAAAACTCATAACCGATACCGCAACCCGCTTTCAGGGTCAGGCCCGCCTCATGCACTTTATCCAGAATGTCATTCATCGAGTCATGCACCGTACCCGAGACCGTGCAGTTGATAGTGGAGGTCGCAGGTTTGTGTTCCTGCGCGCCGGCATTCGAGGTGATGCGTCCGGCCGGGATCGCGCCATGGCGCAGGGCCCATAAAAATTCTTCGTACCAGTGTTGGCGTTGATCGATTTCTTCGACATCCGATAACGCACGCGCAACGCGTTGATAGGTCTCATCGATATTATGGTCAACGGCCTGGCCGTCTTTGTCTTTGAGTCTGTACTTCACATCCCAAATATCCAGGGATGCGTCTTGAAAGGTAATCTCAGCGGCGGAGTGGTGATTCACTTCGTTCAAGTGGGCGCTCTTCATGCGGGTTGTTTCCTCCTGTCCATACGGGCAGATATCGCGGTTATTCTTATAAGTATGGCTTCCAGCTGGGGGGAAACTAGTGCCATTGCTCTAACTTTTTATTTTTAAACGACTTTTAGCGGCAAAAGGCGATGCCAAAAGTGTTACTTCCTTCAAACACAAGATGTAGTGGATGCAGTGAATTTATGCCTGTGTGACAGATCTGTCAATAGCTTGTATACTAAATTTCATATCTTTTTTATCTTTTACAAATCAATAGGTTAGATAAGCCTGTGGATATCCTGCGAATGACTTGTTCATAGCCTGTTTATAACTCAAACACTATATCTTGTGTTTATCTTACGGTTTCCTAATATTCCCCAGTTTGTTGATCTGGCGTGTAAGTGTGTACTAACTTCTCAGCTAATTTGGCTATAAATCAGGCGTATGCAGGTAAGGCCAATTAACTTTTTTTCAAGTCCTTGATCGTTTTTGCATCATCCCCACATTGGGAACAGACATTGATGAAACATGCGCGCCCCACCAATCAATATAGATTCGGCGAGCTATTTGTTAAACCACATTATTAAAAGGAGAGAAATCATGTCACTAGTAAGATACGAACCATGGGGTTTGCTAGGCCAGTTGAGCAAAGAGCTTGACCGTGGCTTCCGTAGTACAGAAAGCAGCGATGTAGCGACCAGCGACTGGACGCCGGCTGTTGATATTAAAGAGAACAATGATGGTTTTGTTATCGTCGCCGATATCCCGGGTGTTGATCCCAAAGACATCGAAGTTCACATGGAAAACGGTGTGTTAGCCATTAAAGGTGAACGCGAGTCTGAAAAGAAAGAGGAAAAAGAAGGTTACAAACGTGTCGAACGTTCTTACGGATCTTTCTATCGCCGCTTCAGCATGCCTGAGACCGCAGATGCTTCAAAGATTAACGCCAAGAGCAAAAATGGTGTCCTGGAAATCACGATTCCCAAGCAGGAAAAAGAGCAGGCACGCAAGATTAAAGTCGAGCATTAAGCTGCTATTAAGCTAAATTTATTATCCTGTAGTTAGGTAGGTAAGTAAGTACAAGGATGTACTGAATTAGAACCACGCATGAGTATTAGCTCGTGCGTGGTTTGTGTTTTTTAAAAACTATAAAAACAAAAAGGAACTTTTTTATTTACCGCCAGTCGATTGATCACGTTGTTTTAACTATGAATAACAAAACAATTTAGTTTGTTATTAAAATAATATAATTGAAGGTGTTGGAGAATGAAGATCATTAAATATTTGCTGGCTGCAATAAGCCTGCAATTCATTGCACTATTACCGTTTAGCATCACAGCACAAGCTGGGCTCCCACCAACCGATAGCCAGGGACAAGTCTTACCTACTTTGGCCCCCATGCTCGAAAAGGCTTTGCCTGCAGTTGTAAACATCGCCACGACCGCAACAGTGAAGGCACGGGTAAACCCATTGATGGATGATCCCTTCTTCCGTCGCTTCTTTGATATTCCTGAGCAACCTCGTGAGCGTAAGAGTTCAAGCCTGGGCTCAGGCGTGATCGTTGATGCAAAAAAAGGTTACATCATTACCAACAATCACGTTATTGCGAATGCGGACGAAATCACTGTCGCCCTGTCTGACGGCCGTCAATTCAAGGCAAAGTTGATTGGTACCGATCCAGAGACGGATATCGCGATCATTCAAATTGAAGCTGACAAGCTTGCGGCCTTACCAATGTCTAATTCTGACAAATTAAAAGTCGGTGACTTTGCGGTGGCCATAGGTAGCCCTTTTGGTTTAAGTCATTCGGTGACATCCGGTATTGTGAGTGGCCTGGGTCGAAGTGGCTTGGGTATTGTCAGCTATGAAGATCTTATTCAAACCGATGCCTCAATTAACCCAGGCAACTCGGGTGGTGCATTGGTTAACTTACGCGGTGAGCTGATCGGAATAAACACCGCTATCTTTTCAAAGAGCGGGGGCAACATCGGTATTGGTTTTGCCGTCCCGGTCAACATGGCAAAAAATGTCATGCAACAACTCGTTAAACACGGTGAAGTTAAACGGGGTCGTCTAGGTGCACAGGCACAGGACCTGACACCCGATTTAGCCAAGGCCTTTGATCTGGAAAATGGTCATGGCGGTGCGGTGATCACACAGGTAACACCCAACTCGGCTGCTGATAAGGCTGGCCTGAAAACGGGTGATATTGTGATTGAACTCAATGGTAAGGCTGTCGATGATGCCTCTGATGTGCGCAACGTGATCGGTATGTTGCGGGTCGGACAGCGCGTTGAAATGAAAGTCCTGCGTGATGGCAAGACCAAACAAATGGTCGCGATTGTTAGTGAGCCTAAGGCGGCTAAACAAAAAGGCACTGCGCTCCATAAGAAGCTAAAGGGAGCGCAATTTGGTGACATTAAAGAAGGCTCCCGTCTGTACGGTCGTATTGAGGGGGTTGTGGTGCTGGGGATAGAAGGCGGTAGCCCTGCAGCTCGAGCCAGTCTGCGTAAGGGCGACATCATTACTTCTGCTAACCGTAAGAAAATCAAGAGCTTGGCTGAGTTTAAGGCCGCAATTAAGGGCTCAAAAAAGCTCCTCCTCAACGTTCAGCGCGGCAGTGCGGCATTATTCCTATACTTATAATCAGCTTTTAAGCCTGATTTCGTATAGATATCTTCAATAAAAACGGCACAATCCTTGCGGATTGTGCCGTGCTATCCCGCCCCTTACTCCTTTATATAGCTTACGATAGAACATAGAATAGAACTGTTGAAATACTGCGCACCCAATCTGGACAAAGGGTGACGAACAGGCACGGCTGGCGAGCCAGATGTATCGGGGCAAAAATGAAGTTCACTAGTAAAACGATAAACCCTAAGATCTGGATGAAATTCCGGTTCGCACATAGCACCCAGAGTGTTCGCATTGCGGCATTGATAACCATCCTGTTGTTTGCCTGTGGCCTGATTCTTTGGAATGCCGTTGATCAGCAATCAACGGTCGAGCAGGAGCACACACTGCAGGTGAAAACGGCACTCGATGGTGCCGCCGAGGAAATCAATCAGTATCTAAACGAGCTGAATCGAAAAGCAACCAGCCTGTCGCAGCAACACAGCGATAGCATTCAAACGATATTAGATAACCCGCTGGATCAACAAGAGCAGGAAAAACTGGTTTGGCTACTGCGACAACAGCTACCCGAACTTTTTACCCTGGCCATTGCTACTAATAAGGGCGCATTGCTGCTGGAAGATTATCAGGGCATCATCTCTGATGCCTGCCGCAGTAACATCCGTGAGTTTGCCCGGAATAATAAGCCACAACCCATACAGATACACACCGATAAAGCTGGCCATCATTTTGATATTCTAACCCACGTCAGAATGGCCGATGGTGATGACAATATTGTCTACCTGAGTTTTGCTACAAGTCGTATAAAAGCGCTGCTTAAGTCCAACAAAATTTATAACTACGAGACGACCTTAATTCATGCGGAAAAGAAAGGTCTGATTGAAGTTGATCTTAAAAATAGTCGCACAACCACCAATCCCGAACCGGTGCTTGGCAACGATCGTTATGAAGAAATATATTATAAGTCACCCATAGCAAATACCCACTGGGAACTGATTGCGATAGAACAACAAAGTGGACCACTCGCATCCGCGTGGACTACAGCGCTTTGGGCCTTCAGTTTGCTATTGCTACTGGGCAGTACGGCATTATGGTTCCTGCGCCGTACGGACACTTTGATCCTGACACAAAGTTCGGCGTTACAACGTGAACAACGCCGTCTAAACCATTTGCAGCAAACCACTATTTCATCCGAGATGAGTTTTCATGAAAAGGTCCGGGACTTGCTGGTGATGGGACTTGATGAGTATGGCATGGAAGTTGCGATTCTTTCCCGTGTTGAAGGTAGTGCCTACACCATCGTTACCGCGGTTAGCCCCGACAATATCCTACAACCCGGAATGAGCTTTAATCTTGAAAACACCTACTGCCGGCACACGCTGAAAGATGGAAAACCAACCGGCATAGAAAAAACCAGTGCCGAGCTTGGTATGGATCATCCTTTTTATACCAAGAAGGCCATTGCCGCTTACCTCGGTACGGCCGTGTATGTGCGCGGTAAAGTTTACGGCACGCTCAATTTTTCCAGCTATATCCCCTATAAGGGTCACTTTACGACTGAAGACCTTCGTTTTTTGCAATTAATGTCGCAATGGATTGGCCTTGAGATTGAACGGCGCGAGTCAGAACAGACCTCACAAACTCGCAACCAGTTGCTCGAATCGATAAGTCGTGCGCAATCCTATTTCATCAGTGAACAAATGCAGCCGGATGCCATGTTTGATCAAATCCTGTCTGATCTATTATCGCTGTCATATAGTAACGTTGGTTTCATCGCTGAAGTCATCCATGACAAGAATAACAAGGCAGTCACCAAGATTCGTGCGATAGGACAACGTTACGAGAACAGCGATAAACTGATTACGCTGTTCGAAGACATGATTAAGAATGCCCAGTTGAATGATAAGAAAAATGTGTTAAGTGAAGTTATTCGTACCGGTGCGCCAATTATCTCCAACAACCTGGACGATGAAAAAGGCATCCTGCCCCTCAGCGCATTTTTAGGTGTCCCGCTTTATCATGGTACTCAACTTGTTGGTATTTTTGGCCTGGCCAATAGCCCCGATGGTTATCAGGAAAGCTTTCTCTACACCCTCGCGCCTTTGGCCACCGCCTCGGCTAATCTAATCTGGGCACTGCGCAACGAACAACAACGGATCCACACCGAGCAGGCATTACGCGAATCCGAAGAACAGTTACAACTCGCTATGGATGGTGCCAACGATGGTCTCTGGGACTGGGATATTAAAAACAACCATGCCTATTTTAGTCCGCGCTGGCAAACCATGCTTGGCTTCATGCCGGGCAAAGTCGCACCCGTTTTCAAAAGCAAAGAGTCACTCATTCACCCGGATGATCTTGAGCGTGTAAAAGAAACATTACAGGAACACCTTAATAACGAAACCGCTATTTATCAAAGTGAGCATCGGGTAAAAACAAACGATGGTAGATGGCTTTGGGTGCTGGATCGGGGAAAAGTAGTTGAGCGCAGTAACTCCGGTAAACCCCTACGGATTGTTGGTACGCACACCGATATCACCGAACGTAAAACAGCAGAAGAAGCGGTGCGCGAACGTGAGACACGCATCGCCGCTATTCTAGATACTGCCGTGGACGGCATCATCACGATCAGTGATCAAGGCATTATCGAGACATTCAATCCTGCCGCTGAGAAAATATTTGGTTATGAAGCTGAAGATGTACTGGGGCGTAATGTCAGCATTCTGATGGGAGGTGACGATGCCGATCTGCATGACACCTTTATCAAACGCTACCTGACAACTGGCAACGCCAAGATTCTTGGACAGCGTCGTGAAGTAGTTGGCCTGCGAGCTAATGGCTCTACCTTCCCGATGCAACTGGCGGTCAGTGAAATGAGGTTAGGCGATCGACGCCACTTCACCGGTATTATTCGTGACATCACCATGACCAAAGAGGCTGAACGCTTACTTGAAGATACCATGGCCTTTAAACAGGGTATTCTCGATAGTGCCAAGTTAAGTATTGTTTCTACCGATGCCAACGGTATCATCCAGACCTTTAACGCTGCGGCGCAACAGATGCTCGGTTATAGTGAGCGTGAATTAATTGGCCGTAGCACACCGGAGATTTTTCATGACCGGGATGAAATTGCACAACGCGCAATTCAACTTAGCGAAGAACTGGGCACTCATATTCGTTCCGGTTTTGAAGTGTTTGTTGCCAAGGCACGTAGTGGTATCGCTGACGAACAGCAATGGACTTATATAAGTAAAAGCGGCAAACGCTTTCCCGTGTTACTCACCATGACCGCACTGCATGATCAACATGATCAGATCATTGGCTTTGTGGCGATCGCGCGAGACATCAGTCGTCAACAGGAAGCGGAAGAAGAGATCAGCCGATTTAAAACCACGCTCGATATGACACTTGACTGCGTGTTCATGTTTTCGCCTGAAAGCATGCGCTACTTTTATGTTAATCAGGGCGCCATGGAGCAGATCGGTTATACCTATAGTGAACTACTTCGCATGACCCCGGTAGACATTCTCACCCACTATGATGAAGCCAGCTTTCGCAAAGTGTTAGCCTCAATGATCGATGGCCAACGTAATGCTATTACCTTTGAATCGTATCACCAACATCGAAATGGTGGTCAGATTCCGGTTGAGGTTTTTCTGCAGTACATTTACCCGATTGATCAGGAACCACGTTTCGTGGCGATTGTAAGAGACATCACGGAAAGACGCCGCACGGCTGAAAACCTGGCACACGCCGAAGAACGTGCTCGGATGTTACTGGAGTCAGCGGGTGAAGGTATTTATGGTCTTGACCTGGATGGTCATACGACCTTCGTAAATCCTGCCGCCGCCCGTATGCTTGATTACGATGCAATGGACCTTATTGGCAAACCGATGCATCAACTTGTACAACATAGCTATCTGAACAAATCCAAATATCCCTATGAGTTAAGTCCGACCTATGCGGCAATCAGTGAAGGTGATATTCAACGTGTATCCAATGAGGTCATGTGGCGTAAAGATGGCCCCTCCTTTCCGGTCGAATATACGGTGACGCCCATTTGGAAAAATGAGGTTATCTCAGGTGCGGTGGTTATCTTTAACGACATTACCGCGCGTAAAAAAGTTGAACAAATTAAAAATGAATTTATTTCTACTGTCTCGCACGAACTGCGTACCCCACTCACCTCGGTACGTGGTTCATTAGGTTTGCTGGTTGGCGGTGCTGTCGGCGAACTACCTGAACAGGCTTCAACATTACTCAATATTGCTAACAAGAATACTGAGCGTCTGCTGTTGTTGATCAACGATATTCTCGATATAGAAAAAATCGAGTCTGGAAAAATGGTTTATCACTATAAACTTATTAATCTGCACGAATTTCTTGAATCAGCATTGCAGGCCAACTTTGCCTACGGCGAACAATATGGAATTAAGTTTTCCATCACCCAGTGTCCAGACGTACAGATCTACGCAGATGAAGATCGCCTGATGCAGGTTATGAATAACCTGTTATCAAACGCTGCGAAATTTTCGGTGCAGGATTCACAGGTTGAAGTGTCTGCGGTTCGACGCTCACATAAGATTCGTATTTCTATTACCGACAATGGTAAAGGCATTCCACAGAATTTCCAGAAACATATCTTCGAAAAATTTGCGCAGGCCGATGCCTCGGACACCCGAGCATTAAGTGGTACCGGTCTTGGATTAAGTATTAGTAAAGCTATCGTTGAACAACATGGTGGACGCATTGATTTCATATCACGGGTCAATATCGGCACAACGTTCTTCTTTGATATGCCCGTGTGGACCCAAAATCAGGAAGCAGACATGCCATCTCTGCCCGCACCCGCAAAGTATCGTATTTTAATTTGCGAAGATGACCCTGACATCGCGTTTATGTTACGCATGATCCTGGCTCAGGCCGGTTTCGATGCAGATACCGCACGTACCGTTGAACGTGCTAAAAAAGCCATCAAGGAACAACACTACCTGGCGATTACACTCGACCTGGCCTTACCTGATGATTCAGGTCGCCAATATGACCCGGATGGTATCAAGCTCGTCAAAGAATTACGCAGGCAGGATCGCACACGTGAATTGCCCATCATTGTTGTTTCCGCCATTGCTGATCAACATAAACGTCGCCTCAGTGGAGGTGCGTTTGGCATCATTGACTGGCTGGAAAAACCTCTCAATGAAGACAGATTGTTATCTGCCGTTAAGTTAATTGCAAGCCACAAACAGGGACTACCGCGCATCTTACACGTGGAAGATGACCCTATTATCTATGAAATGGTGCGTGTGCTATTACGCGGTGAAGTTGATCTGGTACTGGCGCCAACATTAAGCGAAGCCCATCAAAAACTTCGTCAGGACGTTTATGATCTTATTTTACTGGATGTCGAATTAACCGATGGTTCAGGTCTGGATCTCATCAACGACCTGGATGAAGTGGAATACATGCCACAAATCGTTATCTTCTCATCTAATGAAGTGGGTCCGGATGTCGCGCAAAAAGTGAAAGCCGCACTGGTCAAATCTAAAGATAATCGCAATGAGCTGATCAACGTCATCATGTCGGTGATCAAAGACCGGGAAAATGAGAATATTATGAATGATCCCGAAACGGCTCATATTGAGCTACCACTAATATCAGACAAGGCAGGAAAACAGGAATAATGGTAAAGGAACTAAAAAAAATATTGTACGTAGAAGATGAACCCGATATCCAGGCCGTCGCCCGCATCGCACTTGAAAGTGTTGGTGGCTTCACACTTGTAATTTGCTCTTCTGGCTTTGAGGCCATTGAAAAAGGCCCTGATTTTGAACCTGATCTGTTACTGCTAGATGTGATGATGCCCGGTATGGATGGTGTTTCAACTTTAAAGGAATTGCGCAAGCAACCTGGTTTGGAGAACACCCCCGCTATGTTTATGACTGCCAAAGTGCGGCCATCTGAAATTGATCAGTTGCGAAAAGAGGGAGCGATCGATGTCATCCCCAAGCCATTCGATCCGATGACCCTTTCAGAAAACCTGAAAAGTCTATGGAACAAACACACTGCATAACTGAAACTTAATTTAATACTATTTTATAAACATTCTCTTGGGAGGGAAAATGAACATAAAATCAATCGTAAGATTTACTATTCTACTACTCGCAACTTTTGGAATAACACATCAGGCTTTAGCAAAAGGTAACGTTGTTATCGTTAAAGCAGGTACCTACACATTAGAAACGCAGGCGCAAAGAATCGATGCAGGACCAACCGTCAATGCTGTATTCGATGAGGATGGCGATACCTATGGTGTCGAATTTGACCATCTCTTCAAAAGTGGCGTCAGTGTCGGTGGCGGCTATCAAACATATAATCTTAATTACACTAGCAACGTAGGGGCAGGCGATGTTGATGCCAGTTTTTTCCTGTTTAACAGCAAGTATCATTTTGCTAAGGGCAGCTTTAAACCCTTTATAGGTGCATCAGTTGGCTTCGCACTTTCTGATTTTAGCGGTGGTGTCACAGGTAATACAGTCGGCCTTGCCGCAGGCGTCATGGCCGGTATTCGTTGGCAGTTTTCAACCGTTGGTATCTACGCTGAATACAAGAAGCTTTTAGCCGCCGATACAGAAGATAGTCTTGATGCTGAAGTCGATCTTGCGGGTGATAGTGTTACTGCCGGCTTGTCTTTCGCATTTTAATAGCTCACACATAGGCACCCTCTGAGGCTAATAACCGCTATTTTTCGATAATTAGTGGTGGTCAATGGCCTCAGAGAGCAGCATTCAGCTCACTGGTTTTTCACCTATATTTGTTATTTATTAAATATAATCAATAGATTACATGCTATTCTTTATCTGCCACATTAATTTCCTACTAATTTAGTTGGGCTATTAATTTTTTATTACAGCTATTGCTTTTTACTTATGAGATAACTACTATATTAATAATTGCTTATTTACTAATATATGAGGTATCCCTATGTCAGGTTTAATCGCTAACTTCCCACACGATGGTGTGGTCACCATCAACCGCGTTATCCTAAAACCAGAATACACCACGGATGATCTACAAGAGCGCGTCGCGTTTTTGTGTGAAAACGTCAAAACCTACCACTCTGACACAGGATTTATCGGTGGCCTGGTATCGTTAAATAGTGGAGCCGTCTCAAATGAAGGTTCCACAATCGGCCAGGCAGTTGAGAGTGAATTTAAGGGCAAAGAAGCACTGATTATCACCTTCTGGAAGAGCTTTGAAGAACACGAGGACTCACACAAATCAGAGACTTTCCAACCACTTTTCGAACAGGTTTTAGAACTTTGTGAGAATGGTAATGAAGAAATAGCCTACGAAATGCTCTGGTCTGGTAAAGCGTATTCTGCAGAGGAAGCTAAGGCCGCGAAAGCAGCTAAAGAGCTCGCTGCATAACTTTTTTTCTACACCCTCCTCCTTGTAGTTTAGGCGCATCATCCCCTGATGCGCCTTTTTTTACGCGGTTTTTTTATGCCGAGAACAACCAGACAAAACCAAGATTATAAAAACTATGTAGCATGATCGGCGCGATCAGCGATTGATGTCGCTCTTTCATATAGCCAAAAACAAGCGAAGGGAAAAATATCAGTAGCGCCCAGACCCACTCACTATAAATAAGATGAGCCATGACGAAAACCAGACTGGTCAGCACGTTAGCCGCCGTGAGCAAACTCACTCTATAACGAATACGTTTTGTTAGAAACTCCAGCAGCAGACCGCGAAAGACAATCTCTTCCAGGATTGGATAGATCAAAATAATAAGCGCGAGCTGATACCAGGGCGCTTGTGAAATTCCAAAATCCGGCATCCCCAGATCACCACGAACCGGCTGCGCAAACGAAATGAGCCACCATGATACGGGGCCCAAAACCAGACACAGGTAAAACTGCCAGTCACGCAATACCTTATTCATACACCTACCCAAAAATGCTAGACTATAACGCCCCGCAACACGCTCATATCAACCTGTGATGATTACGCAGGCGAAGTCACATATTCTGAGGCGATCATAATATATAGTGTGTGGATATTAACGCTATAAAAATGGTCTATATCATCGTTAAAATAGAAATTATTATGAAATACGTGAACATTTATCATATAAAACAAGCAGTTATCGCCATCAGCGGTCTGTTAGTTGCCATCGGCTTGCTCAGCAGCTGTGAGCCCCAAAAAGAAGAATCCATTGTCCTATCACCTGAAGTGACCAACTGGTCCGCAGAGCTGCTCATTACCGGTGGATTTGCCGGTGTACACCAACGTTTAAGCGTAAATGGACGGGGCGAGGCCCAGTTCACAGATCACAGAACCAATACTCAAATTAGTGCTATTTTGACCGCTAAACAGTTGTATGATCTGGCCAATCTGGTTAAAAATACACCAGAGAATGAGGCTCAAATGGGCAAAACGCCGCGTTGTAATGACTGTTTCCAATACGGGCTTACATTTCAATATCAACAACATAGCGGCCGACGTAGCCTGATGGATCTGACCGTAAACCAGTCCAATGCCAGTGCACTAATAAACTATTTGAGGCAATTGAGCTCAGAAATCGCCAAACAGAAAAAATAACCTATTAGTTTTAAACCGGGGGAAAGACCAGATGTATAGTAAATTATTACACGCCAGCTCGATTATCATTATTAGCCTGAGCTGCATGACCGTAAGCTATGCCGATCAGTCCGCGGGTATCAAACCCGGCCATAATCAAGACACTAATAAACTGCGCATGTTAGGTGGTCAGGGTGGTCCAATGTCGCTACGCGATAACAGCCAGCGCCCCCTGCACGAAAAAGTCGCCAACCAGTTTGCCCCTCAGTTTGGTATCAAAAGTCCTGCTCAACAATTACGTGTAAAGAAACAGAAAAGCGAAAATGCCAAAACTCATATACGCTATGGCCAGATGCATCGGGGCCTGCCGGTGATTGGTGGTGAATTAGTTGCTAACCTGAATGAACAAAACCAGCTGACATCCATGTCAGGTGAAACATCCTCCGTTCAGCTCGTTGATACTACGCCAGCAATCAGTGCTGAACAGGCTAGTACTGCGGCAATGCAAGCCGTCGCGAAATGGTATCAACTTGCTGCTGACCAGCTTGTTAGCTCAACACCGGTTTTATCTGTTTTTGATCCTAGCCTGTTAATGAACACAACACCCTCTTCCAGTCTGGTCTGGCAGGTTAATGTGACGCCGAATACTATTGCGCCCATTAACGAATATGTTTTGATTGATGCGCATACGGGAGGCATCGTCTTGCACTTTAATGAAGTGGATACAGCCCTGTCGCGTGAAACGCGTACAGCAGATAATTTGTTTGTTTTGCCTGGTCGACTACTTTGTAACGAATCCAATACACCAAATCCATGTGGTTCCGGCGATGATGATATTGAAGCGGCACATGATTATGCTGGTGATACTTATGACTTCTACTCTAATACCCATGGCCGTGACAGTATCAATGGCGCCGGAATGGTGATTACCTCAACTGTGGATTTCGGTCCCGCGGCAGGGGATCCAAATGAATTTCAAAATGCCTTCTGGTTAGGAAGCACTCCACTACTCGGTCAAACAAATCAGATGGTCTATGGTGATGGATTTTCTTTAGCCGACGATGTGGTTGCGCATGAACTCACCCATGGCGTCACCAGCTTCGAATCGAATCTGTTTTATTATTCCGAGTCTGGTGCTATCAATGAATCCTTGTCCGATGTCTGGGGAGAGTTTGTTGATCAAACCAATGGTGCAGGTACCGATACACCGACAACAGCATGGCAACTGGGAGAAGATTTACCTGCCAGCGTTGGTGTTGTGCGTGATATGCAAAACCCAGGTGCATTTGGTGACCCCGATAGGATGACCAGCACCAACTTCTATATTGGCTCCGGTGACAACGGCGGTGTGCATATCAATAGTGGCGTAAATAACAAAGCTGCCTATCTCATGGTTGAGGGTAGTGCTAACGACCCTGGCGGCGTATTTAATTCCGTAACGATTGCCGGACTTAGTGGTACGACGCTAGATGATCGCATAGCCAAAGCCGCACACATCTATTACCGCGTACAAACCAATTATTTAACCACTGGTTCTGATTACCTTGACCTCTACAATGCATTAAACCAGTCCTGTACCGACTTAATCGGTACAAATAGTATTGACCAGGCTGATTGTGATCAGGTGCAACTTGTTACCGACGCAGTTGAAATGAACCAAGCACCTAACGCCGCTTATGCCCCCAGCGCCGATATATGCCCCGTCGGTGTGAACGTTTATGACCTGTTTACCGATAACTTCGAGAGCAATAACATCAGCAACTGGACGGTGAGCAATGAACTTGGCGGAAGCAAATGGTCTACTGGCAATGTTAATCTCGCAAGTAACTCAGGCTTATACACTCTGCTGACCTCTGGTCATGATGCCAGTCCAATTGCTGTTCCAAATCCAAATGATCCCAATGACGATAGTGATTCATCATTGCAAACAAACACCGCCATCCGAGTGCCCAGTTCTACAACGGCCTACATTCACTTTGATCATGCTTTTTACTTTGAGGCTACACCGATTACTTTCTACGATGGTGGTGTGATTGAATATAGTATCGATAGCGGCAGCACCTGGATCGATGCCAACAGCCTTATCGACTCTGGCCGAACTTATAATGGGGCACTTGCCTTCTCAAACCCTGAAAGTGGACGCAATGCCTTTACCTCTTTCAGTAACGGCTTCAACTCAACCCGGCTTAACCTGAGCAGCTTAGCAGGCGAATATGTACAGTTCCGTTTCCGCAGCCTTGCCGATGAAACCGTTGAATCCGCTCCCTGGACCATTGATAACTTCCGCACTTATCTCTGTGCCGACAACGCTCCACCGAGCCCCAATGCAGGCCCCGACCAGACGGTAAACAGTGATGTCACTGTACAACTATCTGGCTCGGCCACCGATCTAGATGGAGATACCATCACCTACCAATGGACTCAACTCAGTGGTACATCAGTTACGCTAAGTAACAGCACTTCACCGACACCCAGTTTTACCTCGCCTGGAACGTCGTCAGATCTCATTTTTCAGTTAAGTGCTACCAGCAACGGTGCAACCGAAACGGATACCGTTACGATCTCTGTGAACTTCATTCTAACGGGAGCAAGTGGTGGTGGCAGTGGTTGTACTGTTAGTGAGAGTGGACGTTTTGATCCATTGTGGCTGCTACTGTTACTGATTCTGGCCGGGGTGCATATAAGAAACCGACAAAAATGGTCGGTTAAAAAATATTAAGATTCCTAAAGTGCCACAAAAAGGTAGCTACAGAATTGCTGCCTGAACTGTCGATTTTTTGCTCACAAAAGTATACTATAGTTATATGTATTCTTTCTCGTCGTGAGTGCATAAGCAACTGGCCACTACTCGATAGTCAGAGTAAATCGAGGCTAGACAGCGAACAATATTAAGTTATAGGGCTTGGATGCCGAAGAATAGATCGAATAATTCTCAGGCAGAACCATAGGGGTCGACATTATGCCTTATAAAAAAATAGGAATACTTTTAGTTAGCGCACTATCCGCTGCAATACCTTTTTCTACTGTAACAACGGCGCAAGAAAGAACAATAAATAATAATATTTCGTTCCAGCGTGATCTGAGCACTACCAGCCTGCGAATGCTCCGCGCTAAATCTGGCGGCATCTCACTTCAAACTAAAAACAGTGAAACCATAGCAGACTCGGTGAAGCAACAATTTGCACCTTACTTTGGTGTTAATGACCCAAAAAACGAGTTAACTGTCACAAAGGAATTCTATCCTTCGGTTAACCGTCAGAGCATTCGCTATCAACAACAGCATAAAGGCATTCCTGTTATTGGTGGTGAATTGATTGCGAACCTGGATAGCCAGCAACTTACCTCCATGTCCGGTGAAACATCGCAGATTAAGCTTGCCAATCTTGTACCCACGATTAGCGCCGAGCAGGCTCAAGCCACCGCCATTGCGGCAGTAAGCAAATGGTATAAATTAAATCCAGCCAGTTTAACGGCCAGTGAACCAACGCTGAGTATCTATGACCCTTCTCTAATAGGACCAGGTACGGGGCAACAACATCTGGTCTGGGAACTGAACATTGCACCAACCGAACTTGCACCGGTTAACGAATATGTTCTTGTTGATGCAGCTCGAAATGTCATCGTTCTGCACTTTAATAATATTCACGCTGTGTTAAATCGCGAAACGTATACCGCAAACGGGCAAGAAGTTCTGCCGGGCACACTCGTATGTGATGAAAGCGATCCAACCTGCTCTGCGGGTGATACCGATGCACAAAATGCACATTTATATGCAGCCGATACCTATAACTTTTATTTTACTAATCACGGCCGTGATAGCCTGGATGGAAATGGTATGACCATCAGATCAACTACCCATTACGGTACTTTTCCCAATGCTTTTTGGACTAGCAACCAGATCGTTTACTCAGATGGGTTCTCTTCAGCAGATGACGTGGTTTCTCACGAATTAACTCACGGCGTGACCGATAACTCTTCAAACCTTTTCCTCTACTACCAGTCTGGTGCAATTAACGAATCGTTTTCAGATGTCTGGGGTGAATTGGTCGATTTAACCAATACTAGTGGCACCGATACTGCCAGTGTGCGCTGGCAGATAGGAGAAGATTTGCCTGGGGGCACAATTCGTAACATGGCGGATCCCACCCTGTTTGGCGATCCCGATCGTATGACCAGTCCGAATTATGAGTTTACTACAAATTTTGGTGATAACGGTGGCATACACACAAATAGCGGTATCAATAACAAAGCTGTTTACCTGATCGTCGACGGTAGTGCAGCTGAGCCAGGTGGCCAGTTTAATGGCCAAACAATTAGCGGCATCGGTATAACTAAAACGGCGGCTATTTATTACAATGTGCAGACAAACTACCTGGTTTCCGGTTCAGACTATCTTGATTTGTACAATGCCCTTAAACAAAGCTGTCAGGCTTTGATTGGTGGTACCGAAGGCATTACCGCTAACGATTGCACCCAGGTCAATAATGCCTTGCTTGCCGTTGAAATGAACCAACAACCAAACCTAGTAAATTTTAGTCCTGAAGCCACCATTTGTTCAGGTACGGATTACGCCAATGACATTTTCTTCGATGACATGGAGGCTTCTTCAGGTAATTGGGAAACCACAACACTTGTCGGCACAGACCCCTGGGTCAATACAACTGGTTATGCCAAATCGGGCCAGCAATCTTTTGCTGCGATCCCAGCTGGCTCGGCTGAAGACAGCTCTCTCGCCATGATCAACTCGGTCGCACTACCTTTGGTAAGTGATATATATTTATACTTTGATCATGCCTTTGACTATGAGACTGATACTAGTAGTAATAATTATGACGGTGGCATCATTGAATACAGCATCAACGGTGGAACGTCCTGGATTGATGCAGGACCATTGATTGATTCTGGCCGTACCTATGGTGGCGTATTGCTCTCGGGAAATGGCAATCCACAAGCTGGGCGTAACGCCTTTGTTTCAGCAAGTCATGGTTACAACTCAAGCCGAGTAAATCTAGCGTCTCTTGCAGGTAATAATATCCAAATTCGTTTTCGACATACCGCCGGCGACACCGTCGCCAGTCTTTTCTGGCACATTGACAATGTCCGCATCTATGCCTGTGGCACCACCGCACAGCCAGTCGCAAATGCTGGCCCGGATCAAACCGTCACCATAAATGCCGATGTGACGCTGGATGGCAGTGCTAGCTCGGATGCCGATAGTAGCTTTACTTATCAATGGGCACAGACTGCAGGCACAGCCGTAACGTTAAGTGGTGCCACCACCGCAAATCCAACCTTTACTGCTCCAGCGACAAGTGCCCAATTAGACTTTCAGTTAACCACCTCTGATCCAGATGGTAATACCAAGGCAGACACTGTCACCGTAAATGTAACCGAGCCACCTACTGCTAATGCTGGCCCGGATCAAACCGTCAACACAAATGCCAATGTAACGCTGGATGGCAGTGCTAGCGCGGATGCCGATAGTAGCTTTACTTATCAGTGGGCGCAGACTGCAGGCACAGCCGTAACCTTAAGTGGTGCCACCACCGCAAATCCAACCTTTACTGCTCCAGCGACAAGTGTCCAATTAAGCTTTCAGTTAACCACCGCCGATCCAGATGGTAATACCGATGCAGACACTGTCACCGTAAATGTAACCGAGCCACCTACTGCTAATGCTGGCCCGGATCAAACCGTCAACACAAATGCCAGTGTGACGCTGGATGGCAGTGCTAGCGCGGATGCCGATAGTAGCTTTACTTATCAATGGGTCCAGACTACAGGCACAGCCGTAACCTTAAGTGGTGCCACCACCGCAAATCCAACCTTTACTGCTCCAGCGACAAGTGCCCAGTTAGGCTTTCAGTTAACCACCTCTGATCCAGATGGTAATACCGATGCAGACACTGTCACCATAAATGTAAACGATCCACCTACTGCTAATGCTGGCGGTAACCTGACTGTCGACTTAAGTGCTTCTGTAACTCTGAATGGCAGCAGCAGTATCGATCCGGAAGGTAGTGCATTAACCTATAGTTGGGTGCAAACATCGGGCACAATGGTAATCTTGTCCAACGCAACTATCGCCTCACCCACGTTCACGG
>Ga0316206_1000592_pt1 | contig 44370 bp, 46 predicted proteins | sample 6monthpyrite_MG_FD_204942 | JGI IMG/M metagenome (GOLD analysis project Ga0316206, IMG submission 204942) | Microbial mat bacterial communities from mineral coupon in-situ incubated in ocean water Damariscotta River, Maine, United States -... | ecosystem: Environmental > Aquatic > Marine >...
ATTGAGGTATTTTATAATCGTGTTAGACGACACTCTTCATTGGGTTATGAATCACCTGCTAAATTTGAAGAAAATTATTACGCACAATGTGCATAACGAAGGTGTCCACTTTTCGTGGGTAACATCAGGGCCATCTGGAGGTTGATAGGACTTTCTGAAATACCTTTCTCCAATAGGCTTGAATTTACAAAAGAAATAGTTGAATTTATTTTTAAAGTAGCGTTTACCGAAGAAGGTTTTTCCTTAACTGGAAATAGAGACGGAATATTTCCCTGCTATAACGCCATAATATGTAGCTCTCTTTGCAGGCTTAACCTTTTTGATGTTCGCGTTAAAGCTGGTATTAACTGGATTCTGAATTTTCAGAAATTTGAAAGAAATAGAGAAACTGAGTGGAATGGTAAAGGCATACAAAAATATGGCGGATGTCTTAGAAGTACTCCTTGTTATATTGGCGTTGTAAAGTCGGTAGATGCATTAACTCAATTCAAACGTGTCGCCGCCTCATATCGTAATGTTGATGAAAAACTCAACCTTGGTCTAGAATACATGTTGAATCAAAGACTTTTTAAAAAATTAACAGACTCTACACCTATTACAAAGGATATAGTGAAGCTTACCTATCCGTTTTCATACAAAATAAATATTGTCGAAATTCTACGAATAATCAAAGAAAACGATCTGTTGTTAGATGATAGATGCTTTGATGCCATTCAGTTCATCACCTCAAAAATAAAACATGATGGAACATGGCATATTAATAACGTATATGCGAGCAATGGCTGGATTGAATTTGATAAAAAGAAAGAGCCCGCATATTGGATTACGAATGAAATAGATCAAATTGGATTACGAATGAAATAGATCAAATTTTAAAAGTATTGCCTAACAAAGCATTGCAACGGACAAGCCGCTGAATGCGGCGTTAGATTTCGAATAGACTAATAAACATGTGCAAATTTAGAGAGGCCACAGAAAAAGACTTTGAACTTATATGTAATCTCATTAAGAGCAAGGATGAACTGTTTTTAGTTTATCCAGGTGGCAAGTATCCACTTACTGTGTCTCAGGTTAAAAAGTTATCTGAGGTAAGAGAAGAATTAACTGTAGCAGTTGATAGTAATGAAATAATAGGTTTTGCTAATCTCTATAATTATGAGCCTAATCAATCCGCCTTTATAGGCAATGTTATTGTTGAAAAGAACCATCGTGGTAGAGGAATTGGAAAAGAAATAGTCTCATATATGCTAAGTAAAGCGCATGATAAATATACTTTACCAGAGGTAAGAATATCCGTTTTCAGTGATAATACTCCGGCATTATTGCTATATTCAAAATTAGGTTTTAATCCTTATGAGATTGAAGAAAGAACAAACCCTCAAAGTCATAGGGCTGCTCTAATTCATATGAAAAAAGTGTTCGCACAAAGAGAAATCTAACAATGCAAATTCACATGGACAAATTTCCGCAACGCTCGTTTGTGGCGAATGCCATAAGCCTCACGTTACTCCAATTTACCGGTGATTTGCGGCGTTAAGTTTAAGAAAATGAATATATCTCGACGCATAAATATTCGCGAATATAAACGAGGAGGGTACACCGATCTCCTCTGTCTTCAAACCAATGGTGTAACGAACCATCAATTTGAATCAACTCACCATAACATTCTCGACGATTTCTTGGCGGATAAGCTCTTTTGAGTCGCAGCGTGCGAGGCAACCATAGATTAGCCTCTATATCCAGCATAACAGTATCCTTTTTTGGTGGCTTCCCATCACACATATATTCACAGGATATTTGTATTTAGACTAGTTGCAGCGAGTGAATACCGAGCGTATCAGGAATCCCCAAAACAGAGGACATTTCTACTTTGCTAAAACAGGACATTACTATATTGCGTTTAGGCGCATAATGTATATTATGTTAAATTTAGTGATATAGTACATTTACTTCATGTATTAATTAATGACCGATATAAGTAAATTTCGAAAAGCTTTTAAAGTGAAAGACTTATAATCAATCATTATTTAAGTAATTATCAATAATATTGAAGTAATAATCGAAATACTCGGTATGCCAAGTTATTTAAATTATTAATCATTTAACCTTTTTCTCAGGTGGTAGATCAAAAATTAATTCAGATTCTATATAACCACTATTATAAATTGCCTGTTCAATTATACTTTTATTTATAACAGGAGGTACTGAATATAAATCAAAATAGTTTAAATAGATGTATTCTAATGTTGTACACAAGTCTTGCATTGGAATCTCAAAAGTTAGTGAAAGTCCATATTTCTTTCGTAAAGAACTAAATACTGTCCATATTAACTCTGAAAGCTGACTAAAACGCCATCCTGAATCATATGCTGATTTAAAAAAATATCGAGTATACGACCACCCACTATCTGCTGGATAATCTGTACCCAAGTTTTCACCATCAAAAGATTCCAAACAAATTGCTATATCTGAAGCATTCTGTATTCCATGAAATATGTACTGCCTAGACATAAATCTACCTATAATTTGTCTTGCGCCCTCTTCTAGAAAACTATTTCGTCGATAAGCAAGTTCAGGTTGCCCAAAAAACAAGAAAAAAGGTTTTATTCGTAATTTATCCAACTCGTTATAAATATCAACTAACCACTCATATTGATGCTCATTAAGTCGGTGTGCGTCATCAAATAAAATAATCAAATTTTTTGATATTGACATTTGTTCAAATAAATATTCAACGATACGTTCCAGCTTTTGAGCGGCACTACCACTTTTTGTAAATGAATGTCTTAGTGATAATAGAAGTTCCTCGTAAAATCGATTGTCAGAAATAGCTCTATCGTGATGTTTACACATAATATTATAAACGATAGGAGTTATTGATGCTTCTTCGGCTAATAAACTTGAAAGGTAGCGAATCGCAAAAGTTTTACCATAACGTTGTCGGCCAACAAAAATTCCACCTGGAGTTCTGGTTTTTATTAACTTTATAATTGCCTCAAATGCTTCGTCTATTGCTTTTGTTCCTATTACGTAGTTACCAGTTTCTAGAGGATGTTCACCTTCTTTCAATTTTGGTCTGATATTACTAAGTGTTGGCATTTTATTGGTTTAAAATTCTAGTTGAATGACGTTTGGGATCTACTCTTTTTTTCTTTTCATATTTTATACTACTAAGTCTTTGACGTTTTATTTTATCATTAATATTATCAAATTCTTCTAAGTTCATTTTAGAATAAATTGTTTGCATACCATGAGCCCAGAGACTTCCAGCTTGTCGTGATGCTAATGACTTTTCTGCTAATACCATAAGATAAGTACTAAGTGCATTTTCATCAAATTGATTTTGACGGTCTTGTTTTTTATGGTCTTTAAAATAATTACGACGAGTTTCAATTGAATGTGGAATATATCCCCAGTCACCACGTGCTTTGACTGTTCCAATTGACTCTCCGCTATCAAGATAAACTTCAAAAAAGCACAAGTTATCAGGATCCACTAAAAGTTTAACTCTCTTGCTCACCAAGCTCGGAGAGTTTGAAAGTAAATCGCTTGAGTATGGAACATATAAAAAATTAATATATGGTCGACTTCGACCTTTGCGATTTACTATAGATGCTGGAAATTCTTGCCCAATAACACTTATATGCTTTTGTAAATTTAAAGGTATTTTTCTATAAGGAATAAGTTCATTTTTTCGTATCTCAATATCTTGCTCAAGGACTTCTAAAGACGATCGATAACCTAATACAGGTCGTTTTGAATCAACATTGTATTCAGCAAGGCAAGTATCTAATAGTTCGATAATTTCCTCTACAGTTAGCCCATGTTTTAGTGCTTCACCTTCAGGATTGACTGAAGATGGATCTCTATGGTGACTTCCTGTTGTATTAGGTAATTGATGTAATTTATCTTCTAACAGTCTAAAAAATTGTTCTATATAAGGACGAGTAATAGGAAGGTGTGCTTCTCCCATAACAATACGACTTCCGATTACATCTTTAAGTTTATCTTTTACTTCAATGGCTTTGTGTGTTGCATCTCTATCGAATGATATTTCGTCAAATGCAACCCATTGTAACTCTGGGTTAATATCAACAGGCAAACCACCTCTTATACTATTAAGTTCAGGTATTACAACTGCATGACGTGGATGACTTTCAAAACAGCGAGCAATAGCTCGTATTATATCAAGAGCATTTACATGTGATTTAAAAGAAATATAGTAACCAATAACTGAACGGCTCTTTACATCTTCAATAACAATAACCCATATTCTATCAAGCGTAATATACTTATAACCACCGTTTGGCAACGGTACAAGGAGAGTGATTATGAGATCGATTTTATGTTCATCACACTCAACACGCTTAAAACACCTGTCTACAGGCTTTGGGCTATCACCTTTCCCTGTATGGATTAATGTGTTTGCTACATCAGGACCGTACGTTATTTCTGCATTTTCTTTCTGATGATGGGTTTTTAACTTCTTTGTATAGGCATAAAATGTATTTAAACCTTGTTCTTTTCTATCTAAAGGATAACCTTTGATTCCTAATTTCATTATTTCTTTTATAAATTCATTATGTATTGCTTTTAAATTTAGCTTTCCAATACGGACATTTCCTTTTCGTTTCTTTTTTATTACACGCTGGTATATGAATTCTTTAAGCGTGGGATAAGTTTCAAGTAAATGTGAAAATGCACCAGAATCCCCTCCAGTACTTTCAATACGCAGGTTTAGTAGTTTTTTCCTGGTGTATTTTTTTATCCTAACTCTAGGTATGAGGGCGCGATACCCCCAAATAAGACCATCATCATGTACTTCGAGGCAACGTTTGGCTCGGCGTGAAACCTCTGAAATAGAAATTCCACTGTCTTTTTCTATTTCTTTTAAAGATTTTTGACCTATAAAATAACTGCGGACAGCCTCTTTGTATTTTTTAAATTTAATCCTATCATCAGGATATAATGCATCTAAATCTACATTTGGCCATGTATTAATATTTTCATAACCTTTTGGGATGAGTACTTTTCGTAGGAATTGCTCTTGCATGTTACACCGCCTCCAAAAGTAAATTTTGTGAAAGTTTAACGCGCTCTAAATCAGCACTAATTTTTCCGATGTATAAATTCCAAAAAATTGCACGTATAAGTTCCGTTGTTTCAATATCTATGAACTCTTCGATAATATTTCTAATTGAAATATTCTTATGTTTCTGGATAAACAAGAGTACTGCATTGTGTAGGCCATTTTCTATTATCCAAGATATATCGTGAAAATATGGCAATATTTCAGACCAATTATCCAATAATATTGGACGCGCATTGATCATCTTGTCAGTATATATCTCAAAATCAATTTCATTTTTTTCCGACCAATTTGATAAAGCAAGAAGTTTAGGTTTTTTTTTGGGATCATTTTCAAATACTTCTTTATATTGATGGTTTACAATTCTACGAAACTCTTCTCGACCATTCTTCCACTTAATCCACATGTCAAAATTTGCTTCTATACGTTTGTTATCTATAAATGAAACAATATTTAGATCTGGTTGCTCACAAAATATTTCAATTTCTGGGTCAGACTCTATTAGAAGGTAATGCTGAAACTCAGTCTTTGTAAATAAATGAAGTGAACGATTTTTTATCTTTGGACTATTAAGTTCGTATTGATGCCCCTTGGTATAAATTCCACGATTACGGTAGTTAGGAACATAAGGATATTTCAAGGACATTGGATAACCTCAAGAAGGTTGTGTTGACTATAAGTATAGCACTTGACAAATATTTTTAATTTTACTCTGGAAGTTATTGGATGGGGAGCTATTAAGTAATCATACATTCATTGTATGATTGCACATAAAATATAGGGCGAATCATACATTCATTGTATGATTACACTATAAAATATAGGAGGGATCATACATTCATTGTATGATTACACATAGTATGATTACACTTAAAATATAGGAGGAATCATACGTTCATTGTATTATTACACATGAGATATAGGACGAATCATATGTTTATTGTATGATTACACATGAAATATAGGATGAGCCATACATTCATTGTATGATTTATTTTGTTTCATAGATTAGAACACTCATTGGATACATGATTTTATCTCTAATTTAAAATTATTCTGTATAATTCTAAAAATAATTTCTTAACAATTTTCTTGTGTAATTTTTTCAAAATAGTAAACATCATTAATATTCGTCATGGATATATAACTCATAACATGCGCATCATAAATACATGACGGTAAATCTCCTTAGTTTAGTCTTCAATGGAATCTTTTATGCTTGTACTATGCTTCAACATTTCTTGGTGCCAGTTATCATCTTCTGTGTGTAAATAAACACTTGTCGTTTTCATTTTTGAATGCCTAGCATTTTTGTTAACATATCGCAAATCAATACCATTATCTAATTGATGCGTTAATCCGGTATGACGAAACCAATGAGTTGAAACTTGATGCAACTTGCTGGCTTTAATTGGATCTTCATTTTGTAAAATTTCTGCAGCATTTAATGTTATCTTTTTAGCTATTCGGTAGATCATATTGGCACTTAGGCCACGTGAGCCTGTGATATTACATATTAATGGTGTTGTCTCACCAATATTTGGTCTGGCTGCTAACTTAAGGTGTCTTCTATAACGATATAAAGCTTCTAACATGAGAGTATTAACTGGTATGCGTTGTGTTTTATTTCCTTTACCAGTGACATGCCACCACCATTTACCTTCACTTTCATGGAAGCTTCCCATCGTATGACTCGCGACTTCACTAACGCGTGGTGTTAATAAATAGAGTAAAGATAAAAGATAACGATTTCGTTCGTAGTGTGCTTTTTCACGTTCGGTAGTTGGTTTTTGATCGACAACAAATTTGAATAAGTAATCCCATAAGTCTTTTTCTAAATAGCGTTCAATAACTTGTTCATCATTATTTGCTTTCGGTAATCGACGACGACGTAAAGCAAATTGATTGGCAGCCAGATAACCAGTTTCTACAAGATAACTTAACAGTGATTGAATAATAACTAATGCTTGCCGCTGACTTTGTGGCTTTAGAGGCCCCTGGAATGGACGCCATTTTTTGGAATTTCGTGGATATCGTGGTCCACACCATTTGTCTTGTGGTTGTGAATCGGCAACAAAGTTCTCATAAGCTATAAAGTCATCACGGTTCAAGCTTGATAAAGGTGTACCACGTTCAATTAAACCCAAAGTAGTAAGCATTCAGCCTCTTTTTTATAACTTCGATAAGTTGGGTGATTTTAAACAAAATCTCATATATACGAATAGCAAATGATAATCATTCGCAATTATTCATGATTTCACAATTGAAAGTCTTTAGTTAGCGATAATGTAAGTGGTAAGTGCGTATTCCAATTGAATTGTCCACCTAGTAAGGTATACGCAAAGGGATAGTAGAAAATGACTAGATGGAAATTTGTAATTTATTGTGTTTAACAGCAGGGGTTGTTCAGGGCAAAATGGTTGACGTTGTAATTCTTTTTAAGAGGCGTTGTTAGAATCGCTCAGTATATGTACATGAGCATCCATAACTAATTAAGTTTGAATGTAATAGTTGTTAATTATGCGAGGAAGTTCTTATGTTTCTTTATGGTCATCAGTCTGCATGTTGAGCTCCAAATTCATTCATTATGTGTTTATTTTAGCATAAATATATACACCTAGTGCTTTTTTACATCATTCTATTTTGTGTCGAAAGCAGTAATAACGTTAATCTTCTTCTAATGGCTTATTAACGTTATGTTTTGACATATCATCATGCCAATCATCATCTTCGGTGTGTAAATAGATAGATGTTGTCTCTAATTTTGAATGACGTGCATTCTTATTTACATGAAGTAAATCAACGCCACTATCCAATTGATGAGAAATCCCTGTATGACGGAACCAGTGAGTCGAAACTTGTAAGAGCTTACCTGCTTTTATAGGATCTGATTCTTGCAGTTCATTCGCAGCAAGTAAGCATATATCTTTAACTAAACGATATACCATATTGGCTGATATTCCTTTCGTACCCGTTATGTTAAGAATTAATGGCGTTGCTTCGTTAACACTGGGTCTAGGAGAAAGTTTTAAGTGACTCCGGTAACGAGTTAATGCATCTAGCATAGTAGTGTTTACGGGAATACGCTGAGTCTTATTACCTTTACCAGTGACATGCCACCACCACTTATTTTCACGTTCATGAAAACTTCCCATAGTGTTATTTGCGACTTCACTAACGCGAGGTGTTAGTAAATAAAGTAATGATAAAAGATAACGATTACGCTCGTAGTGGTCTTTTTCTCGCTTGTTTTTAGGTGTTTGTTTAATGATAAAATTGTATAAAAAGTCCCAAAGATCTTTTTCTAAATAGCGCTCAATAATTTGTTCATCATTGTCAGCTTTAGGTAGTCGACGCCGGCGTAGAGCAAGTGGATTCGCGGCAAGATAACCTGCTTCAACAAGGTAATTTAAAAGCGATTGTATGATTACCAGGGCTTGTCGCTGACTTTGAGGCTTTAATGATCCCTGAAATGGACGCCATTTTTTTGAGTTACGTGGAAACCGAGGGCCACACCATTTGTTTTGAGGCTGTGGATCAGCAATAAAGCTCTCATACGCAATAAAATCATCTCTATTTAAGCCTGATAAGGGCAATCCTCGTTCTGTTAATCCCCAAAGTAACAATCTTTCTGCTTCTTTTCTATAGCTTCTAAAGGTTTGAGGTGAGTCCTGATATTCACTTAGCCAGGTCTTTATAGCATCTAAGTCATTATCAGCATCAATTAAACTGGCGTTATGATTAGCACGATTGGCTCCTTGGATACCCGATAGAGATTCAGGGAGGATAATCTGGTCTAAGGGCTTCAATAATTGAGTATTAGTCATGTAAATCAGTCTTTTAGGTCTCAGTGATTTCTAAATAGCTTAGCACAATCTTATTCATGATAATAGGTGTAATCATGAATTTCTAGCCTATTTCATGTAATTAATTACATTTTACGTAAACATGTATATAATGTTATTATGAGTTTATAACTATATTTCAAACGATTAAAGAAAGGTAAACCAATGGCACGCAGTGGAGTTATATATGAAGAGGTTGAACGTGTAGCACGTCAGTTATTAAGTAATGGGCAGCATCCCTCTGTCCAGAAAGTACGCAATAAATTAGGTACCGGGAGTAATACCACAATCGCGAATCATCTAAAAACGTGGCAATCCATGTTTGCTGCATCCCACTCCCCTGTTTTGCCGGAATCCGTACCAGATGACTTAATGACTCCTCTAGATGATTTTTGGAGCACGGCTGTAGCTCGTGCTGAAGCAAATTATCAGAAATTTAAAGACGAATTGGTGGTCAAGCTTGATGCTGCGGAAGCTAACGAACAATTGGCTTTTAACCAATTGGCGGAAAAAACCGAAGAATTTGAGGTGCTGAAGAAATTGCAAAATGCCACGGATGTCAAACTGAGACAGACTGAGGAGCAATTTCAAACCCTTCAGGGTGAGCATTCAGCACTAACCAATGAGTTAAATCATACTCATACGGAGATGGAACGTGCGTTCACCCTCCTTCAGGAGCAAAAACAAGGCTTTGATACCGAGCGTGAGAATGACAACCACAGTCATCAAGAAGCACTAGTTTACGAACGTGAGCGTGCTACAGCAACCGAAACCAGGTTGTTTAATGAGATAGACCAACTACGGCAAAGTCTAAAATCTAGTGAAGAAAAAAACATTGAACAGCAAAAAGCGTTCAAAGCTTATCAGGATAAAAACCGTCATAATGAACAAGCTTTATTTCACGAACGTTCGGAGTTACAGATTGAAAACCAACAGTTAAATGCAGAACAGCATCAACGTAGGCAAGAAACTGAAATCTTAAAGAGTCAATTAGTGACTGTTCAGGGACAGCTGACACAATCAATCGAAACCGTCGAAGCATTGCGTCTTGCGTTTGAGCAATCAAAAAATAATGAGATTCATCTCACTAATAGTATTAATGAGTTCAAAGAAACCATCGCACATCTTCACTCAACAAAAGTAGGTAAAAACGATGAGCACACAAAGTAAAATTGAATGGACTGAACAAACCTGGAATCCAGTGACCGGTTGCACTAAAATTTCACCTGGTTGCAAACATTGTTATGCTGAAACTATGGCAAAACGTTTAACGGCAATGCATGCTCCAGGCTATGATAATGGGTTTGAAATTTCACTTATGTCAGATCGGCTTCAACAGCCACTCAAACGTAAAAAACCAACAGTCTATTTTGTAAATTCTATGAGTGACTTGTTTCATGAAGAAGTACCCTATTCTTATATTGATTTAGTCATGGACACCATTTATAGGACTCCTCAGCATACATATCAGATATTGACAAAACGTGCCGAACGCATGGAGGAATATTTTGAAAATAAAAAAATTCCTCAGAATGCCTGGCTCGGCGTTTCTGTTGAAGATATCAAATACGGATTACCACGAATTGATCATCTTCGTCGAATAAAAGCCAGTGTACGTTTTTTATCAGTTGAACCCTTACTTGAAGATCTAAAAGCAATGGATCTTCACGATATTCATTGGGTCATTGTAGGTGGTGAATCAGGCCCTAAAGCAAGACCAATGAAACCTGAGTGGGTGAATTCGATTCAATTACAGTGTGAGATACAAGATGTTGCCTTTTTCTTTAAACAATGGGGTGGCTGGGGTGCAGATGGAAAGAAGCGTGCTAAACAACAAAATGGACGTTTATATAAAGGGAGAACTTGGGATGCTATGCCGAATCATGTGTAAGGTAAAATATTTTAAAGCTACAACACTGAAAATTTTCACTTTGTAAGCTAAATATATGTCTAAAAATGGATATAAATGGGGAGTTAATAAGTCCCCACCAGTTATTGAAGCTCATAGTCTCGCTAAGCATGATGTTGTTCGGGAATATTTATCAAACTACATTCAAATTCTTTGTAAAAGACCCGTAATAGAAAATCTTAATTTAACATTAGTGGATGGTTTCTCTGGTGGCGGAAAATATACGCACTTCAAAACTGATGAAATTATTCTTGGCTCCCCTTTCCTTCTATTAAATACTGTTCAAGAAAGTGAAGCTCTTGTAAATTTAAATCGTGCAGAACATGGCATTAGGAACACATTATCAATTAATGCAAATTATTATTTCGTTGAAAAAGATCCTAATAATTTAAAGTTTTTAAAAAATTCACTATTAGAAACAGACCACTCTAATGAAATAGATAAGACTATAAAGTTAATAGGTGGAACTTTCGATGACAATCTAAATAAAATAATTGAAGAGACAAAAAATATGCGCCTTAAACAGCGTTGTATTTTCATATTAGATCAATATGGATATAGTGATGTATCCTTTAAAAAACTACGAAAAATATTTTCAAATTTATCAAACCCTGAAGTTATTCTTACTTTTGGTACTGATTCATTAATAAATTATATCTGTGAACATAATTATGAGCAGTATAAATCTAAAATTGAAAATCTAGGTTTAAGTAGTGAATTGAATATCGAGGAATTAATCGATATAAAAGAAACGAATCCAGCATGGCGCTACGTAATTGAAACACAACTGGTTAATGCTATTAAAAAATTAAGTGGTGCAAAGTATTTCACTCCATTTTTTATAGTCTCAAAGAAGAGTAATCGTGCATATTGGCTTGTCCATTTATCAATGCACCCACGAGCTCAAGATGAAATGACAAGATTACATTGGAAATTTAATAATAATTTTCAGCATTATGGTAAGCCCGGATTAAATATGTTGGGGTATGATCCAAGTAATGACGCGTCTTTAAAAGATCAGTTCGCATTAGATTTTATGTTTGATGATAACGCAAAGAATTTAACACATGAGGCTTTAATAAAGGATATACCAAAGTCACTATTCGGCTATAACGATGGATTACCATATTCAGAATTTTTTTCAATCACGTGCAATGAAACTCCTGCGGATGATAAAATGTACAGGGATGTATTAAATAGTCTTCTGAAATCAAAAGAAGTTAGCTTAATTGGAGAAAATGGTGAAATTAGACGAAGTGGATATTCTTTGAAAAATACAGACATAATTAGCCTTCCACGGCAAAAAATATTTATTTTTTAAAATCTAAATTGCAATTCGAACAAAAGTAAACCATACGCAATAATAATAAGTTAGTTCTTTAGTAATATCTGATACGATTGTTTATTGCTTCTTACCTATTCAATGGTGTCTAGCTCGATCTCTTTTTTGGGTGATAATTCATTTCCGTCTTCTTCTTAGGATTGGTTTCCGACCCCGCCAAACAACATCTATTACCCGAGCATTAGCAAAATTAGCTGGACGTTGAACTAGTTGGCAAATTGCGCTAGCCGCACCTTTTGGGCTATGACCATTCATGGAGGTTTCAGTTCGCATCCATCCTGGATTGAAAGAGACTATAGATATATCTTGGGAATTTATTTCTTCAGCTATCGCCTGACTGAGGATTTCTAAACCTGTCTTCGAAATTCTAAAAGCTGAAACGCCACAAACATGATTAGTGGCAGATATAATATTCACGATTCTCCCATAATCAATTTTTTGCATCGTAGCAAGGAACTCTCTACAAAGTATAAACGGAGCGCGTAAATTTGTATTCAGGATTCGATCCCAGCATTGAAGTGATGTTTCTAAAACTGGAGAGTCTTCAAGGTAATATGCTGCATTATTTATCAATATATGCACGGCTCCGTACTTTTTCTGTATTGCTTGGCATAACTTCAATGTTTCCTGAGAATTAGCTAGATCTGTACATTCATAGCTAGATAGTCCTCCATTCTTTCTAATTTTTTGGCAAATTTTTTGAAGCCTTGTTTTTCTACGAGCCACTAATATTACTTCCGCTCCAATACGTGCGAATGCATGCGCACACTCAGCACCTAATCCAGATGAAGCACCTGTGATGACTACACGTTTGCCATTGAGAGAGCCTCTTACTGAACTCATGATTTTTCATTTAGTTGGCGTTGCAGTGTCAGGGTAATCCCTCCTAAAATTATTATGATGGCACCTATAATCAAGTAGTATGGTGGAGTTAAGCCCAACCAAAGGTAATCCCATATTATAGTTAGCGGTACTTCGAGTGATACTAGAATGAGAGCTGCTAGAGTTCCAATACGCTCAATCGCTGCCCAAAATAAAAGGTACACAACTGCAATTCGGATACCATTAAATATAAAAATCCAATTCGCAGCTTCATCTATTTTTGGAAGGCTACCGAAGTAATAGGCAAATGTAAGCACAATGACAAACGAAAAAAAGAATATTATCAAGAGGAATCGGAGTCGACTTACATATGATTGATAGTAATTACTGGATTTTTCTAGACCTATAGAAAATAATGCAAAGGAAAACCCTGCACCTAACGCAAGGAGTGATCCGAAAGTGTTATCTTCCATTTGAAAGAAATCTTGCGTTTTTGTAAAATCATTGATGATCAGAAAAGAGCCAATTAATACAAAGAAAATAGTTGTCCACGATGTAACAGGTACTTTACGTCTTAAAATAACGGTGCCAAGTATAGCTGCGAAGATTGGGTTTGTTTTTTGAAGGGCAATAGATTGAGATGCTGAAATATAGTACAAAGCAAATATGAAAAGAAGAAAGCTAAAAATGTTGCCGGTTAAAGTCAACCAAGTTCCTAATTTTTTCCAATGAAGTGTGGCAGGTTGAGAAACTAATGTTGATTGATGCTTTGCAAGCGGCACAATAAATTTACAAAGAGGCTTATGTAACTGTAGGAGAACAAGGAAGGTCAAAGTCGCAATACCAAGAAGTACAACATTTGCCTCCCATATATCAGCTTTAGGTACAGCAATGCTTAAAGAAGTATAGCTTATACTCCATAGGCCAGCACAAAGAATTGCATATGAAATACCAAGCACCTTGTCCCGTTTTGATCCTGTTGTAGAAGCCTCAGTTCCACGAGCCTTAAGCCATTTAAAGATCAACGATCCATAGTGAAGAATAGCTAAGACGGCAGCAATAAGGGTTAAAATATCGAGCCAATCCATTCTCATAAAATATATCCTTTATAATATTTTTTTTAGACGTTCATTTTTATTGAAATGAATGTATTTTGAAATGCGTCTACCTTTTATATCAATATTCTCGACACTATTATCTTTTATCAATGAACCAAACGCTTCTTGTAAATCACTTTCTAACCAACCTGTTTTTTCAAGTATATCAGCTAAATCCGACTCTGAATAAGGTTGAGGTTTATTACTAAGAGTTTCTAACCAGAATTGACGGACGTCATGGATATTTATACTACTTATATTTTGGAATTCGTTTTGGTTAATTCCAAATAAATCAATCATCCCAGTATCATTTTGTTTTTTTTCAATTTGTGTTTGACACCGAACTTTCCTTTGAAAAATATCGACATGCTCAGAGATTCGGGAAAATTCAACAATTCCTTTTGGATGACTAGTGAGATAAACCATGTGATATTTTGTACGTTCCTTATCTTTAAAAAGCACCGTTGAATAATACGATCTTGCCTTAGATCTAGAGGGCATAAATTTTTTTAACAATTCACGATAGTAATTGACGATTTTCTCTTCTCTTTCATTACTGTTTAATAATGTAAACTCTTCAAACTGACTGTCAGATAGTGCCCCCAGTAATTGAGAAACCTGGTTACGCTGTGCTTCCATACCTACAGCTCTATTTAAGAAGTCATACATAAAGTTAATTAAAAATTCAGAATTTTTACGTGCTAGAAATTTGTGTAACTTGGGAATACCGACATCTCTCCAACCTTTAGGGTCAATAAAGAAAAAAGCAAAACTAATGCCGCAAAGCTTTAAAATTTCATCCTGGCAATTAAAATAATCATCATTAATATGATGACACTCTATGTAGTCAGGTGAGTTATGATTAAGATATGTACTTAATTTTTTGTATCTATTTTTATCTTTTTCGATAAAAATTGCACGGTATTTAATGTTGTTTTTATTGTGAGGGGCTTTCTCTAGTGACATCTTCACTTTCGAAAGGATGTTAAGTGAAATAGCGATGGATGTGCCTTCTAAATCTTCACTTTCATCACCCCATGGTCCAGCGAAACAGTCAATATAAGTAATTTCTTTAACACCACCACTAGCTACAATGAAAAGTAATTTTTCTAGATAGTTTTTTAACAGTTCGTGTTTGATTAAAGAGTGTTCGCGACCAACGTATAAATTTTTGTTATTCAATTATCTATCTCTAAAATAAATGAAATAAAAACAAAGGGGTAATAATTAAAGACCTTTGTTTAAGTATATATATGGGGAGTTTAAAGTTACCATAAAGCTCTCATTTGTACAAATTAGGCTTTTTGGGTAAAACATGCAAACTTATGCTCAACGATAAGTTTTGCGGAAAATGAGTCTTTTAATTGATGTACTCTAGTTGATAACGAAGGTCATCGAGCCGAGTACATCATAAGGCTGTTGAATTCCCGTGAAACCATCTTCTTCTGAATAAAAAATGTGGCTTATATCTTTAAATGCATCTGGGTTTACAGGTAATTTAGCGTTTGGATTATGAAACATAATTAATCCATCTGACCACGATTCTTCATAATCGCTATCATCTACATTTTTCGAAAATGGTATTGGTCGGAGAGCGTTTGGCTCAGGATTATATAAATACCCTACTCTAATCATTTCTATGTCTTCACTTCCCAACCCACCTATTTTTCCCATTCGATTAAATTTCGGAATGGTAGCCTGATTACTAAATAGTACAGCGCTGACATTTTCAGAATCTTCCTGGTAAAAGAAACCCGATAGTATTTCTTTACCTTTCCAACTATGTTTTTCAATTACACTGACTTCTGCAGCGCCATTTTTGAGTCGAGTTCTAATCCCATATAGGTACTCAGATAATGCTGTACGTGACCAGGTCATTGCATTTGAATTATGGTAATCATGGACGGCTAAGATAAGAGGATTATCTTTTACATGATCCATTTCCCAGTATTTTTTACTTAATTTAGAGTAAAGCGAACTACCAAATTTGATTGGCATAAAATCGTTTAATCTCTCAGATATCTCTTCATCACTTTCCGGTGCTGGTAAATCAGGACGTTTATCATTATTTGAAGGATTTACAGTAGTTGCTTCTATAAAATATTTTTCGTTAAAAAATGAAACTTCAAAATCTGGCGATGCATGATTATTTTCTACGGACAATCCTTCATTATGAAAATAAATATGAAGATATAACTCCCATAATCTTGCTTGGAAATTAATGGATTGAAACTCTCTTACATAATGACCATCGTTATCAATAAAGGAGTTTGCAATTTCTGAAATAATGTTTCTTGCAGCTTCATATCTTGGCTCATTGGCGAGTACTTTGTACGCATCGTGCTGTTGTGATTCAGGAATAACTGACTCGAATAAATGAAGAGAAGGTTCAACTTCATCTTGAGGATATATATCTTTGACATTTCCAAGATATGATGCACCAAGCTTTTTGGCTAATTCCTTTCTGGCTAAAGATGCTGTTTTAAAAAAACTCTCGCAAAGATCGATACACCGAAATAATCTCCTAGAATCACGACCTAAGATTACGAACCCATAATCTTGATCCGTCACATCTCTTACAATAACAGCTAATAAACGATTTTTAAAAAGGGAATACCATTCTACTTCTTTGGTTGTGTATCTGACTAAAGGCATTCGGCAATAACAGTAGGCGTCAAACTGTCTGCGTGTTAAGCTTCTACCGTAAGTGTTTATATTATCGAGTCTTTTATTTTCTCTATTTTTCTCCTGACGTCGTTGACGGGATCTCTTAATAGCTTCTTTTTGCTTTTGTTTTCTCTTATCAGATTTATTTTTTTTAGTCATACTAAGCTCATAAGCCATTAAATAATTTCATTTTCAATTCACTGAAAGCAGACGTTCAGCGCTCGCGTAATAGTGCGAGATTGCGAGCGTCCTAATTGACACTTTACAAAGTTTCATTAACAATTTCACTGTACTTATGATTTTTTAACATCCACCTAGCAGATTCACCCAAATCATTATCCCATTCAGAAAAAATATGTGCTGTTCTAGGGGAGATAACCGGAGATATTTCACTCATTGGCAAATTATATTTTATTAGCTCATCCCTGAATTGATAATGCCAATTTGCAACAGCGGACAAAAATAGTGAAACATTAGTTTCTTTTATTAAATCAAATATTTCACGTTGTTGAGCGACAGGTGTTCTTTCACCTAGCGTCACAGACTTAATGCATTCGTTGGGGATATCCTTTACATATATTGGATAATTTTCATCGTCTACTACTTTTTTACAATCATTTAAGCTTCTAATAACTCTAACTTCCGACTCGTATTGCCAATCTTTAGGTTTAATACAAAGCTCTGAAATTGGGACTGGTTCAGCATCACTCAAGTATGCACTAATATCTTTTTTTGGCCGGTTTTCTCTGTAATCAATTTCAATCAATCCCTTAAAAAATTCATGTTCCTTATTAAAGGTTACAATAGCGCCTCTATACTCATCGGCGTAATGTGACCACATCAGCAAAGAGTTATATGTTTGTGTTAAACAAAGAATACCAACTGACTTATTTAACTCTTGTACAATTTTTCTCGAATTGAAATCACTACAAAATTCGGATCTAAAATCATCCGGTAATTCTCCAATCGGAGGGTTTCTCCGTGGGGCTTGCAAATCAAAGTTTATATTAAGATTTGTACTATCTGTTCCAGGACTGTGGAGTTCAGGAACCAACTCAAAAGGATCATTAAATGCTCCCGGCTGTGTAAATCGAATGCTTCCACCTATGATTTTCTTTAATGTATCTATAGATATGTACTTATGAAGATCCATGGCATTCCGATGAGAGGGTTAAGGCACGAGCGCGTTAGTGCGAAGCGTCCTAGTTGATCTGCTTGTTAAGTTCGATTTCAATTTTTTGTTCATTGAGCTTTGTGGAATAGATAGGAAACGCTTCGCCTATAACACGTAGCAACATTTCTTTCATATGATCAGAAGTTCTGAGACCCAAATAAACTCCGGTGATCTTGCCTGATACGGAGAAAAACTCTTCCTTCGAAATTAGCCGATACTCTTCCTCGTACTCCCAGTGCACGCTTTTTATTTTCAGTATTTCGGTTGACTCAGGAGCCGTTAATAGAGAATAAGAGAACTCTCTTAGCTGGTTGACGTAATCGACCTCATACAAACATTCCGTATCCGCCTCTAAATCAACTTCAATTGCTATGCCTGCATGACCACCCGCATAGTGGGACCATAAACGTACATCCGATTTTGATCCAGAAAGACTACATACTCGTGTGCCGCCAGGTATGGGAAGCTCAGATATTGTTTGTGGAGTCTTAACGGTTCGATGGCCTCCGAGTGGCGCAAAATTCATCAGTGCGCTGTTTAGTGGGCCGCCTATGTGCATAACTGATAGAAAAAGCCCTTCAAATGGATCATTCAGCTTATCGTACGGTGCGCAATGTAACTGCTCGTTAAGAAGTATATCGAGCGTGTAGTCGATATTGGCAAGCGTGCGAAATTTATACAGTTTCATTAAAACTTAACTACTAGTTAAACGGCAGGCTACCGCATGCAAATCGAGCGGTTGACTGTCCGAGTTGCGCATTTTTTTGCGCAACGGTTTAAACCGTCTTGTTAGCATTTTTTATTCAACTCTTCTTTGACGTAATATTTTATTTATTTCATCAACTGCGTTTTTTTCTTCTACTTGAAAGGAATTTGGAGCTATAGTAAGTTTAATTGACATATAACCAACAAAAAATGAACCAGCACCCATTACTATTGATACTAAATTTTGCTTGCCCTCAACCACTGCCCAAACAGCAGCACAAATAAATAAAAAAGCTGATAACCAATAAAATGGAGTAAATCTTTTAACTTTTCTTTCTTGCTCTAATTTTATATTTTCTTGACGAAAGGGTCGATCTTCAATTAATTCCTCACTTGAACAATTAACATACCACTTATGATCATTTTTTGAATTATCGTTTATATTTATATCGCCACCAGCAGTTATATCACCACCATTTGTAAAATCCCTCATATTACTTCCTCCTTGTATCTTTAATTTATAATGCTAATAATAGTGGAATTCTCGCTCTTCAAAGAATTCTTCATAATCTGGTGGGCTAGATATATATTCGGAAGTGAATGAAATTATTTGATTCGCTTTGTCAATTTCATTTGGAAAGTTTAGTAGTTCGTACATTAAATCTCTTGATAAAGATTTCCATTTCACATCTAAATTATCAAAAGATAATTGCGGCGGTCTTATTTGAGGCTCAAGACAACCACCCTCATTGCGCTGCCCATAACAAAGACCATCATCACCAACAACCTCAACACAGCCTCCAGAAAAATGCTCTAGTAAACAAGTGACGCGAATTGCCAAATATTCTTTGTCTTTCCGTTTTACTATAAAGTTTTGAATAGTATCTTTAACTATAATTATTGCAGCGCCAAGCACAACACCAATTAGTCCAATAAACGAACTATCTATATCGCAAATTTGAGAACTATTGAGGGGCATTAAATATTCCTTTATTCCTTACTTCCGTTCGCTAGTGTTGCGAATGCAATAGATATAACTCCAGTAGCAATAGCTGCTTCATAAGTTGGGTTCCAATCACCAAATAAGCTTGTAAAACCGGACTCAACCATTATTAGCGTAGTTATTGAGAAACCTAAGAAAGCACTTGATGCCGAATATAAGCCATTGATCATTTCTATTCCTTTATTTCTATGAATCTTTAAGATATTTATTTTGTTCTAAATAGATCTTTAATTCAGTTTTTATGAAGCTGCTCCAACCAACATCAGGGGCGATGCCGCCATTGAATACAATCTCAACTATTGGGTCTGGTAGCTCATGAAATTCAAAATCATTGTCATTTAAAAGCTTCTGAGCATATTTGTTACAGTAATCAAAAACATCAGAATGTAAGCTTTTCGCCTCACTCGCAATACTTAACGATCTTTCACATATTTGACCGATACTTTTCATCTGCTTTTATTCCTATGTTTACTTATACAATATTAATATCAGTAATATGCTTAATTTTAAGATGATGAAGAATTTCTTTATCACCGATTTCCCAGTCGGCGTCCCAATCAACATAAAACATGTAAGGAGCAGATTTGGACTCAGTTGACTTCGCTTGTACTGTAACAATCATTTCAACTTTGTTACGCCATCTACCAGGCCGAAATGGTTCAGAATCAGTTGGGATGTTATTTACTCTTGCGCCATCAACAACACAAACTTCCAGCCATTTATCTTCGACTAAATAGAAGAAATCAGCATCAATTTCAGTAGCACCAACCTCTCTCAATAAAGGATATAGTGCTCCATTACGCCAGGATAACGGAGCATCACCGTTCCACTTTTGGTGCCAATCACCACCAGCGCCACGTAATAAAATACTCGTCATATAGACACCAGTATTAGTAGCTGTTGTTTTACCCTTATTATTTACTAATAAGTGATAATATCTCGCTTTAGCTTCATTTACTGACTTTGTTTTAGGGTCTTTCAAGCTTAAATTTATTGATTCACCTGAATCTGATTTCAATTTAAGGGACAAATTAGGGGGAAAGAGCTGACGTTTAATCACGTCGCCAAATAATGCAATAAAAGCAACAAGCAGTGTTCCGATAGCTACTATTGCTTGAACCCACCAGTTTGGATCACTTAACCACATTATTCTCTATCCTTTATTCCTATGTCTGAGTATAAAACGAATATCTTTGAAGTAATTCGTCACTTCCACCCTGTAAAGTCACCTCTAAATCAGAACTATTGGCAAGCGAAAACAGCTTGCAACATAAGTCTTCAACTAGATCACCAAAAGCTTCTAAATTGATAAGGGTGTAATTATCATTATTTCTATTATTGTAGTCACCATTCCAAGCTATTTTAGGTAATTCTACAACATCGCCTGTGCATTTTCCGTAAACACGAAAACACTGAGTAAACTGTGGTTTACTTGTATTAATATTGTAAAGAGAAAAATCATGCGTAAAAGCATTTCGTAAAGCATAGAGAGCATCAATACTTTTTTCATCTAAAGCACTAAAATATTTTAGTGCTTTGGTTATTGCTGACCCTTGCTCAATAGGCGTTCCTTTTGGTTTAAAGCACGACCCTATTTGATCAAGAAGAGACATATAACCAATAAATGCTAGCCAAGAAGCATGACTTCGATTGCTCAATTTATCACCTGTATCAAGATTCCGTCCTGAAGACTCTCTAGCTTCTCTTAATCCTTTGCTAAAACCGGAGAACATAGTCGCTGCACCTGATGGAGCAGTATAAGAAAGATGTAATTTTATTACTTTATCAGATGGCATGAATTTTTCGGACATTATTTATTCCTTTATTCCTATGTTAAATTTTAGTTACTTTATCGGGTATTCCAATGCTCTGCTTCCGTCCAGTAGCAGTCATTATGCTAATCAGAATAAGATCTAACTACATCTTGTTAAGCGGGCTCATGATGCAGCCAGCTTATTGAATAATCAGTTTCGTTATCTATGGTCGTAATGGCTTCTTTGCCCACGCCTAAAAAACCAGTGTTAATTGGATTGATTGCAAGGGGATTATGTACGAGGATAAACCCACTGCCATTTTTTTCTGCCCTATTACAACAATCTGAACTTGAATATAGTACCGCACTAATTCCTGAATAGTCGGGATTGAGGAACATATCAACAGGGACTTCAGAGCCATTATTCTTCGTTATCGACTCTTTATAGTGGTGGCCTCCGCCAACAATATCTCCAGACTCCCGATCAAACTCAACATATTGACTGCCGATAGACAGAACAGAACTGACTATTCTTGGTATAGACAGATCTTGGTTCGCATTAGGAATACGAGAACTATTCAGCGCAATTATATAAGGCTCGTTACTTCCAATAATTTCACTTTCGACATAGCCGAGATATTTTCTATGTTTTTCTTCAATCGCAGCAGTATATCTAAGCGTAATTTTCTCGCTATCAATAGAATTGGCTATACCAGTAACAATCTCTGGTACTTTGTCAGGGCTGCTTTCTTCTCCTGATGTTGGAGCTATAGCTTCTACCCAGATTGAACCGTCCACTTTTATATCAGGACCAGGCTTAGCACATTTTACGCCTTTGCCAAGTTCCATCAATATACAGGTAAGATCCATTTCCCAAAATCTTGCTGTGAAATCTCGCTGCATTTCAATGACAAAATGCTCGTCAGCAAAAGGTTTATATATCTTCCATAAATCAAGACACAACTGACGCGCATAAATCATCATGGGCGTATCAGAGTCTCTGACATTCCTATAGATTTGACTACTAGCGATATCGCTATTAAACAGATCCATATTTTCGCTTTATTCCTATTTAGGGTCTACCCAGCGAACATCAAATGTTGCGCTAGTGTTATTTACACTAATGAGCTTAACCGAACACTTCTGTAAGTTCCTGTATGACTGCTTTTATCAAATTAAGCTCACCACGTTATATCGCCATTAATCTAACAATTCCTTAATTTAATATTTACTGTTGTATAGATATTTCTATTAAAGAAATTTCATCATCTGACAATTTAAATAAACAATACACTTCCTTGTTTAGTTCGCTTTCCTGTTCTTTAATCTCGTTATTTAACCTATCTCTTTTTAACTTTTCAGCATCATGAAAATCTTGCCAGTCATTTCTTTCAGTCAGAGAAATTTGACCTTTAAAGGATTTTTTAATTTCTTTTTGTAACTCAGTAAAATCAAGCAACCACCAGCTTTGTAATTTTTTATTGAGTTTAAAGGTTTCATCTTCAGGACAAAGATCAACTAAACGACGACCAAAGTCATATTCACATTTATAACGAGATTCAACATTTGATTGTATCTTTTCAGCCAGTGTTGAAATTACTTCATTTTCAGATTTATGTGGTATAGGTAAACGAGTAATATTTTGTGTGGTTGCTTCAAAATAACCGCCTCTTATAAAGCTTGTTAGTCTTGTAAAAATGAACCAATATAGATCAGAATTTAATAACCCAACTAAAAACTGATCAAAATTAGTAAGTATATACCCACGGTTATTGGTGTAATATGATCTTCTATCTATAAAAAATAATGGTTCAGATTGAAAATGAGCATAAATTAGCTTATCTTTTTCAAAATCATCATAGTAAGCACAAGCTCTTAACTCCCACCAAAACTCACCTTTATCAGATCTTTTTATCAGCTTATCTTTAAATTGACTTAGCCATTCACATACTGATGGATATGTAATAGAAAACCAACTATATGCTTTATCTTCATTTAAGGTGTCTGATTCTGATAGCCCCATTGTTTTTCGAGTCCAAAATTTAGGGGTGGAAATAATATAAATCTCTCTTGGAGCACAATGCCATTTTTTTATATCTTTACCTTCCAAAAAAGGTTTAATAATTTTTTCTGATTTTGGATCTTGCATAACAATAGCATCACGCGCAACTCGGTCTATTACAAAGGCTTCGTTGTAACCTGTTTTTATTCCATACAAGGGTGCACCATAAATATCTTTTAGTGTTGGAAAACCTTCTGTAATTTTCTTTCTTAAAGCATGTAATCGTTCATCTTCAAGATGCCAACTATCTGTACTCAGTTGGCTTTGTGCCATAAATCCTTTTTCTTGTTCAAAGGTGAGTAATATATTTTCTGGTAGATTATCTTTAATAGGTAATATTTCTATTTTATGATCGATAGTCGGCTTTTCATTTCTTAAAACTATAATTGCCGGATACGTTGTCACCCCTTCAAACACTTGTACATCGCCAAAATCAACAATTCTTTCTAAGGTTATTTCACTTGATATATATTGCCGTAAATTTTCACCTGAACCTGTTTTAAAGAATGTCGCATTCGAGATATAAGACATACGCCCATTAGGCTTTAATAACTTAATACCAAGCTCAAAGAAATAACCATATAAATCTAATACTCCATGATAAACAGCATAGTTTTGTTCTAGCCAAGGTTTAATATCACTTAGTAATTCCTGACGAACATAAGGTGGGTTACCTAGCACAACATCAAAACCACCGTCATCAAAAATAGACTTAAAGGCATCTTTCCAACAAAAACCAGAATCCGGCGCAGGCTGTTCAAGACCTAGGCTATTTCCGGCAATGAAATTAGCATCTAAACTTTCAAGAGCTTTACCTCTTTGTGCTGTTTTTAACCATAATGAAAGTTTAGTGATTTCAATTGACTCTTCATTTATATCAACACCAAATAAATTATTATTTAAAATTTCCTTACTCAAATCCAGCACACTGCGTTGTCCTGTTAATACAGCGATCTGCTCATTTGTTTTTTCATATTCAGAATATAAATAATCGAATGCCGCGACTAAAAATGCGCCTGATCCACAAGCTGGGTCAACTACTTTAATTTGTTGTAATCTTTCTTGCCAGGCATACCAGAAACGAAGTTCTGTTTGTTTACCTTTTTTCCATTGAATAGTGTCGTCATTTTTATATTGACCATATTCACTAAAAAGCTTTTCAAATTGTTCATCAATATGGCGACCCAAAGTATCAACAACTATGAATTGTGTAATAGTACTGGGGGTATAAACTACGCCATGTTTTTTTCTTTTCCCTGACACAGCCGTGGCTTTCTTTTGCGGCTTGATAACCTCACCCGAGATAATTGATTGGCTTATCTCTTCCAAGTCCGAAATAGATTGTTCAAAAATATGACCTAAAACGTTTACGGATACTTCGGAATCAAAATCATATTCAGCAAGATCTTTAAATCCCTCACAGAGTGAATTACTTACTACAAGATTATCTAATAGCTCATCAAAGCCAAACAATCCACCATTATAGGCTGGAATATCGAGTGCTTTGTTACCTTTATCTATCGAGCTAAATAAACCAATAAAATTTTGATAAACAGGTCTTGGGTTATAGGGATCACTATGCTCGAATGCTTGCTTGACAGTATTTTCTGGGATTAGACCTTTGTCTTCGGCAAAACAAACAAAAAGAATACGATCTAGTAATTTCTGGGCAGGTGCAATTAAATCTTGTGGTGCATGTTCTATATTATTTGAAATCAAATGATGAAGCATACTTTCACGTAAATACTTATAGTCCTCATAAAGTCTATTACTGATTTCTTTTTCAGCTTCAAGGCTTTCATTTAATATTCTTTTAGTCTTCCCCCCAATTAAACTCTCGGGTGATAATAGAAGTTTGAATTTTGCATATTCTGATGGATTTAGTAAATCAGAAAAAAGAAATTTTTCGTAAACAAGACTCGTTTCAGAAACAGCATATAGCCGTAATTCAATATAATTTGATACCAATACCCATTCAGCACCTTTAATATCTTTTGCATACTCCCATGCTTGCTGAATAGGAGTTTTATGACGGCCAGGCATAACTGCATCTAAGTCTTTAGTTTTCGCTCCCTTTAGCTCAAAAGGGGCTATAACAGTATCTGTACCTTTATCTGCGCTAAAATTGCCTAAAGCAAGATCGACAGCACCACCAGCCACACCATATTCTCTAGAGACTGTCCATTGATCTGATTCACCGAACGATGTGTATCCGAGAAGTTTAACCATGATTTGACTGGTGAATGGTGCATGAATAGCGACTTCTGTTTGCTTAGCCAAAGCGCCATTTTTAATTTGATCGACCCAACTACTTATAATTAGTAAATCATCCTCAGGAATATCGCTTTTACTATCGATGTGTTTTTGAATGACTTTATTATTAAATATCGGCATGATTTTCTTATTATTATTTCCAATTGTTAAGAACAAAGTCTTTTGTAATAGTATTATATATTTTTAATTTCGAAACTATAGTAACCCTAAACGCCAACTCAACAACTAGATTTCCATTTTGATTAACTGCACTTGATAAATGGTATACATAGGCTTCTATATGTGGGGAAACGAACCCCAAGAATCGAAATTTAAAGATTGATACAAATCATAGATTGATACAAAAATTAAAACCAATTCCCCCGCACTCCGATAAGCTCTATTTATCCTTTATTCCTACGTGATTTACTCCAAATTTCTACCATATTTTAATCTCCGCGCCCATCCTTTTTTTCTGCCGCCTTTCTAGGGCTTTCTGGTAAGCATTCATACATTGCATCCCATTTTTTTGGTTCTGCTATGCCTGCGGTCACGATTAAGTTAAGAAGTTCAAATAGACCATTTGAAACATTATCTATATCATTTTCATCCATTTCGCCTGGATGAACCGCATTATTGCCAGTAATCCTTAAAGTGTCAGCAGCTCGGATTAAACGTTCTCCGAACTCAGGTTTTTTAGCTAGCGCACGAATATCAGTATCAATATGCTCCCCACGCTCACCAAGATGTTTACATAATTTCTGTAACGCTAATCGAAGTAGTGCCGCTGATGATCTTGGAGATAGCTCAACTACAAGCCTTGCCTCTTCATAGTCAGTTTTCACATCATCTGGCATATCGTGTGCTGGTTCAGGAGCATTAGGTACAATTGGATCTACAAGACGCAATTTATAATCATAATTATTATTCCATTCGTACCGTTTCCATACCGATCCTTTTGAACACGCTCTACAAACCAACATATAAGTATCAGTTTGTATCCCTCCAAAGTTACCAATATTCATATAATGAATATCACATAACGATGAAGCCTTACATATAGGGCAATCAAATCTTATAAAATCATTTTGAGTTAGCTTTCTAATCGTTGTCACTTAATTTTACCGTTAGCTTATTTATTCCTATCTAATTATTCATCATTTCTACTACTAGGTTACTATTTAAATTTTCCTGACCACACAACGGTTGTTCCAAAATAAGTAACAAAACCTAATAATATTGACACTAACCCTATAATAGATGCAATACCTTCGCTATATTCCATTGAATACAAAGTTCCACCAATAATAACCATAATGAAACCTATTAAGAGAAAAGTTGTATAGAAAATATAAAGCCTGTATGACTTTAATATACTCCAAGCTACCGATAATGCTCCATTATTAAGTATTGCAAAGGGTATGAATAGAAAATAGGAAATCTTTTCATAACTGTGAATGCCAATTTCTAAAAAAAAATAAATCAAAGCCAGACTTAATATGAGAAATAAAACATCTTTCATTAGAACTTATTCCTTTATTCCTATGATAATTTATTCAATTCTTAAATAAGGTGAAAATCTTATTTTTAACTTTTCTTCTTCATTTATAAACCATGTTAATAATTGATCGTGGGCATCTGCAATTGCATTCCTTTCTTCTCCACTTGGTAACCTAGGATTAGGCTGGCCATTCTCTAAGTACATTTCTTTATTGAGCTGCGCTAATTTAATTCCTTCTTTATACAATTGATTAATATATTCTCTGCACTCAGTTCCGATTAAAAAATCAGCCTCCTGTGTGTCAGAGTAAAATGTACGCATATCTTCGTATCTAACAGTCCCATGTTGACCAACAACATTGAATAACTCCCTAGCAGATTGATATATTTTTAATCGTCTATCATAAGCTTCATAATTAAGTCTTGCTCTATTAATATTATACTGTTGATATGCTATATAAACTGTTGTGCTACCAATTGCTGCCGCCAATATCAGATTAATAACTATATATTCAATTGGCATTATATAACCCATTATTCCTCTGTTGGTTCTAACTTATCGACTTTATGAAGATATAACCAAGATCAGTAATTCTATATCCTATTATTTCAGGCAAAGCAGTATCTTCATCGATATTATCTATGGTGTCAGGATCAAATAGCCTGCGCTCTGGTGCAATTAAACCAAACCGTTCTAACGTTGCGACATACGCTGAAAAAGTATCTTTTGCCAAATCATAATCATACTTCTCACTATCTGACATATTATTGTAGCTACCAATTGTTACAGGGTGTGGTGTTAATACGTGTTTCGCATGCTCTATGCCTTGATCATCAATTGCCATTAATATATCAATATCTAACTCTGTTAGATCCGAAAGTATTTGAAATAGCTTCTTCTTTGCGTGGTATTCATTTTCCGTGAGATTTAATTCATTACATAAAAAGTTAACAATATAATGGTTACGTTGCTCACTTAAAGAACGTGCCGCTAAAAATAAACCATCTTCAAAAATATCAAGCGTGTACTTATTATTTAAAAGTAACGTTTTTTCGGTTTCATTAATCTTTTCTTCTAATAGTTTTATAAAAGTAGTAATGCGATCAATTCTTTGGTTAGGGATGGTTGTTGAGATTATTTCCGAAACAATTGCTCCTGCAATTGGAATAGCCCCAGCTATTCCTTTCGCTAAAGATACACTCTTGTCCTTCAGATTATTATTTAATATTTCACCCTGCATACGATATATAATCTCTTAATTTATCCCATTTTATCGTGTAATTATTTATTAGTTCTCGATTCCACTATTCGTAGTAAATGTGATGCTAACATAACCATTTCTTGTGCTTCCCTAGGGTCATTAATTGTGACTGTTCTATGTGAGTGAGGATTTTTATAAGAACCAATCGCGCCAGAAAAAAGATGCATCAGAGCTTCGCGTTCAGCCGCAGGCTGAGCTTTGTTACTTAATAATCCATTCTCAGGGTTAAAAGCCATTCTCATTAAATTAACCCCTATATCAGTATCAGCATATCCACCAGCTTCCCTCACACGTTCTTCAACATTTCGAAAAGAAGTAAAAACGGCATCTGCCAGTTCTCCACGCGCTAACGAGATCCAGACTCTATCAGCGATAGAAGAATGCAACATTGTTTTAGGAAAATCAGCTGCACTCATGAAAGAATCAAATTGATCTTTATTAAGAAATTCTCTACCACGTCGCCCTAATACTCGATGTCCATTCGTACCATTTGTTCCTTGGGCGTGTAATAGAACACTATTGACTTCCAACCAGTTTAGGGACTCTTGTAAAGCAAGAAATATATCAGGCTCTAAATTTCGGGAATAAGGTCGATCATCTCCATGCATTGGTTCTATAGATATAACTTGGTCACGATGTACCATACCATTTTGTAAGTTATTACTAGCAACTTGAAGTAAATTAAAAGCAAGCTCCTCTGGAGCTAAGCCCAAAAGTATTTCAGCATCATCAATAATGTCAAATATTCTAATTTTAATTTCTCCAGTTCACCACGAACTAAATAATATTCAGATTAATTTACAGTCTATTCTAATAAGACATTGTTTAAAACAATATCATCGTTAAAATTAGGATATTTCAAACCCTTCCATAAATTCTTGTACGCATGTTCTATTCGCTTCATCCAAGGATCAATATATTCTAACGACATTTCTGGATCGGAATGCCCAAGTATTCTTTGAATAAGCTCTAAATCGTAATCCGCTCTGTTCATTAGCGTGGCAAGCGTTCGTCTACCTGAATGACTTGAGCCGCCAATAACGCCAGCACTTTTAATTAATTCTCTAACGGTATTTTCTAGTGATGCACAAACCATTGTTGTCTTAATACCTTTTTTTGTGTTGTATTTTTTTTGAGTAAAAGAAAATTTTCTCCAGCCGCTTTTCTTACTTAAAAATAATGGGCTATCGCCTCTTAACCCACCATAGGAGCCATCATCTGATAATAGTGCGTTCTCATTAAGTCTCTGCGTATACCACCCCTTTAATGCAGATCTTTGTACTTTAGCGATAATATATGCAGGTCGTGCTTTATTTGTTTTTGTATAACTTGCAGGAATAACAAAGTTTCGTTTTAACGTGCCATCACTAAAGTACACATCTGAAACTTTAAGTTGTGCTACCTCATTAATCCGCAAACCACTACCAAACAGCATCATCATAATGGCGACATTTCTACGGCCTAATTGTCCATTTGATGCTACAAATAAGACATGATTTAAAACGCTCGGTTTTTCTATTACCTCAGCCTTTCCTTCGCCAACTTCATAAACATTTAAAAGCCTTTTTACTGGTCGAGTATTAGCCATATTCCAATCCAAATGTTACCAAATTCCAATATTGCATTTTTATGGTCTTAAATCAAGGTAAACCTAGGTTTTATGCGGGTTCATAGGAAACCTCTGTACAACAGCTTTTGTTGAACATGCGACAAAGTTATTTATTTCATCAACGGTAGCTTTTAGTATTTAAGAGTCTTTGCTAGAAATTGGGCAATTTACGAACAATTAAAGCACTATATTAGTTGTATCTTATTGTTCGCTTATGCTGAACAGCGAAAATAAATGTAATTCTTAATAATGGCAACTTTGGGTCGTATTCTGACTTGGCACCTGGCCAAGCTCTGACACATGACTATAAAAGAGTTACCAAGTTATATTAACTTAAAGCAGACTTTAACGACCAAGTAACCGGCGATAATGACTAAGTGCGGCGCCTTGATATGCAAATGCCGTGGACTAATTTCATATTCTTTTGTCTTTTACTAATCTCCAATAATGATATCCAAGCGATGTTAATTTACATGCTTTAGACTCCATAGCTGCAAAATACATATATTCAGAGTCAACAGGAACAACTAATCCCACACTTTGTAATTTTTGAAGATTTTTGAAAATGGCAACATTTTCATCCTGAGCATAAGGCTCAATAACATCGTGCTCAACTATTTTTGAGTTTGTGTCTTCATAGGATGGATCTAGACTAAACTCTTGCTGAGGTATTGGAAAGTAGTCCAATATTTTTCTCAATGTACTCAATGGTACTTGCGGGTTTATTGTTCGTAAAGATGTAAATCTTGTAACGTTAGTTTTAAAAACTGGACGTTGTTCCCATGCACCTAAAGCTTGATCAATATATGTATACACACCGCCAGGAGAAATATGGCCCCTTAAGTCTGCTGCTCCACCTTGCAATGCATCTAATAAGAGATTAGTGAAAACACCATGTCCATTGATTTACATTGAAGGCTCATCATTTCTGCTTGATGTCAAAACCGAGACACCTTCATCCAGCTGCGATGCTCCACGACCTATTGTTGGTGTGTACCCCGTCAGCACCAGTTGAACTGTCCCTTCAAATCAGTGGGCTTAAAGTAGGAAGCTATATTACTATAAAGTCAAAAAATGGAGCAAAGGTTAGTAATAAAACCTTATCTATAGAGGTCGTGAAGAATCGTTGAAATTAATTTGAATTTAGTATCTGATATTGAGTTATATTAACTTATGCATATTATTTATATCCTAACTAAACAAATTCGCATCAATAAAAATGAATTTGTACTAAAATACTGATTTAATATCAGAATATACAAATCAACAATACACAGAAATATGGATAATTTTTCACAAAAAATCACTAATGAAGATGGTCTTATTATCCCTAAAGCCATCGCGCAGCAGCTTGATGTTTCTATTCAGGAGCTTTCCAAAATAACTGGGTTAAACGAAAATTCTTTAACTGTAGATTCACTATCTCAATCAGATGTAATTCAGAAAAAACTACAAGAAATAACCAGCGTTTTCATTCGAGCAATACCATTAAACGGGAGCATTAAAGATGCCTATAAATGGTATTTCAGTGAATCTTTACCATCTTTGGGGAACCTCACTCCAAGAGAGCTGATTAATCAAGGTGAAATTAATACAGTAATTCAATATCTTGATCGCATGAATGAAGGTGGGTTTACTTAAATATACCATCTCATATCTAATGCTACAAATTTCGATATAAGTCTCGTTTATATTGCCAAACACCCTATCTAAAATAACTTCTGAACAGCTAACATTAGCGGTTTCAAATTAAACTAAACTTCAATGCCTTTCACACACTGCGGTAAAATATTACTTATTTATCTATTTTAAGACACATCAAACTTAATTTATCTAAAATAATAATCCATAATTTGGCGTAAGTTATTTTTTGATTCATCTTGCATTATTTTGTAACGTTGTCTTACATGTGAATTATGTCCTTGCAAAGTTTCTGGTATCAAATCACGAATACCATCTAACGTTCTCCCCCAGTAGTGAAGTTTATATATTGAATTTTCAGAGCACCATTCTACTATGTAATATGGCATCATGCGGTCGGATACAAGTGGTTTTGGTGTATCTTCATCGAACTCATTCAATGGAAGATATGATAATTGGACTGCCTCGATAAATGTAGTAATAAGTGTTGCGGCTAACATATGCTGAGTCATCCACAACAATGCAGGATGAATCTTATCTGTTTTCCCTATAAGAGAATTTAATAACAGATCACCCATAATTTTACTTCCAATATATGCAGCATATGACGTAGGCGGATACCAGGTATATCCAAAATTATATGAATTATGATATTTGTATTTCTTTTGGTCCCAATGTTCAAGCCATTTAATATATGCATATGCGAGAGGGCAAATTTTCATATTACTTATATTTATGTTAAACATAGCGCCCTTCTTTGTTAGTTTTTTACATATTAAATGTTTATACATAAATGTTTTAAATAAGTACCGACGTATTGATTTGTAAATAGGTTGGTACAATGATGTGTAGTCTTTTAATTTTCTTTCTGTATCCAGAATAAGGTTATAGCGCTCCAACGCGCCTAAATGTGGATCTGCGATATTATAATGGGAGTATGACTTTATATGTTTTACGTATTGGATGTTATGACTTTGTTCTAAACAATTTTCCCTTTTAAAAAGTAGTTTCTCATTGTCTTTTAGAGAGATTAATTCAGACCAATGCATATATGACTCAATAGGCCTAGGATGATACCAATCTGGTTGTCGATCAACATATGGCCCCATCATAAATCCACATGAAAAATATTTAGATTGCCTTTCTTTCTTTATCTCATGTAACCAGTTAACTATATTGCCTATAGATTTCTCTTGAGCAATTGTAAATTCTTTATTCCAAATTGAATTATCTCTATTTGGCCAAAGAACATATTTGCATCGACACCCATAGGGTGTTTGAAAATTCTCATTCGCTAGTGATAAGGATAGTGATTTCCCGCAGGCTGGACAGTTCTGGATAAGAGGCTCATGATGGATTGGGCATTTTACTAACCATAACATTTGGTATAAGGGAGAATGGTAGCCGTTTTTAATACATTCTGGACAGTATCGTAAATCTAAAGCAGCAATATTATCTTTTAAAGTATTAGCTAAATAGTATGGTTCAATCCATCCAAATTTGAGCTGTTCCTCTGAGGTATCAAATGCATATAGTAGCTTTTGCGTATTAAAATGTCCTTGATTTAATAATTGACTACTTTTGCGTCCCCAGTTTTGTGGTCTTAATTTCCACTCATCAACACAAAGACTCTGCTTAATTTCTGTTGCACCGACACGGTTTAGGTAAGCAAATTTATGGCATTTAGACCAATTTGATTCATATAAGGAACATGTACTAGAACGCCAGTTGGAAGTTAACTTATGTTGTTGAATGCCCACAGACAAACCTCTCAATAATTCACTAACTCAATAATTACATGATAGTGGATTATTTAAATTTAAACGCTAATTCAGCAGTTTCTGTGGTTTTATATAAAATGACCGAGTAAAGATACTGAGACTTCCGACTTTTACCTCAATTTACCGAGATTTTTGATAATTACTTCAATCTTAAATGAAGTAATTATCAAAAAAAATGGCCACAATTACATAAAATCAATAAGTTACAGTAATCTTTAGTTCTGTCTTTTACCTACCTCGGTCAATTAACCCTATTCTTATCATAGAGTTAATAAGTCAGATTCTTTAAATTTTACAATAATATGTGATTATGGTTATATAGTTCATATTCATTTTTTTGTACTTCAGAATACTCCTCAAAATTTTTTCGTCTTTTTGCATATAGCTATGAAATAGATAGAAATAACGAGACAAGTAATGTGCCTCGTTATTTTTTAGTGCATCCCGCCAAATTTATTGACCGGAGACCAATCTGGTGTGGCCTTTGGTATTATAGGTGAGAGATTTTTGTATAAATTAGATCCATAGACAATTTTTCCATTCACCACTGTCAAGACTGACTTAATTTCTTTTATTTTCTCGTTCGGGACAGTGAAATAATCATCAGTTAATAAGACAAAGTCAGCATATTGACCCGGCGCAATACGTCCTTTAACATTTTCTTCATTAGATAACCAGGCACTACCGATTGTATATAGCCGCAATGCTTCAGCACGACTAAGTATATTATCTTTGCTTGAAAGTTGCATTCCGCCAACGCTTTTACCCGTTACCAACCAATAGAGTGTCATCCATGGATTATAACTTGAGACACGTGTACCATCTGTACCTGCCCCGACAGGGATTCCCTGACGGAGCATTTCACGTACAGGGGGTGCTGTCTTTGCTGCTTGCTTACCATAACGTTCTGTAAAATACTCACCTGCAAATGCCATACGACCCTGAATGGCAATACCACCACCTAGTTTTTTGATACGTGTAATATTTTCAGACGTAACCGTTTCCGCATGGTCGATAACCCAACGCAAGTCATCAAAGGGAGTTTTACGATTAATTTTTTCAAATACGGCCAAAATCCGTTCGATGGATTCATTATATGTTGCGTGTACTCTGAAGGGCCAACGATTTTTAATTAGTAGTTTGGTTACTCTTTCAAGCTCCGCTTCCATCTTTGTCGATTGAACGGGACGTGTTGACATGAAGTTTTCAAAATCACCCGCTGACCAAACTAAAAACTCACCCCCTCCTTCCATTTCGTAACCATGGCTATGCGCAACATGTTCGTCCATACCAGGAACAGTCAAATTCATCCAACGTTTAAAATCATTAACTTCTTGTCCCGGTTTTTGTGGAAACAAAAAATAAGAGATTCGCATAGGTAGCTCACCAATCTTAGCTAGCTCTTTTGAGCCGATGTAATTTTCAGGATAATTATGTCCACCACCGCCAGCATCTATTGCGGAGGTTAAACCAAGTCGGTTCAACTCACGATAAAATTGACGTGTTGAGTTAACCTGATTTTTTTTTGATAGTTCTGGAAGACGGCCGATTGTTTTATAAAGTATTGTTGGGTTCGGTTCAGCTATCAACAAACCTGTGGGCTGACCATCCGTGCCCATATCATATCGCCCACCCTTTGGAGCTTGTGTCTTCGCATTAATGCCTAACTTCTTTAGCCCTGCTTTATTTAACATTGCTTGACTATACAAAAATAAAATAAAAACCGGTGTGTTCGGCGCTGCCGTATTTATTTCTTCAAGTGTAGGCATACGACGCTCTTCAAACTGGTAAGGAGACCATCCACCAATGACTCTTACCCACTGACCTTTAGGTGTTCTTTTAGCTTGTTCACTTAACATTGATAAGGCTTTCTTTAAGGATGATACTCCCTCCCAGCGTAATTCTAGATTATAAAACCGACCGCCACGCACAACATGTAAGTGAGAATCATTAAGTCCGGGTATCATCCGACGACCTTTGGCATTAATAACTTTTGTTTTAACACCTTTTAATCCGAGTATTTCTTTATTAGAGCCAACTTTAAAAATCAAACCATCACGTATAGCGACTGCCTCAGCATTCGGCAGTGCCAAGTTCTGTGTTGTTACTTTTGCATTGAACACGACCATATCGGGCACTTCATTTCCAGCATAAATAACCGACGACCAACTTATACTGATAGTTCCTGCTAGAAAAAAAACTAACCTTGCAAAGTAATGATTGTATATTCTCATCGATCTAACCTCGGTTTATTTAATTGGTAAATAGCTGTTTGGTAAAAACAGCTGAGTATATCGAGTCGATATACTCCGCAATACAAACTTAATGATGTTTACCTTCCGAAGCTTTAAACATTTCAGAGGCATAGATAATACCTAATCCATAACCACCGCCATGTTCTTTCGCAATATCAGTCACTGCTTTATAAGATGATTCACGAGCCCAATCACGCTGTAATTCAAGCATATATTGCAACCAGGTAATAGGTATTGCTCCTGCTTTTACCATACGTTGTACAGCCATGTTGTGAGCATCATCACTAACACCTCCAGAAGCATCTGTTACGAAATAAACTTCATATCCTTGCTCCAATGCTGATAGCGCTGGTCCAACGCCACAAACTTCAGTCCACAATGCAGCAATAACAATTTTCTTATTGCCATATTGATTAACTTTATTTGTGATTCGTTTATCTTCCCATGTATTCATTGTTGTTCTATCTATAGGTTTTTGTTTTGGAAAAACCGCTTGTAGTTCAGGAAATATTGGCCCGGAAAAGCTCTTTTCTGCTACTGTTGTTAAAATAGTCGGTACATTGAACGCTTTAGCCGCTTTCGCCAAACCAGTAACATTATTTCGTAACTCAACAATATCGATCGAAGTTGTCGCAAAAGCCATTTGCGGCTGATGATCGATTAAAATTAATGTGTGATTCGTTGGGTTAAGTAAATGTTTACTTGCAACAGGTTTTGCATTACCTGCATGAGCAGTCATGCTGAAGAGCATTGTTGTGACTAATAGACCTAGAATAGATAAACGTATTTTATACATTGTATTTTTCCTTCGATTAAATTTAAAAAATATAGATATTTATATTTCAGTTAATACTATAAATTTATTCTAATGAAGGTAACTATCAAATTTGATAGGTAAGTTAAAAAAACTAAAATAGATTTTAGTTTGAATTATCGAGTAATTAATTACGAATCGTATAGGGTCTTTTATATGACTTTAATATTTTGTCATATCTTTAATTAAACCTAGAAGTACTGCTTTTGCAATGGCATGTGTTTTGTTTATACAATCCAGTTTTTTAACTGAATTTTTTAGGTGAAAATTTGCTGTGGACTCGGAAATACCCGGGATACCGGATATTTTATGTGAGATTTTTCCACCTGCAATCCATAATAAACATATTTTTATCTCGCTGTTAATTAAGGATAGTTAGTAGGCAAAGAATTCTAGTTAAAATTATTTATTAATGTCTTTGCTTAAACCGAGAAGTATCGCCTTTGCAACAGCATGTGTTTTGTTAATGCAATCTAACTTTTTAACCGAATTTTTTAAATGAAAATTTACGGTTGATTCAGCTATATTCAAGATCACAGATATTTCTTGCGAGGTCTTGCCTTCAGCTGTCCATAACAAACATTCTTTTTCTCTTTCTGTTAATTCCTGTAATGGTGCATTCGGTAAATATCGACTATCGGTGGGGTATAATGCTCTTACCGGGCTTATTTGGGCTAATTTTTCATGTATATAAGGTAATATTGCATGCACAAGTATAACCGCCTGGCTAAATATTTTGGTAGAGTCATTATTTGATTCTCCACAACCAAAGTTTAATAAACTAAAGTCTCCACAATTGCCATTTATTCCTAGACTAAAGCCATCATTCAAACCAAAGCTAGCACAATTTTTTGCAAATTCTATAACTTCTTGATCTGTGCTCGAGAAAATATTTTTCCAGTAAAAAGGTAATGTACTCGAAGTACAATGTTTCATAACAGGATCAATAAATAGATAATTATTTTCTATATATTTTTTTTTCCATTTAGATGGGTAATTTCCAATCGTGACCAAATCTATTTGTGTTATTGCTTTTGGAAACATACGAGAATAAGAGTAAAAATCAAAGTCAAATTTCTTTGCAATATGATCTAAGATGACAAGTATTTCCTCTTCACTAAACGACTGTTCTATTTTAATAAAATATTTATTAATAGTCTTTTCAAAATCTGTCATATTTACCTTGTTTTTTTTTCATATTTATTGCTGAACATGGTTACTAAGGTTTAGCTGTATTAATTTATTTTGTTTTTGGAGAATTTAAGTATACGTATAATACAGTAAAGCTTGCAATAAGTGTGCTAATAAGAAGACTGCTTATGCTGTTACGAAAAACTGCCAATATTATCAGAGATAATATCATTATGAATGTATTGCGCTGTAGTATTTTATGCTCACTTTTATCCTGTGCTTGTCGCGCAATAAGAAGTACAGGGAGTAAATAAAGCGTTATGCTGACACCAAAGAGTAATACAATGTCAGGCGTAGCTAAATGACCAACAATATTCTGTCTTATGGCTGAAGCAAATAATGCCAAGCCTATAAAAATAGGCAGGTGGCCGTATATGATGAGATGTGCCGCACCTAATTGTTTATTCATCACGACACGTTCTATTACCTCGAAATAATGCCACCATATCGCACTAAGTGAAATAAAGCCGAGTGAAGCAATAATTAGTATATGAAAGGACATCTCTTTTGGAGTTAATGCACTGGTTAAACTTGCCACTGATTCACCGAGTAATATAATAACTAACAAACCAAAACGCTCTGGCAGATGATGCTTGTGTACGCTTATTTCTTTAAGCAGAGTTCGACAACGAAATGGAGTTATAAAGTCAATAAATAATCCAATAGCCCATAATGAATACATTTGCGTAGCTGGTAAAAATGCTGAAATTAACCAGCACACAGCACCCAAGCTAAATCCAGAGGCGAGGCAAGATACGACGGGGCGTATTTCCGGGTTTGAATAATAAACCCGCAAGTACATAACAACCAGTATTGTACGTATCGAGGCGTAAGTAAGAGCAAACATCTTCCCTTCACCATTAAAAGCATCTGTAATATATAGAGACATCATAGTAACTAAAAACATTTGTGCTAACGTCAGTATACGGTCAACAAGGCTATCATCATAAAAGCGAGTTGAGTATAGAGCATGTCCTGTCCAGGCCCACCAAACAGGAATGAACAAGGCAATAAATACAATGAATTCTGTCAAGCCTAAATGTCCGTCATGGCCATAAGTAACGAGATGAGCAAGTTTAGCGATAACGACCACATAAATTAGGTCATAAAAGAGTTCTAACCAACTAACATTATGTTTCTCTATTTGAGATCTTAGTATTTTTTTCATATATCAAATATTTATGTTTTAAAAGTCTATGCGTACTCTATTTTTTGTGAATTAAAATTTTCGAATAAGGACGACTCCGCCAATGATCATTATGGCACCAGTGACACGTTCCCAATTAATAGGGTGCTGTGTAAAACCGACAAGTCCATAATGATCTAGTGCAATGGCAGCGACCATTTGACCTGCAACAACTAAGGAAATTAGCATTGCTGCTCCAATTTTAGGGGCGACAACAATGGTAATAGTGACATAAATTGCACCTAAGACCCCAGCTACCCATGCATAATGTGGAATAGTAGAAATGACCTGAGTTGTTGGCCAAGGTTGACGGGATGCAATAAAATAAACAAACATAGCCATGGTACCTACAAAAAAAGAGATGCCAGAAGCCCAAATTGGACTGGAAGTTGCTTTAGCAACAAGTGTGTTGAGGCCGACCTGTGTGGGAAGAACGGCTCCACCCAAAAGTGCTACGAGCATATAGATATACTGCATTGAAGAGTCCTTATTAATAATTTAAAGATAATAATTGATAAATAGACTGTAAGGTCTATGTAGCGATAGTTTAAAGAATAATCTTTTCTAAAAGTAGAAGCCTTAGTTTATTGTTTAATCCGGTAAAGGAATAAATTCATCATCATTCGGTACTTTGTGAAACTTACCTTCGCGCCAGTCCGATTTTGCTTGATCAATGCGTTGCTTAGAATTAGAAACAAAATTCCACCAAATATGTCGCGGCGAATCGAATGGTTTGCCTCCAATGAGTATAAAATTAGCATCATTATTGGCTGTTATTGAAACCATCTCATTAGCATTCACATATATAAAGTTAAATGGAGAATATGTTTTTCTACCTAAAGAAATTTCACCATCAATAACATAAATTCCTGTTTCCTGGCCCTCAGCTGGAAGATTTATAGACTTATTTGCCGGTAACTTTACGTCTGCATAGAACATCTGCGAATATGTATTTACCGGTGATTTTTCACCATATATTTCTCCGGCCATAAGTCTAATGGTTGCATCTTTGTATAAAAATACTGGTAAAGTATCCTTAGGGTGGTGATGAAAGGCTGCATCAATTTCCTGAAGTTCATCAGGTAAAGCAATCCAAAGTTGTAACCCATGCAGCTTGTGACTTGAATTTCGTACAGCTTCTGTTTCACGTTCTGAGTGAACAATACCGCTGCCAGTAGTCATCCAGTTAATATCACCCGGACGTATTTCTTGTTCATAACCTAAATTATCGCGATGTAATATTGAGCCTTCAAATAAATAGGTTATTGTCGCAATACCGATATGTGGATGAGGCCGCACATCGATACCCTTCCCTGCTGGAAAATTTGCAGGCCCCATATGATCAAAAAAAATAAAAGGGCCAATCATTTTCTGCTCACTATTGGGTAGCGCTCGTCTAACTGAGAACCCACCCAAATCTTTTTCTATTGTACTTAGTAATTGAGGCATTATTACTCCTTGACCCTTTATCCATGTAATAATGTTTTAATGGACATTAATACGTATTTTTAAGGTGCTATATCGAAAATTATAATTTCCGCATCGTGTCCCTCTGTAAAACTTAATGAGCTGACATCGTCAATGCTAGCACCATCTCCTGCTTGTAGTAAATGATTGTTCATTTGGACTTCGCCGCGAGCAATATGAACCCAAGCTTTTCTTTTATCAGAAAGTATATGTTCAACTGTGTCTATACCATCCAACAAACAAACGAACATATCTACATTCTGATTAATGCTAAGTGAACCCTCTCTTCCATCCGGTGAAACTACTAGACGCAATTTCCCTTGTTTTTCTTCCCGCCCAAAATATTTTTGACTATAGGTAGGTACTATATCTAATTCTTTAGGCACAAACCAAATCTGTAAAAAATGTACTTCTTCACTTTTTGAGTGATTATACTCGCTATGTGTAATACCCGTACCAGCACTCAAAAGTTGAACTTCTCCTTTATTTATAACTGAACCATTACCCATAGAATCTTTATGCTCTAATGAACCATCGAGTACGTAAGAGATAATTTCCATGTTACTATGCGGATGGGTACCAAATCCTGCGCCCTTGATAACATGATCATCATTAATCACACGCAGAGTCTGAAAACCCATATGTTGTTCATCATAATAATTTCCGAATGAAAACGTGTGTTGACTGCTTAACCACCCTAGATTTGATGGGCCGCGATCTCTTGCTTTACGTATTGTTATCATGATTATCGTGCCTATGTAATATTCATCTATTACAGTTGAACAGAAGAATTTATTAAAAATTTTGACTATTATAATAATAACATCGAATCATGAGTAACTATTAGATTTGATAGGTGGTATTGATAGGTCGATGCATCGCTTTGAGAAGGTAATTATCATATATAGCTTCTATATTAAGTCGAAACAAAAAAGAGAGCAATGACAGTGGTGAATGCATTTCGATAACTTGAGCTAATCCATGCGAACCATCCCGACCGTTTTTAAATGAATCGCTCCAAACGGTTCTCCTGGCATTAAGACAATTCTCAATAACACGTATTTGGCGATACGAGTAGGTTTGTAAAACCTGTATTTCTAACCACCTTGTTTGCTGTAATAAATAAAATGTTGCTCAAGATCATCTTTAATTTCCTTTTCCAATAATCCGAGATGTACCGAAATACCTGCTTTTACAAGAATAGCTAAACCTGCGCCTTGATTTTTTGGATGTGGGTCAATTATGCCTATATAGACTTGATGTACACCACGTTTTACTAGCTCTTGAGCACAAGATGGTGTGCGGCCATGAAAAGAACAAGGCTCTAAAGTTATAAATGCAATAACATCATCCAGTTTTCCTTGTAATTTGTTTAGAGCCATTGCTTCAGCATGTGGTTGACCAGGTACATCTGTGTGCCCTTTTGAAATTATTTTTCCATCTTTAACCAGGACACACCCAACAGGTGGGTTGGGCTTACTCTTTTCAAGAGCCTTTCTCCCCTCTTTTATTGCTTCCCACATAAATTTTTCAGCTTGTTCTTTTTTCATTCTTCATTTTTCAGCATTTTATTATTTGTTGATTGCAACATATCCGTTGAAATTTGTCATCATTAAGCCAACGTGGTTAAGATTTGAATGCTCGTCTTATTCAAATTCTCCAAGTCCCCCTAATCTAATCGTTAAAATCTCAACATCCGTTATTGCTACATGTGGACCCTGACGAACATTGGCCGGTGTTATCCAGAATGTTCCTGTCTCACAATGTCGACCTCCAGTTTCAACTATACCGGATACTACAAAAACATATTCATCAGCTGGATGAGTATGAGGTGGAATAACTGTACCTTTTGACAGCCGTGCGCGATGTATAGAGCCTTCTGGTACTGGCTCGGCTAAGGGTACAAAACTCACACCGGCCATTTCTCCAAACGGCACCCACTTGGAACTTGCTACATCATCGAACGTTTGTTGCAATTGATTTGTCATAATCCTTCTCCATTTTAGGGTAGATGTGATATGGTAACCTTAGGTTACTAGTAACGCAATTAAAAAAGAAAAAATATATGAAACAAATTATTGAATCTAATAGTGGCCACAATCGAGTCGCTAACTTACGTCAAAGATTGCTACGTGCATCGCGGTTCGTCAATACTGCAATTGTTGCAGGTCTACATCAACGTGGATTTACTGAATTAAGTTCAACCCATACTGCACTTCTTTCTAATCTTGATCTTGAAGGAAGTAGCTTAACGGATGTGGCAAAACGTGCAGGAATGTCTAAACAGGCTATGGGCCGGTTGGCTGACGAGCTAATCAGCTTAAAATATGTTATAAGCACACGTAATAAAGATGATAGACGTGCAGTAAAACTTGAATTTACACCCGCTGGACTTAAGCTAATGAATCATAGTTTCAGCATTATGGAAGAACTGGAAAATCGTTGTGCACAGCGTCTTGGAAATAACCATTTCAAAAACTTGCTTACAGCATTACAAGATATTGTGGATGAATTTGAGAACGAGTTAGAATAAATCTGAAGCGGAGTATTTTATACTATAACAAAAAAATGCGGCTTCTAAACTGTCCGCTGGTTTATTGTGTTAGACGATTTTGATTATTGTACTAATTACTTATCTGACATAAACAGAATCCATTGCCGAAAGGATCTGCACAAAAAGCAACAGCACCCCAATCACCCGATTCAGAACCTTCATGCACACCACCAAATTCTTGCACAAGAGATACTACTTTGTCGATCTCAGAGACATTAAAATCTAAATGAACAGGAGTCCAATGACGTTCATAATTTCGTGAAGAAGTTCCAATAACAAGCGGGTTTGATTTCGGTTCTTTTTTCAATAGAAAAATACTCACATTATCAGCACTTAACTTTGTTATATCTGACCCTACACGAGCCTCGATGCAAGCTAATGCCTTCGTATAAAACGAGATAGCTTTATCCATATCTGATACATCAATACTGATTGATACTTCGGCCATTATTGTTTTCTCCTATTTGTATTTACATATAATTGCATCATACTGGATTTTTAACTATCTTGAAATTCATGAGATAAAATACCCATAATAATATCGTTATGCCAAACATTATTTATGAAGGCATTTTCTCTCAACACACCTTCCTGAACGAAGCCACTATTTTCATAACTTGCAATTGCGCGCTTATTATATTCCAAAACCCTAAGATCTACTTTGTGTAGCTTCAAATTATGAAACGCATACTTTAGTACACATTGTGTAATTTCATACCCATAGCCGTTATTCCAATTTTCTTCGTTGTAAATAGCTACTGCATACCTTGCCCGTTTATCTTCAACGTCAAGACTATGAAGAAATGCCACCCCGATAAGATCGTCGACTTTATATACATACCAATAGTTTTTTTTACCAAGTGATTCATGGAATGACTTATCGAATTTTTCTTTATTAAGAAATACAGATTCAGCTGGATCATTCCCCACCATTAAATAAAATTCATCACTCGGCTTCACTTTACGCAAAGGCTCATAATCTTCCTGTGATGGCGCTTTTAGAATTAAATTTTTGCTTTTCAACATGCTTCCTTATTAGCACTATTTTTCGAATAAAGGTAAATCTAACAACTAAATTAAATGACGTCGCGTTTATTTGTGGTTCAATTTTAAAATTCCACACAAAAGTGACCTTCTATAGATTTCGAAAGCTTAAATTTATATAAAATACGTATTATATATAAAGCTTTAAAGATTATATTCACTATTGCAATTACATTAGCGCTAATATATTATTGGATAATGAGTAAAATATTGGCTCCAGGACTTGGTGAATTACTCCGTTATATTACTGAATTAGTAGATCGCGGAGCAGCGATAGCCTATAAGCAAAAGGAATTAAATTACCGTCCACGATATACACCAATAATGCGAGTGCTTGCAGATGGT
>Ga0316206_1000593_pt1 | contig 44315 bp, 40 predicted proteins | sample 6monthpyrite_MG_FD_204942 | JGI IMG/M metagenome (GOLD analysis project Ga0316206, IMG submission 204942) | Microbial mat bacterial communities from mineral coupon in-situ incubated in ocean water Damariscotta River, Maine, United States -... | ecosystem: Environmental > Aquatic > Marine >...
ATTTTGGGTTTTTCTACAGCCTCAACGCTGAGGTAAGTGGCGGAGCGTAAGCGGAGTCCAAGCATGTGCGTTTTTTGCACATGCGAACTTTACCGTTTTGTTAGGCTTGTGTTTACTGTAAGTCAATTTAGTTATGAACATTTATTAAAATAACCCATATTAATAGCTGAATTTTCTAGCGAAATAGCACTAAATTCATGTAGAGCTAGTTTGCATTCATTTAGTTTTATCACATTACCTGAATCTTTGTTAATTATATAATAAACATATGTGTTGTTAACTTCATTTTTATCACCACTGTCATACTCATATGAGTCAATAACATAGCGAATTGCTACTATGTTATTTTTGTTGCTATCATGAAATTCAACTTTTGCGGGTACAACTAATGAATTATTGCCATTATTTTTTCTTATAATTTCTTGGTAGTAATCACCATTATCAGTGTAGACATAGCCGCTACCTAAGTTACCAAAAAAGAATGCATTATAAATAATAGCTACTACTGGAAAGCATATTATTAAAATAATTAAAGCCTTTATTAGTTTTCTTTTCATTAGCCTAACAAGTTATTAGACCGAAACCAAATTCAGGAAGTAAACCGAGAATCGGCCTATATCGGTTTGTTTTTCTGGCTGAATTTACCATAATTCTATACTCTTTGCCTGTAATCTTATAAAACCTGAGTTTTTTTGTTATGGATGATCAAATTTCTAGATTTTGGGATAAATATATAGAAAAAACAATAGAATATGGTGTGAAGGAGTCATTAGTCATGTGGTGTGTGCGTTACGTTGAGCAGTATATAGCGACTAATAAACTAAAGCGTCGAAGCTTCATGAAGCAGATGATATCCGCTCTTTCCTTGTCGATATAGGTCGACGCGGCCATATCAAAGATTGGCAATTTCAGCAATTAATCGACGCTTTAACAACATGCATCATGTTTATTTCAGTTTATAAAACAATCAATCTGTAATTTATTTTTTAAACAGCATTTTTTATAAAACGCCCCTCTTAGAAAAAGAGGGGTTGGGGGAGATTTGAATATTAAAAACAAATCCCCCTCAGTAGTACTGTTTATTAATAGAGTGAATTTGAGTTTTCACTATATTATTTATATTCCCATTTTTCTAAGGGGGAGGTTGCTTTGTTTTTTCGCGCTTTTTCAAAGAGGGAAGTTGCTTTGTTTTTTCACTTTTTAAAAAGATAAACCACTTAGTTCAACTGCACTCTTTGCCCCCAGGGCACGGGTGTTTTTCCTTTTACTAACCACACTACGGGAAACGCCGGTTCGGTTTCTGGAAATTCGCCCTGCGCATCGGTGAAATAAACAATCAAGTTCGGCGCTTCATCCTGCTTTTCGGCCCATTCCATTACGGGCTTAAAACTGGTGCCGCCACCGCCTTTAAATTTTTTCGGCATGGTGAATTCATCCCACGGTTCAAACAACCAGGGGCCATCCAGTTTTGAGTCACAAACCAGTAGGGTTATTTGTGCACGCATTTGGGCTTTTATGGAATCGACTTCTGACATAAATTCATTAATTTCATTATTTGAAATCGAGCCACTGATATCTAACGCCACCACAATATTTAATTGCGCACTGCGTAAACTTGGGTAAACCGCCGGGTCGCCACGGCGCGAGGATGGTCGCATGTAGGTATAGTCATCACGCGCAATCATCGTCATGTAACGCGATAGCAACATGCGCCAGGGTAAACGCGGTTGTAATAAATGATCCACCATGCGCGCCATTGAGCCGCCCATTTTTCCGGCTTGTATTGCCTGTTGCGCGGCACTGGCCATGCGTTGTTGCCACTGCAAACTTAGCGATTCAATTTCCTGTGGTGTTAACGGGTTTGGCTCACCTTCGCCTTCTTCTGGCGGGCCTTCTTGTTTTTTGCCCTGCCCGTCTCCTTTGTCAGAATTGTCATCACGAGCACCGCCGTCTTCTTCACCCTGGCCTTTTGAATCACTTTTCTGCTTTTGATCACGGCCTTCTTTTTGATCGTGCTGATCGGGGCTACCACCGGAATCGTCATCTTTTTCGTTATCGGAATCCGGGTTTAAATTTTGTTCTAATTCACGTTCCTGATCGTTGTCATTATCCTGCAACAACGGATAAATTTCTTCCGCCGTCATGCCATCATATTCACGCAAGTAATTCGCATCTACCGGTGGTTTCATTCCGTCGTTAATCAGCATCGGATTAATCGCAAAATCACAGGCCATATCCCAGCGATGCTGCACGCGATTTTGGCGCCGCGCAAAATGTGACAATGCACAATGTAACGCTTCATGGGCTAATGCAAATTGAGTTTGTTCAGGCGTGAGCGCATCGATGTAATGCTCGTTATAGTAAAGTTTTTTACCGTTACTAAATGTCGCATCACACCAGTCATCTTTTGCACGCACCATTGGCAAGCGTAAAACCAACGCACCTAGAAAAGGTTTTTCCAGGATAAGTTTGGTTCGTGCAGTCGCTAATTTTTTATCTAAATCTAATGGCATAGAAGATAGTCATAAGTCGTAAGTCTTAAGTCCTAAGTCAAAAGAAAAAACAGTTATGGCACCTACGGTGCACTGCTTTGACTTACGACTTACGACTTAAGACTTACGACTATCTCATTAGTAAATCATTAACTCGGCGATGTCATTCGCCCAGTCGGCAAATTCCGGCACGGCAAAAATATCTTCACCCACCGCGCGATGCAAATCGGACACCATCATCACACCCATTTCTTTCTGACGGAAATTTTTTGCATATTTCAAAATATGCCCCAGCACCTGTTGTGAATCACTTTCACCTTTTACACGAATCGCCCGCCCAACAAGGGCAGCGGCAACCGCGTATTGCAGATCAATTTCTTTGGGCGATGAGACTTTTTCACCGGCACAAATCGCATCTAAATCGGGCATTTGATCGAGGCTGTCAATAAAGGCGTTTAACTCAACACCGGCGGCCGGGCCAACACAGGCCTGTAGTGTACCCAGTAATAAGTCGGGATGGTCTTCAAACTTATGCAGTGCGTTATGCGCGAACTCCCATGAACGAGGCGAAGGGAATGCGACTGGATTATGCGCAGGATCAAAATCAAATAATAAATCCGGGCGGAAACGTAAAAAGCCAATGACTCTTTCATTGATGTTATTTTCCCAGGCCCAGGCGACCCAGTCATCCAGATTGACATCAACTTCGTAGTGGGAAAAACGATTCGCCAGCGGTGCCGGCATGGTATAGGTCACACCGCGATCACCCTGTCGGTTACCCGCTGCAAAGATTGCCCAGCCGTCAGGCACTTCATAATTACCCAGCTTGCGGTCTAAAATCAACTGATAAGCCGCGGCAGACACACTGGGCGGCGCAGAGGTAATTTCATCTAAAAACAAAATACCTTTTTCGCCATGGCGCTCTGCATTGGGCAGCATTGACGGAACGGCCCACTCAACTGTTTCACCCTGTTTGAATGGAATGCCGCGTAAATCACTGGGTTCCATTTGTGACAGGCGAATATCAATCACCGGAATGTTATTTGTTTCCGCCACCTGAGCCACCATTTGTGACTTTCCAACGCCCGGAGGCCCCCAAAGCATCACGGGGGTGTGATGACCGGTTTCTGTGCTGGTGAATTCTTTGTTAAAAACTGCTAATAATTTTGCTGGGCGCATCGCCGATCCTGAATAATGGTTCTGATTGGAAGCTGTGATAATTTGAAAGTGCTTATTCAGTCACCTCTGCGTGACGCCACACAGAGGTGAAATGAATAGGCACGATGGTTAGAAGCCGGCTTTTTTGTACCATTCCTGCGCAGTTTCCTGGTTCTGCTCCACGCCTTTGCCTTCTTCATACATCATCGCAATGGTGGTCATTGAGCCAATCATTTCCTGTGCTGCTGCCTGCTTAAACCACACCAGTGCTTCTGCGTAGTCCTGCACAACGCACTCGCCTTCCATATACATAAAGCCCAGGCCGTGCTGGGCAATCGCATCGCCCTGCTCGGCTGCTAATTTCATGTATTTAAACGCATTTTCGTCGTTCGCAACCACTCCTAAACCATTTTGATACATGATCGCGACTTTGTGCTGGGCGTTGGCGTCACCGCCATCTGCATACTGCAGTAACAGGCGCATCGCCTGGGTAAAATCTCTTGACTCAAATGCGGCGTAACCACTGGCAAGACCGGGGTCAATATTGGGAACATCAGACATGGTTAAACCTCTTTAACATTGTTAGGTAGAGAATAATTCTCATTTCAGCCGAGCATTTTAACAGAATTTTAGCCCCCACATAAACAGATAGCGTGTGTGGAATAATTTATTTCATTACCGGAATATTAAGAAAACCGTCTCTTTTCGAGTTTTTTTTGTGTAATTCACCTTGATTTTTACTGTTTTAGCCTTAAAATCCCTTTCCCGATAAAAATATTCTAATAGGAAAAAGGCTAGACCCTCCCTATAGGGATATATAGACGGCTTATATGTCTGCTATAATATCGCGCATTACGAAATTGACTATTTAAGTCATTTCAGAGTTTACCCATTTTATTGTCGCTGGTGTTGGTGCCAACGACGTGACCAAACAAGGTCTTTACCAGGAGTAAGTTATGAACCAAGAATATTACGATACAGTTGTTAAACTGGAAAAAGATGGTATCGATCCAGAGTATATCCAGGGCTGGCAGGGCGGTTACGTAGTTAACCCAGAGCGTGAAGAGCAGCGTATTAACGATGCATATACTGCTGGCTATGAAGATGGCACCGAGCACAACACGGATAACGCGTCTAAATTTAAAGCTTAATTTTAGCTTTTGGTTAGATGTGAAAAAGGCCGGGCCCTATTATCAGGTAGCCCGGCCTTTTTTGTGGGTAATTTAAAACCAGTCCCTACCCGGCTCAATATTAGCGCCGAGATTCAGTGTTTTTTTCCGTTTTCATTCACGTGAATAGCGATGAAACTAATCACTCAAACGCGAGAATCAATACCTCCATTAACCTCTGACTAACACCTCTTTTCAAGTCTTCCAATCAAGGCAAAATATTCCCCAGCTCCGTAACCAGCTCATTATATTTATTCTGCCGGAGTGTAAACTCAGAATGACCAGTATTCAGTGGTAACAAATTGCTTACTTCCAATACATCTGCCTGTAAATCATATAACTCTTCATTACCCGTTATCTCAAAACGGATTAACTTAAAACGATTATCCTGAATAGCAACCCCATCTCTTGCGTTTGTGCCATGCTGAGATGTTTCTGAAAATGCATATTTACGTAGCTTGTCTGTGGGTCGGTTTTGCAGGATAGGTAAAAAGCTGATGGAATTACTACTGACTAGTGGTGCACTCGTTTGCATATCAATGCCGGATAACTCCATAATCGTTGCATACAGGTCGGTACTGTTAATCAATTGCCTGGATGTGCGGCCGGGGTCTGAAATGCCAGCACCTGCCACTACCATAGGGACATTTATACCCTGTTGATAAACCGTAAACTTGGCATGGTTTGGGGCAATAGCGCCGGTTGTGACCCGGCCTGGTGTGCCATTATCCCCAATAAAAATAATGGTCGTTTGTTGTAGCTCATCCGCCGGTATAGATGCGAGTAACCGACCGATCTCTTCATCCATATATTCCACCATGGCACGGTAAATATCAGCTTCGCTGTCTATGCCAGCACTATCGCCTGGCACACCAGATAGAGCGGCATGATGAGGGCCCGGGTTAGTGCTATTCGGTGGCACCTGAAAAGGACTATGGGGAGTATTGAAAGCCAACCAGATAAACCATGGCTGGTTTAAATCCTGGGTGTTTAACCAGTTTAAAGCATCGTCTACGTTTTCTATCGGTGCATAATTACTAATCGTATGCTTTTCTCCATTGATCCTTTTTTCCCACAGATAATAACTCGGGGGCTGCCATCTATTATTGTCATCAATAAAACCAACCAGATTCTGAAAAGACCCGGAATGATAATCATAACCGGCAGCACGAGGGCCATCAAAACCGCCATTGGTACTATCACTTAAATGCCATTTACCAATAGCTGCATGGTTATATCCACGCTGATTAAGTAATTCAGGAATCGTCGTTTCATCTAACGGCAGCTCCTGATTATTTAATTCAAACGTGGCCCAACGAACACCGGTATTAATACCGTAACGTCCAGTTTGTATGGAGGCTCGTGTGGGCGAGCAGACTGGATTAGCCATTACACGGGTAAATTTCACACCGTTATTAATCAGCAAACTATCAATATTAGGTGTAGGTACTCTATCCAGCGTTGCTTTGTCTGCTTCACTCATACCTTCAATATCGAAACTTTGCAGGATATCCATACCAAGATCATCAGCCACTATCACTAGAATATTATTAGCAGGAACATTACGCGCGCCAAGCAAATTTTGTTCATCATTGTTGGCCAATGACTCCATGACGACATAAACCGGTTTACTACTCTCCAGAAAGCTGCCCTTAGGAATAGGGTTTGTGCTGCTATGAAAATATGATTTGTATAAAAGGTTACCATTGCCACTACAGCTTTGTGTAATTGGGGAACCACCTGCAGGATGTAACGTTAGTGTTGTACCTGCTTCAGGACAAACCACGGCAATATATTCTGCATCAATAGCAATACCAAAACGATTGGCGAGATGTTTTTCACTCAGGTAAGCGGTCGTTTCAAACCCGTCCTGATCTGCTGTTGAGGTAACGGCTATGGGTTTATCCGCTTTGACATGAACACCCAGACCATTGCCCTGAAACTGAATTTCAGACAAAATATTGGGAATAAAGCGACTAGAATCATTAATAACAAATGAAGATGAATCACCATTACTACTTTCTACCGTAATCGTTGTGTTATCTTCCAGTGCCGAAAAATTATTGAAGATAGATGTATTACCCCATAATTCTTGTGAGGCTGGAGGAACCGGATAGGCATCTGCATCTTCACCACTCGTTAACAAGGCTTTATGTGATATCAGGATAAGCGAATTAGAACGAATTTTTGCAGTCACCGCATTTAAACTACCCGCAGCAAAAATCGAATTAGTCCCGGCAGGAATAGAAATCGTAACGGGGGCTTCGTTACCAATCGTTATTTCAACTAGAGCATCACTACTTAAACTATGCAGAAAATAAGTATGCTCACCTCGCTGATGAGGAATAACAAAATCTGTACCTGCAAAACTGACAGGCACGGCTATATCGGTTGCATTCGCTTCACTGGCCATGGTGAAAGAATGAGTGGCGTTAATGGCCTGTCCAATAATTGTGCTTGTATCGGTAATACTGGTGATCTGATATTTGTTTAATATAACCTCAGTATTCCCTAACTGAATATGATTATTGTTTTCCAGACTCATAATCTCCAACGGCGCAGTACTGAAGTTGCTATTCAATAAATAATATTGCTCTCTGTCACTGCCGAGTACATTTTGTTCATCATCGGTCGCGAGTGATTCAAATATTATATACACCGGCTTGTTGCTTTCCAGATAACTGCCCGGGTTAATGCTAGATTGGTTAGCGTGGAAATAGGCTTTGGAAACAAGATTGCCGATACTGCTACAGTTCTGTTTAATGACTGGATTATTTCTTGAGTGCAAACTAACCTGGGTGCCCATTTCAGGACATACCACAGTGATATATTCTGCTTCCAGAGGTATGCCGTAACGCGTGGATAAATGAGTTTTGCCTAAATATGCAGTACTTTCAAACCCATCCAGATCAGCACTCGACACAACCGCAACAGGCTTGTCCGCGGTCACATGTATTGCAGCACCATTACCCTGAAACAGGCTTTCGTTTAAATTGTCAGCAACAAACAGACTTGCATCAGCAATTATAAATGAACTGCTGTTACCATTACTGCTTTCAACGGTAATGGTGGTGTTATCCTGCATCGCCGCAAAGTTATGGAATATTGATGTAACCCCCCATAACTCATTTGTAGCTGGAGGAACTGGATAAGCATCACCATCTTCACCCCGAGACAGAAACGCTTTATGTGAAACCAGAATCGGTACATCAGATTGAATATGTCCCACCACATTATTGATGTCACCTGCAGCAAATATAGTCACAACATTGGCTGTTAATGTCATATTAACGGGGGCAGCTGAACCGATGTTAACTTGAATACTGGCGTTACGATTCGGGCTGTACAAAAAATAAGTATGATCACCCCGTTGATGGGGAATAGCAAATTTTGTACCTGAAAAACTCGCGGGCACAGGCGTGTCAGTGGCATTAGTTTCACTGCCCATAGTGAACGGACCTGTTGCCGTAATCATTTGTCCCTGAATTGTCGAAGTGTTGTTAATTGTACTGTGTTGATACTGGTTTAAAATCAATTCATTATTACCATATCGAATATGGTTATTATTCTGCAAGCTCATTATATGCAGTGGCGAGCCACTAAAATTTGTATTGAGTAAATAATAATCCGCAGTGGTTGCTGATAGTTTATGACTGAAAATAATTAGACTACTTAAAATAAACAGGCAATGGCGTAATTTCAACATTTTGTGTTAGTCCTTGTATATATGCTGTAAATGCGGTTGAAAATGATGACTCAATGTTAAAGCAACATCCTATACTCACATATCACTAGGAAGCCTGAAAGGCAAAACCTAACAATAGCGCGGAATCCATCCGTGTGTTTATACGGAAAGTTCAAAGGCAAAAATAACGCCAATAAAACATAATCATCATCACTTCAATGAGTTATCTACAATAGCTTTATTTGTGCCCGGTTGTTCCTAAAACTAATGTAAAGAAAAATGACATGTTAATACTCGTTTATATTTATGGTGACGGCTTATATTTGTGCCCTCACCCTTATCGCATAGGTAAAGATGATGCTGGCTTTGAAGATAGCAGCAAGCACAACACAGATAACACATCACAATTTAAAGCGTAATTTACCTAACACTTAATTTTATGTCTCTCGCAACGCATTTCCCTCTCCATGTTACGTAATAGTGCTGAGTTTAATTTACAATAATTAGCGCTAAGTCACATCACGCCCACATAAGAATAGTGATAATCAGCTTAATTCATAATGCGTAACACGCCCAAAGGAGACACTCCGGTGAAACCACATTTAGCATATCAATATATCACCTATACCGTTTTAATCTTTATTTCTGCATGCGCCACATCACCCCAATTATCCAGACAGGACATCTTCGAGCAGCATACATCGGTAGCCCAACTCGATAAACAGCTCACGAGCAGCCAGAAGCTTGGCGCTGAAATGCTGGCACCAAAAGGCTATGATCGGGTTGATAAATACCTTGAACAAGCCGTAGCGGCCGCTCAGGACGGTGATAAAAACGGCGCTGATAGATATGCTGATCAAGGTCTAAAAGCGCTGCCAGGTGTTAATAAACACACTGCTGCCAGCCAGGATCTATTCGTTGATGTGTTATCCAATAGACACCGCGCGATAAAAGCCAGTGCTGCTGAACTCTTTATAAACGAATTTAATCAACTAGAAACGCAATTGCGCAATGCAACATCATTAGTTGAAGACAATGATATTGAAGCCGCAAAAAATCGTCGCCCTGGCCTTATTAAACAATACAGTAAGCTCGAACTTAAAAGCATTAAAAAAGGTGCGGTTCAAATTGCTAAAGCCAGCATAGCCGCTGCCCGCGAAAAAGAAGCCGATGATTACGCAGAAAAAACCTTCAAACTTGCAGAGGAAGAACTCACACTGGCGTTATCAATACTGGAAGCTAATCGTAACCAGTCAGAGAAAGCCAACGAGCACACGACTAAAGCAATTGAACTGGCACATCAAAGTATTCACATGACCGAACTCATAAAAAACTTTGAACGTCGTGATTACAGTGAAGAAGATAAAATTTTGTGGTATCAGAAACAACTTAGCAGCATTCACGAACCCTTAAAATCGAGACTGGTTTTTGATAAGGAAAATCGAGAAACTGTTCAGGCGGTCACCAATGATATTGCCGCACTGGTACAGTCAGAAGCTGATTTACGTACCGATTTATACGAAACGGAAAGTAAGGTTGAAAACCTGATATCTGCGAAAAAATCTGAGCTGGGTAGTCTCAAGGTTAAGTATGAAAAAGAAATTAATCAACAAAGCAATGAACGTGAAGCCCTGATAAAACATGAACGCGAAACACGCCAGCGCTTTGAATATGTGCAATCTCTGTTTACTGATGATGAGGCGGATGTGTACCGAAAACGCCAGAATATTCTGGTACTGGCACATGGTTTTTATTTTGAACCGGGGAAAAGCGAAATTAAATCGGTTAACTTTAGCCTGTTAAATAAAATTGATCAGGCACATAATAAATTCCCCAAATCAAAACTCATCATCTCGGGGCACACGGATGCAACGGGTAATGCAAAAATCAATAAACGCCTTTCTGAAAAACGCGCAAAAAATGTAGCCCGTTTCCTTCAACAGACAAAAGGCATAGATTCTGCCAACATATCAGTAAGGGGTTATGGCGCTGAACGCCCGGTCGCGCCTAATACAACCAAAGAGGGCCGTTCTCGTAACCGTCGAATCGAAGTACTGATTGACAACACGGCTACCATGTAAGGCATAGAGCGGCCTGTTCTGGGGCTTGGCATTGATTTGCCTGCTCCGGATAACAACACCTGGCACCAACATAAATAACAAAGCTCGAAGCGATCTTTTTATATAACTATCCTAGTTTTGCCGCACTGCGGCCATCAACCATCTCAAACTTTGATTTTTTGAGATTTTCCATCATGTCCGGCACTTCAATTTCGATAATTTGATCGGTAATCCATTTATTATCTCGGGTTCCCATTTCAGCGCTAATGTAGTCACCAAAATCTCGTTTATATTGAAACCCTGGCATTTGCTTTTCCGCCTCCCATGAGCATTGCGCATAAGCGTTAAGACGCTGGTTTAAGATATTGATAAAATCGGTTTTATAATCCGTATCTCTGCCCAGTAAATCTTCACAATTTTCCTGAAAGGTTTTGGATAGCTTAATCGCATACTTGGCTACAAATTCCTGACGTTCATCCTGGGTCATCTGCTCGGCAACTAAACGATCAGTAACCGACACTAAAAAAGCCAGTGCTTCACGAATCACATCTAAACGTTGCTTATGGGTATCGGTCTGAAAATTTTCATTCTCCAGGTTCAGCACCAGTGCAGCCGCAATACGCCATGAAATAAAGGCCATGGTGTTGGCTTTTTCATCGATTGACACGGTACGTTCTTTATCGTGCCATTTGGTTCTCATTCTCATGGTGCAAGTCTCGTGAAGATATTAGTTAGATAATAGTATACTATTTAGGTCAGGAATTATCCTATCCCTAATAGATATATATGAACACACAAACAATCACTGTGGCTCAACAAATACAGAACAATTGCCATATTTCCGATGCGCAATATGCAGGTAACTACACTCTGTGTATTTACCTGCTAAAAATGCGTGAATTTTACCGCTGGGAGAAACAGCTGCCATTCACTCATAAAATTGATAATACGAATATAGGTGAGTGGTTGACGCAACGCGAAGGCTTATGGGATGAGATAGATGAGCAGCCTCTGCAAAATTTAAGCATTGCACAACAACCACTTGATTGCTTTGAAAGCACTGAAATCAACCGCCAGTTAGAAAAAGAAAAACTCGTATACAGTGGTGGATATGGCTTATACGGCAAGCCGGTTTTCTTTATAGGCGAATTACTGCACAAAGAAGTGCATGGTGATTACACCCTGTATATTTCAGGCAAGGAGTTTGCCCGGGATTTAGCTGCACCACCGGGCATGATGCAAGACAAAACAGTCTATATCCGACGCGAATCATTACGCCGGTTTATATGGGAGAAGTTTGAGGAATCATTGTGGCACAAGCAGGAAAATCCACTATCGCGAGCTTTGGCTTGTTATGATTTTAAAAACCAGCCTGAAGCGGCTTTAGAAAAAATGACCGATAATGAAGTCGACACGGTTTTACAACATGAATTAGGTGAAATAGCCGCCGGTAAAATTTTGGGTGAATCATGGGCCGATATGATCGCTCACCTACCCCACTCGCAGGCTGAAATAATGGCGCGAGCCGTGCGCGATAACATAGCCGATATGACTTCAACTTTACCTAAATTATTAGACAAAAACGAAGCCGCACAAATACATTTTTATTTTGCTAATTTAAGCAGTATGCGTAAAATGATTTTTCCGAGTTTGCCGGAAGCGTATAAAGAATGGCTGGAAAAGAAAAATACCCGAAAATTAAAATCCGTCATTAAACTCGCCAGTGAACACTGGATCAATATGGCTGAACAAATGCTCGACATTTATAAGCTGCACGGTAAAAATTCGCAGCGTAAAATAGAAACATTGATTAATAATAATTACCTTTAAATGCAGCTTTATACTACGAAATATCTTCAACTGTCCTCCCTGATAGTAGTATTCGGGAACGACAAACTATAGAAAATTAAATTATGTACCACGACTCATCCAAAAGAACACCACTCGTTAATTTTAGAGAAGTTAAAGAAAACAGCTTTATTTATATTAATGAAAGCGCCCTGCCAAAAGACATATGTCGAGAGATGATTCGCCGCTTTGAAAACGACAAACAGGCACAGTACAAAGGTCGCATTGGTCAGGACTTTAAGGAAGATCACAATATAAAAAAATCCACAGACCTGGCGATTAGCACACAAGAAAACTGGCGTGATATTTCACAGGAACTGATGCGATCTCTTGCTAACTCATTGCGCGAATTTTCCGATACATTTCCATTTTTTAAAGGCCCCTTTAAAGATGTGGGGTACAACATGCAACGCACAGCTGAAGGCGAGTACTATAACTGGCACATTGACGGAGGCAGTCATGACTTTGCTGATCGACAATTAGTTGCCCTGTGGTATTTAAACGATGTAGAGGGCCCGGGTGGTGCAACTGAGTTTATGTATCAAAATGTTTCTGTGCAACCTAAAGAAGGCGCACTCATCTTATTTCCGCCATTCTGGACGCATGAACATCGTAACTCACAATTACAAAAAGGTGTGAAATATGTAGCAACTACATGGCTTTCATTTGCTTAAATTTACAGTCCGTCTAGCACAGGACTGAGTAGCTTTGGTACTGGGCTTCACGGTTGAAAACTTCATAGTTACACTTTCCTGAAGAATAAAGAAGATTTCAGGTGTATTTTACCGACATAAAAGACCGATAAATGATTCAAAAATCGTATATTCTGGCTAACGGCTCAGCCCGAACAATCTGGCCACAGCATTATTAGTCTACTAATTTGTTAATCAAACCAAGCATTCAAGCATTCCGCGAACTTGATTTACATCAATTACATATTACTAAATACGAAGTAACATTGAGTCAGGTATCTCTGAACAATCTCAGGAAAATGTAAAAATTTAAAACTGAAATTATGCTATCTAACCTACAACTCCAGAACCTGCTGACTTCATTACAGAAGCTATACGCAGACTTTACACTTAAATCTCTACATCGACGCATACAGAGCAACCAGCTGCTTAAACATACAAATTCAACAGCCGATATTTCTAAACCTATTACCAAGCACGTACACCACCTTGCAGATAATCACCAGAAAAGCGCACCGAAAACTACCAGAGTAAAATCTATACTCAAAGCAGAAAAAACACGCCAACATACAACCCATAATGACGACAAAAAAACATCCTCAGAAAATATCATAAAACCACTTTCAGATTATCTTAAGAATAAAACCAGTATCGATTCGACCAACGCCGGGGTTGCTGACAAACTCATGCTGAGCACCTGGGATCATTTTCATGCCGCTATTCGTGAGGGCCGACAAGGCAATAGGGATGCGGCAACCATGCATGCAGATATAGCCAACCACGCAATGAAAGAAGCAACACATTATTTAACTAAAGAAGATTTCCAGGGTTTTTATTCGAAAATTAAAAAAGAAATAGATGAACTCAATAAATTACAGCAGAAGTCACCCACAACCTGATTATAAATAAAATATAAAAGCTAAACTTAGTTAATAAAGCTTATTATTGGCCGCACTCCCGTTAGTTTAAAAAGTGTTGTAGTCCTGATAAAATCTTCTGGAATGATTAAACCTATAATCAGCCATCCAGTAAAAAATTTACTTTTACATGCACTTTACCTATAACCGCTAACTGGCAATATTGTGACACCTGCATTGAAATTCACTAACGAAACATATGGTGTTTTTTATGCGAACTTTCACCATGAAAATATTTATACCTGAACAATCCATCTTTATCATGACAATCTGAACAAACAATACCTGATGTGTCATCCGTTCTTAGAAAACTGGTTTCTGCATCGCCTTCCAGATTTTTACCTGCTCCCCTCTTTTTATGTGCCGCACTCCACTGATGCGGATTATGGCAACTGGCGCAGGTAATTTCACCAAATGTGGTTCGTTTGCCCTGCTCATCAAAGGCAGGCATATCTGGCACTTTTTGCTGTTTGATCTGTTTTCTCAGTTCGGGCGACCAGATATTAATCGATTTCGGGTGCCTGGCTATTGTCGGGTTTTTTGCTGCCGCAAACCGATCCTGTTGATGACAACTTCGACACCTTTGTTCTACTGGATCGCCCCCCTTACCTAACGCTCTTGCCCACAGGTAGACTTTTTCATCTGCATTATGTGGAATGTGGCACTGGCCACACAATCCAGACACATCACGTTCCTGTTGTAATTTATTACGCGCACTGGGGGCGGTGACTAAAAGATCATGATCCGTTCCACGAACGGTTTTTTTGTCTGCATGGCAAGTCACGCACAATTCACTCTGGTGATTGGCAGGCACACGTAAGAAACTGTTTGCCGTGCTCCCCTCCTCTTCGACAAGGGCCAGGCTTTTTATTTGTGGATTTGTAGGATTCCATTGATGAGGGTCATGGCAACTGGCGCAGTCCACATTTCCATTATGCTTTGTTCGCTTACCCTTCTCGTTGAAGACCGGGATACGAGAATCACTCGATAATAATGCAGTACTGACCCCCACCGGATGACTATGACCGGATGGCGTTTTGTCCGTAGCAATTGCCCCTTTCTTATGGCAATCTGCACATAAACGGGCAATAGGGGCATCACCTTCACCCTGGTTTCTACCCCACATAGCAGGACCTTTAGCATTATGAGGTGTATGACAATGCATACAGACCCCTTTCACGGCTCCTTTATTCACATTATCAAATTTCTCTTTCGGTGGACGGCTGATGTAATCCAGAGGCTCATCGGTCAAATCGTGTTTGGTTAATAAAATAGACCGTTTATCAATATGGCAATTCATGCATAACTGACTGTTACCCTGATCGGCTATGCGTAAAAAGCTACTATCCGTATCCCCTTCCAGGTTTTTAGGATGATCGGGTTTTGTAAAATCAAGTTGAGACCATTTGTGTGGGTCATGACAGGTACCACAGCCTACACGCCCTCCCTTCAAGGTTGGCATTCCGTGACGATCATACAGTGGCAAACTCACCAGCTTGACGGGTTTATCAAACAAGGGCTGCCCATTCAGTAACCGGCTTAACCAGTCATTACCCATCACATCAATTGCAAGTTTGTCGATGGGTACATCCATTGGATGAGTGTGAGACAGGGAAATAGCCTTCTGTTTAGCCAGTCCATCCTTATTATGACAACCGGTACAGGCAATATAACCCGTACCCTGTCCCTGTAAATCTGTGCGTGCCCATAATTTTGGACCGTTGGCATTATGCACCAGATGACATGCTCCACAGAGACCGGATTCTGCTACGGTCTGCCCCAGACTATTTTCTGATTTCGGGGCCATAAATCGCATATCATGCTTGCTACTGGCTACCTGCCATTTATCTTTATGACAACTTTTACACAGAGCCGCATCAGATCCATTAGCAACGCGTAGAAAACGGCTTCGATTATTGCCTGTTTTCTCAGGCTCGCCCTTGTCTTTTGCATTAAGTGGATTCCATTGATGGGGATCATGACAGGATGCACAGCTCACTTTACCCTGAAGTTGACTCACCGTTTTAAGACCATCCTGATCGTAAGTCGGCAGCTTCACTGTATGCCCCAGGCGTTTGATTTCAACGCCTACCGGATGGCTATGGCGGCCGACGGTATGTTTTTCAGCTATGCCCTTTTTACTATGGCAGCTCAGACATAAAGCGGCCATAGGTTCTTCTTCTTTATTAATTTCTCGTGCCCACATTTTGGGCCCCAGACCTTTGTGGGGTAAATGACAGGCGCCACAGGCCCCGGTTTCTTCAGCCCGTTGCTTAACTCCGTTTTGACTATCCTTTCTGACTTCAGACATATCATGTTTGCTACCCTGTACCGGCCGTTTATTTTGATGACAGGATCGACACAGGCTTCCCTGACGATTTTCAGTGACTAACAGGCCTGTTTCAGGCACGGCATCGTGAGGGCGATGGCAGGTCTGACAAATGACTTCTCCCTGCCCACCCAGTTTTGCACCCAGTTCAGTCAATGCCTTTGGTACCTTTAGCTCGTCGGGTATGACATTAACGGGGTGGGTTCTCATTTTACCTGCCTGCTGCATCGTCATGGCATTACGATCACTATGACAAAGACCGCATAACTGTGACTTGTCATTTTTAACCAGTAATAGTTTTTCCTGCGGCGCAGCATGGGGTTTATGACAACTCTGACACAACACTTCCCCCCCCTTTGCAAAACGTGCACCGGCATCCATCAGTTTTTTTGGAGGTTCTTTAAGTAATTTCTGAATTTTACGCTTAAGAGGATGGTCACCATGCTTTGGCCCCTTAATCTTACTCTTATGGCAGGCCATGCATAACTGCCCTTCCTCATTACGCACACGCATAAAGATAGCCGTATCCTTTTGCCCCCATTCCACCCCGTGAGCCGAATGACAGGTGCCACAATACACTTTTCCGTCATCATTCAATGGCAACAGTTTTTTTCCATCAACAATAGGAATCGTTATATCTTTTGAAGGTTTAACACCCACTGGGTGACTATGCCGGTTATCTTCCCACAGAAAGCGTGAGTCGAGTACAAAACCATCATGGCAGGAAAAACACATAGAATCCGTACTGGCGACATCCTGCTTACCTGTTTTTTCTATGGGTTTGGGAATATAAGGAATTAAAGTGTTAACGTCTTTACGTTTAAACTCTGTCAGCCACATTATATGGCAGGTGGCACATTCTCGATTAGCCGATGGCAGGCGCATAGCGGCTTGAGCAAATTGGGAGATAAACAAAAGAAATAATAAACCGTAAAACCCGTAAACCAGCAGTTTGTGCAACGCTTGATGTCTGAATATTATTGCCATTAATTTACCAACTGAAAAACAGAAACCCGATGTTCTCTCATTTCTACAAGCAATAACTTATTATTATAAATACTTAAACCAACGGGTGTCACCAGTGAGAATGGTTTATCTTTTTTAGCCAGCACCGAGATAAAATCGCCGGAATCGGTAAAAGACTGCAAAACATTCATGTAACTATCCGTAATATAAAAATTTCCTTTTTTATCAACGGCAACACCTTTGGGTCTAACTAGCTGACCTGGTAATACCCCCCACTCACCTACCACCATAGAAACTCGACCATTAGCATTAAATACCTGTACACGGGAGTTAAGTACATCAACAACCGCTATGCGACCATCATTCAACTCAGTAAGGGTAGCCGGATATCGAAATTCGCCCTGATTTAACCCATTGCCACCCCACTTTCGTAAAAATTTTCCCCGAGAAGAATACTCCATAACACTATGATTATTACTGCCCGTTACAATAATATGCCCAGATTCTGAGTGCCGTATCAGGTCAACAGGTCGTATATTTTTTTTACCACTTTTTATTTTAAATTTAGATTTATATTGACCCAGCGCAGAAAAAACCTGCACACGGAAATTACCAGAATCGGCAACATAGACTGTTTTATTCGCGTCAGCAAATATACCAACCGGGTAATTCATCTGACCATTTGCTTTTCCTTTGCCTCCAAACTTAAACAGAAATTGCCCCTGCATATCAAAGACAACGATCCGATGATTGCCGCCATCCACAACATAAACCTTTCCATCAGCCACAGCGACATCACTGGGTAAAGACAGTGCATTGTCACCCACACCGGTTATTTGTAATATTTTTTTTATTGCGTGTTTGCTAGTGTTGCCAGCAAATACAGGGCCAAATACAGAACTGGTTAAAAATATAAGCAGTAGAAAATGCCAGAGGAGTAATTTATAGCGCTTATTACTTATCCGTAGTGTTTGATTCATTTGAACGACGCCACCATGCGCGGCCTTTAAGTAGTTCTTCACTGGGTACATCCGTTTTTTCACCATCACCTACCATGCTTTTTATATTCGGTAATGATTTGTCGGTATTAAACAGGTTTGGCATATAAAATTCATTATACTTTTCAACAATACCAACAATATTCAGATTAGTCACATCCTGAATACGATTATCTGAAAATCCCAACGCTCTGAAAGGGATATAACTTTTTTTCTCTTGCGTGTGACAGCGCGAACAGAATCGACCTTTAGCCATTACCTGAGCATGGAATCGTTTCTTAATCGCCTCTTTATCTTCATCTGTTAAGGTATCCTTGAGTTCGAGAAACTCCTTAACATCCGGTTTATTTTCGGTTAACTCAAGCAAAGCCTCTGCTTCTACTTCTTTATTGTAAATAACGATTTTTGAATAAAAATCATCCGTATTAACCAGATAACCCGTTTTCGGATCAACATCGGTACCAAATGGCACGCCACTTACATCGATACCGGTATAATTCAACCATCTGAACTGATAATTTTTCTCTGCCACCTTTCGTGGATCAGTATGACAGGTCATACACCCAAGGAACTGGGTATGCATATTTAATAACGTTCTAACCATACGCTGCTTTGAGTGAGGGAAATCACCGTGACATTGAAAACATACCGGCTTGCTACCCGCATTGAGCTTATCCACTTCGGGTACATTATGAAAATGACGCTGGGTTTCAGAGTACTGATGCTGTCGAATTTGTTTAATAATTTCAGGTTTTTGTTCTACCCGACCGAAAACGCCCATATGTTCACCAAGCACAATAAACAACTCTAACAATAAACTAAAAATAATTGCAAAAAGAATAATGGTGGTTACGAAGGCAATTACCGGATGCTCACGGCGCATACCTGAAATAGCGAGCGGGTTAGTCTGAAAATGTCCCGGAATTTTACTTTTGTGATCAATTAAAATCAGCATCATAATACCCAGCGCAATAAACAACAGTACTGTCAGTACAATAAAAACTATTTGTTGATCTGCTATTGCATGCATAATTTAACCTTACTCAATACTCTGTCAGGTAGATCCAGATAGTGAATAATCCAAATAAAGTCCAGAATAAAATAATCACCAAAGTAGAATAAGCAAATATTTTCTGCCAGGTTGTCATGGCCTTTATCATGGCGTTTCTTCAACCGTTTTCATTTCTTCAATTGACTCTGGCGTTAACTCCCTTGCATCCAGCAAGTTCTGTAAATAAGCCCGCTCTTCAGGAAGCTCAACCAGGTTTCGTAAATACTCAAGAAAATGTTCTTCTATCTGGTGTTCACGGGTGATTTTTCCTGTCAAAAAAGTCCATTGCATAGGAAAACGCCCGGGTGCCAGATGTACGTTATACCAGTGCCAGAAAGCAATAACCAATAAGGCCAACAAGGCCTCATGGGGATGAGATAACCTCATCATTTCCTGAAAATAAGAAGCGATGCCCGATGGTAAAATAGCTGCCCAAAATTCTGGAAATATAAATGATGAACCAGAGATCACCATCACCAGATTACCAAAGGCGGCTGCAATATAATGGATTTTCTGCTTATACATGAATTTATCCATTTCAGGACGCTGAGTTCGTCTGCCTGCAAAATACAGCATGTCATGATTAAAATCTCGCACATCTTTTAAGATGGGAATAATACTGCGTTGCAACTCAAATCGACCGGCAATAATTAAAAGCAGGGTGGTATAGGCGATATAAATAATGTGATAAAGCATGCTGAAAATCATCACCGCGGCCAGAGTGCGATGAATAATTCTTGAAACATCAATGCCACCTACCAAATTATTCATAGGTACAGCCCAGACATGATCAATGAAAGCAATTGGCAGCCCTGTAAAAGCCAGGGTCAGAAACGTAACAAAAGTCAGCATATGTTGAATACGGATATGGATAGAATAACGAGGTAAATCTCCAATCGGATTGGACACCACATTTTTATAAAGTATCACGCGACTATCAGGCATTCGATCGACAAGTTGAAAAATTTCACTGCGATCAGTTTCATCAATGCTATTCATTTGCATTGAGCGTTCAAGTACTTTACTGGCTTCTTCTGTTAACTTCATAATCTATTTCCAGTTTGCTTAAATGATAAGAACATTTATTCAAACAATACGGTCTTTACTCTTTGAGGAACGATGCCACCATGAAGACCCCTTACGCATATACCAACAGGCTCCATCACGACGTCTGCCTATGGTCTCGATCAATGCCATGGAGATTAATAGCACAATCACGATATCGCCTACCCAGCTATAAATTATATTGGCATAATATCGAAAAGGATTATCACCTTTTTTACTCGTGGGATGTGGGTCAAGACTGACATAATTTTCATCAGCATGGGTATGGCACTTACGACATGTTTCAACTTTGTTACTGGTATGCATGGGTGAAGCTGGATTACGTGACGCCTGAATATCGTGAACATTCATGTAATAATTTTCTTCTTTTGCGTGACAATCCAGACAATTGGCTGCTTTGGTAAACCCATATTTGGTCACCTTACCATGAAAGCTTTCATTATAAGACTCAACCGCTATGGAAAATTTACTTCCCAGTTCCCGGTCCTCGTCTTTTGCCGCTTTTACATGACGTTTTAAAAGTGACTCATCACTGTGACAATTTGAACATAGTTGTACAATTTCTGCTGGTGAGCGCTTAACTTCACGAATGCGACGACTAGTATGCTTATACCAGTTAGTGACAAATTTACGATCTTCATGACAAACCACGCAACGATCAACAATTCGCTTAGGCGGTTCAGATTCATCAGGATTATAAATAGGGTTGGTATGGCAGGTTATGCAGTATGGCTTATCAGAATCAAGCCCCTTTTCAATTTTTTCCCTTCCATGAACACTTCCCTTGAACTTATCATATATGGATTCATGACTGAAATTTTTACCGGTCGCGGGATTTTTTATCGAATGACATTCGGTATTACAGCTGACGCCTGTTTTTACCGCTTTATGGGGTAGTTGTTTAATATAATTATGACAATCTGTACAGGGCACATTTCGATGTACAGTGGAGCTAAAAACACCGGGCATTACATAGTAACTCCGTTTTACACCCTTCTCGTCAATGCGCCCCATTTTAGGGTATTTATGACATAACAAACATCCACTATCATCCTCAAAAGCACAGGCTAAATCACTCTGCATCAAGATCACAAGGAACAAGATAAAACCTGTAATTTTCCTTTCAAACAAAATACATAAGCCTGTTTTTATTTATGGAATTCACTAGTATTCAATACTGATATCATATAGATTATTTACATTGATCTCAATCAAACTATTAACTGTTTAGCAGGATAATGCAAACAACAAGAAATTACTTATTTATAAATCGCTTCATATGGATACTGGCATTTTTATCCGTAAGCATATTATTCGCCTACTTCGAATGGAATAACCAACAAACCAATAGTGTGGGCTGGTTTTTATTAACTAGCATATGGTCAGCTATATGCGGAATAGGTTTTTCCATCTGCGACTGGCTCATACACAAATTAAATGCCTGATATTATATTTTTATTTAACACCTACGGCAATTAATGCTATATTTTACGTATGTTGAATATCTTCGTAACATCATGATCTATAGACCTATATGATAATATCATTACATACATCATTAGATATATCATAAAGAGAAGAAGACAATGAACAGAAAAAATGATAAAAAATTAGGTAAAGTCTGTGTCTGGTGCATTGCTACAGCAGTTTCAATAGTACCGCTGTTGGCCATCATCTGGCTAATACTTAACAAATAACTTCTGAACCCGTTTATTATCAAAACAGGTATCAACAGACTCCCTGAATGTTTTTTTTGCCTACAGGTCAGTTCATTAAAAACATAAGCTTATAAAAAATTCAGCTATAACCGCACCAGAAACAGCCTATAAAAATCAAACTTCTAGACCTCCAACTAAATAGATATGGCCTTTATATTGATGCATATCACAAAACCATTTAACCACTAGTTTAGTATCATAATTAGCAAACCGTGTTGCCTGTAGCGTGTGTAATGCTTACACAAGATGATAATTTAACTTTAACTTTAGTTTTATTAAACAACGTTTAAAAATAAGCCGAATAAAGACTAAACATCATCATCCTTTCATTGCATTCCACTCAGCAGATAATAAATGTCGTGCAATACATAATTATGTTAAGTTAGTTTTGGATATCCAGATATTTCCCTCATTAAACGATGACAGGACAGGAAATGACACGTGAAAAAGTCTCTACCAATCCACTTTAGGTATCATCTACTCATCATAATAAGTGTATTATTCTCAACACCGACATATTCGGGTGATGAACTGAACTGTGTACTGTGTCATAAACATCGTGGCCTGAGTCGTATTGATGAAAATGGAGAATTCAGATTATTTTATATCAATCAGGAGTTATTCGAGAGTGGACCGCACCGACGCAATAAATGCAAAGACTGCCACGCTGATATTAATAGAATTCCACATAAAAAGGCGAAAAAAGTCGACTGCACACAGGAGTGTCATATCGTTGAGCCCTCCGGGCAGAAGAAATTCTCACATAAGTCAGTTGCAAATACTCTGGCCAGTAGCGTTCATGGCAAACTCGATAAAGACGGCGCACCGAAAGAGCATCAAGCTGATTTTCCAGGCTGCAAAAACTGTCATGATCAACCGCTTTACCGGCCTTTTTCAGCGTTCAAGGGCAAGAAAGTACCTGGCGTATCAAAGCGTGCGATAGGCCGCTGCAAGAGCTGCCATAAGAATGGTGATTTCGCTGAAGATTTTTATGACCATGTAACCACTCGATTACATAAAACTCGTTTCCCAAAAGAGACCATCGAAGTTTGCGCAAAATGCCATCAAAATAAAGAGTTCAGAGAGCGCCACAAGCTGGATGATGTTATCACCTCCTATAAAGAGACTTTTCATGGTAAATTAATGCTGCTCGGCTCCGAAAAAACACCCGACTGCCTGGACTGTCATATCGTTGCTGGTGAAAATTCGCATCTTATAGAATCAAAAAACACGTTAACCTCTTCAGTAAATAAAAATAACCTTGCCAACACCTGCAGAGCCTCAGAATGTCACAAAAGTGCCGGTGCTATGCTTACAGGCTTTCAGACACATGTTACCTATGATCGAGAGAAATATCCGTTGCAGTTCTACATGCTGGTTTTTTTCAAGGCATTGATGGCGGTCGTTTTATATTTCTTCCTGACGCTTATTTTTCTGGAACTGCTGCGAAGATTATTCCCCTCATTTACTTTCTTTAAAGAAAAGCAACGTGATGACTACCATGAATATGTAAAACTAATAAAAGACAAAGATCTGGACAACCAATGATCGAGAAATGCTATGTCAAAAAAATATGAGCCTATAATATATAAGGACGGTGTGCGTTACTTTCATCGTTTTTCAGCCCATCAACGGGTACAGCATGTGGTTTTATTTACCAGTGTTATCACCCTGGCACTCACGGGTTTCCCTTTACGACATGCTGAAGAAGCCTGGGCCAAACCACTGTACAATTTTATGGGGGGCCCTGATGTCGCTCCTTTAATTCATCGTGGGGCAGGAACGATTTTACTGGGTTTATTTGTTTACCATACGATTTACTGGATCTCAATATTTTATAAAAAACATCTTTTAAAACTAAAGCAGGAGAACAGGCTTACACTTAAAAATGCTTTGCTTGAAATACTTAACCTGGAAATGATGCCAAATAAAAAAGATTTAGTAGACATTATTCATCTGTGGAAGTACCTGCTCTACTTCACTAATCGCCCACCCCGTCATGAACGTATGTCATGGCGTGAGAAGTTCGACTATTTTGCTCCATATTGGGGTATACCCATTCTTGGTCCTGCGGGTGTTGCCCTGTGGTGGAGAGATGAGCTGACTCACTATGTTCCTGGAATTGTTTTAAATGCGGCATATATTATGCACACCGATGAAGCTTTACTGGCCGTATTATTTCTATTTTTTGTGCATTGGTACAACGTCCATTATGCACCAGAAAAATTTCCGGCAGCGACAGTCTGGTTAACAGGTTATTTAAATGAGCATGATATGATCCATGAACATTACAATGAATATATACGTGTAATGATTGAAAATGGACTCGAAAATGAAATTAAGCCACAAAATTTCGGTGGCAAGGAATACGAGTGGTGAAATTATTAAAAAAAATAATTTTCAAAGTCTATGTCATTTTCCTGATGGTATTTACTGTTTGGTACGGTAAGTTCATGGCACCACTGGTTTTTGGTTTTGAGGGCAAAGAAGAGGCCGAAATTTCAATTAAAAAAATCGGTCGCGCTGATACTGATGAAGAGCGATTATTCGTAAATTTAATTTCAACTTCGGGTAAGACAAAGACAACCGATCTTGGCTATCGCGTTATCGAGCAACCCTATATAGAAGGTCGTTTTCATCATATTGGCTTTGAAATAGAAAAGGATGAATCGAGTTATTGTGTTCGATGTCACGGCAACGTACCTCACAACAAATCAAAAGAAGTTCGTAGCTTTCTAAATATGCATGCCTTCTACACAGCTTGCGAAACCTGTCATATTAGACCCCAACAGGGTGGCCCTGGTCTGGCTTTTCGCTGGTATGACAAAAAAACAGGTGAAATGACGGTAAATCCACTGGCTTTAATTGAAATTGAGAAGGCATATACTCATGAAAGCGCCACCAAGTACCCCACCTATGGAAACTACGGGGCTAAAATAGCGCCGGGTAAACTAGAAGATGGATCTTTTAGTTTTATAAAATCTGAAAACGATAATAATTTTGTGGAACGTTATATTGCCGAAGAAGCAAACTTAAGCTCACAGCAGAAGTCTCAGATGAAACGAATCATACATAAACAGATTAACAAAAAACCCATTGAATGTAATAATTGTCACCAGGAAAAGGCCCCTTACATTCCGTTTGCAGAACTGGGTTACCCACCACGCAGAGTTGAAGAGCTAATTAACACGTCTGTAGTTGGAATGATTGATAAGTACAAAGAATTTTATATCCCGAATTTTCTCACGCCGGGAAAAGATTAATATATAAATAGCCGAAGGCTATTTAGCCGACTCTCACAAGGTCTGGGCCATGAGAATAATAGCAAGCTATTTAATATTACTCATTTCATGCAATATCAGCCAGGCTGATAGCTGGAAAATTGTACCTTCAAGTGACACCTACTGGTTAAAAACTATTAACCAGGAAAAGCATGAGCTTCTCATTGCTTATAATGATGATGCACCGCACTTCTTACTCATTGTTACCACAGACAGCCCGCCACCTGACAAACCCATTCCTATCTGGCTGAAAATAGACCGTGGCCAGCGACAGGAAAGTCAATTATATTTTCTTAAACAACATACAGAACAAAGTATTTTTAGAATTGAAATTAATAAAAACTTAAAAAATGACTATATAGCCAGAATGATTGCAGGACTTAAATGGTCCATATTTTTTGATCAAAATGCTCCGCAAAACAGGGCCATAACATTTTCGTTAACGGGCTTTACCGTAGCTTTCAATAATTTATTGATTGCTAACGATATCGGTACTCTTGACCCTAACCAGTTAAAAATAAGTAAAAAAAACAATGAGCTTTTCTGCTATATCACAAGCAACCTTACTGTTGAAGCATTAGGTCATCGTTTAAAGGGCGACACTTTGAATGAAACATTACGCAATACAAAAAAAACAGGATACTCGGGTATAGATATGCATCTACCGGATATTATTAACCAGGTTTACAATATTCCTGAAAATAAATTAACTTCAGCACCAGGCGCTGAAAAATACATTATTTTCAAACGCTGCATGAAAAAACAACTTTCAATAAAATAAAACGCATACAAAACTAATTATTAACCTATATAATAAATTAAATTTTGTTTATTAAAGACACTTGCTTTGAATGAACTGAATACAAACAAGCATAACAACAGACCCACTACACCGGGCATATTAGACTGGCTCAGGTCTGCTTCAATTACAGATCTATTTAGCAATCGGTCCCACTCAAAAGATTTCAATGGCTCACGTGCCGAATATATTACAATACGTGTACGCATTCTTGCTTTAACTTTTGCTATTCTGGCCCCACTCTGGATACCTATTGACCATTTCTTTCTACCCGAAGATAAATTTTTCCCACTGCGTATTTTTCGACTCACATTCAGCATACTTTTTTTAGCGCTTTGTTTTTGGACAAGCAATGCCCATAATTTATTCCTTGCAAGACTACGCCTGATGTTTTTTATCATCATTCCCTGCCTCTTTTACATAGGTTCGCGTCAGATATTGGGAGGAAGCATTGAGCAGGAAGGTATAATCGCCGGTTATTCTTTTCTGCCTTTTCTTCTGGTCGTCTTTCTTGCTATTTTCCCTCTTACACTTATTGAAGGATTAATCTATGCCAGCACTATTATTGGTGTGTTTTTATTCTCCGAGTTTTTTAATGTCGGCACGTTTACAATCAAATCTCTGGGGGAAATCTGGCTACTGGTACTTTTGTCTGGTATTGCTATGTGGGCGCAAATGGCTCAGTTACATATGCTGCTTAGTCTTTATAGAGAGGCAACCAGAGACGCACTGACGGGTCTGGTTAATCGTCGTGTGCTCACCGTATGGCTGAAGAGGGGAATTCTGGAAGCGCGCGCCAATAACACTCCCCTCTCGGTCCTTCTTTTTGATCTGGACCTTTTTAAGAAAATCAACGATACCTACGGTCATCTCACGGGTGATGCAGTATTGCAGTCATTTTCCAAATTATTATCGCAACAAATTTTTAACAGGAACCTTATCGGCCGCTACGGGGGAGAAGAATTTCTAGCCATACTGCCTGGTAAAAACGAAGACTGGGCGACAGAGATGGCTGAACGTATTCGAAAAAATTGCCGTAACCTGAAATTACAGTCAATTGATGGTGATAGTATACAGCTGACGGTAAGCGTTGGCGTAACGGAACTGAATGCTTCTGATGATACTCAGTCTCTGTTAAATCGTGTTGACAAAGGCCTGTACCTTGCAAAAGAATCAGGACGTGATCTGGTCGTACGATCTCAATAAGTGACTCTATAGCCTGAAAATTAAACGAGTTACAGAGCCTTTTGTAGCTTTTTTAAATTAGCTGATTTGCGTTTTATATATCGGTTAAAAATAATACTCATAAACAGAAAAACAAAACCCGGATATGCAAGATAACCCTGCTCTGAAATAAGCCCTGCAAGAAGGCAATAAAAACCCATACTACCTAACAATCTGCTAATAAGTTGTTTTCCACGACTTTTAACGAGTAGAAAAATATAAGCCGGTAATAAGGCGATTAATAGCCACATCAGAGCGAGACTGCCACCCTGACCGTAAAATCTTTCATACTGCCAGGTACCTTCAGAATAGATTATGTTCGCCAGTGGCAACCAGAAGATAAATAAAATAGAAAAAGACAGATATAAAATAACGCTCCAGAATATAACTTTATATGAATTTTCTTTTTTCATTGAAACTGAACGAACCTCAATTAAATTAATCACAGAAACTATATTAATATTGCTACTAAGCTAGTTTCACTGTTTGGCTTCAACGCTATCACAAATCGAAATTGAAGGGCTGAAGAGTGACTTAAGAATAGCTACTTAAGAACACCTATTTATTATGGCAGTACTGACAAATATTTTGTGCCCGTAACCTTCTTTTGCTATCCGCACCTTTTGCTGCTCGCTTATTTTTAATTACGCCTTTTTCATGGGGGTTATGGCAAGTACCGCAGTACACTCTCCCACTACCGGGTTCCAGAGGTAAATCAATGTTATGCCTTTTTGACATATTATCTAACGATTCCTGAACATATTTAGACGGCTTAACCAGATGATTAGGCCCTTTTTTAGTTGAAAAAAATGAAAACTGCCCACCGGGATGTGGCGTCCAGGGATGACAGCCCCAGCACATTTTCTCAAGATTATTCGTTAAATGAAATTTAACTTTATCAATGGATTTAGCTTGTTTTAAACTCGTTAGGGAGCCTGAATGACACACCCGACAGGTATTCTCTTTGAGCCTGCCTTTTTTATCGACCTGATCATGGGGATTCAGTCGTTGGTAGTGCTCGTCATTGTGGCAGGCAAAGCACTGTTCACTTCTTGTTTTAAATGGCCCACCTCGAAAAAACTGTGGATTCATTCCCTGCTCTTTCTTTTTCTTAGCTAAACACTGCTTCGTTAAATCATGGCAGGTCATACAGCTAATTTTGCCATTTAACTTTTGCAGAGACTCTTTAAACGGGGCGCTGATTGTGCGAAGCATGTCGGTACCCGGTTTTATATCGACGGGGTGAATATAACTATGATCAAAACGAGCATCATGACAATTTAAACACACAGCCCCATTTTTCATTGGTCGCAGATTGGCTGGGGAAGCCCTTTTTCCATCCTGTGTATGGCAGGCCAGACAGGCCTCATCCTTCCAGTGAGGGTTGGGTATCTGCTCAACCGTTAATTTACCTTTACTCAGTAAACCTGGAATCTGCACTGTTTTTCTCCAGTCAAATTGATGGCTGAGCTGCTTTGCAGACGCTTTGTCGAGCTTCTTCTGCGCCACTATCCTGTTTTTAATCTGCTCGGCCTGGGCCACACCAGCCATAGCCATAGCCAAAACCAGTAATAGTAGAATTGCATGGCATCGATTACATACCACCGCCACCGCCACCTCCACCTCCGCCGCCCATGCCGCCAGGATAAGAGAAGTTCATATGATTTCTACCATGACAGCTAAGGGTACAACTGCCAGCAAAGGTACCATTATCAGTAAATGTCGGCCCGCCACCACCACCGCCACCCATCATATTAGGTGACACTACAGAGGTATCAAAATTAATTAAATGACTGTTATTCGTGCTATTCCCCTGTGTCGCACTCACACCATGGGGGTCATGACATACATTACAGGGTGCTCGCTCACCTCGAATATGTTTATCATGCAAAGTAAAACTCTGGTCGCCCAGTATGCTGCTGCGACTGTGGCACTTGTAGCACAGTGCATAATTTGAAGCACTTTCAGATGTATTATCTGTCGTTACATACCGACGCTCCAATAAAGGCGCATAACTTGAACCATGAGGGCCATTAGGCCCACTACCGACAGATGGGTTGGCATTATTATTGTGACAGTCCAGACAGGTGATCTGACTACTGGTTGATAATGGTGCTATCAGGCTCGGCACATTTGGATTTTTACCTGAGCCCGCCACCGGGTGAAAAGACGGGTTATTCGTATTAAATTCCAGTCGCACATTCGTCTGGTCGATTTGTCTGGGCGTTAATGCAGCCGGTTTATTCTGACTATCACCGTGACAACGGAAACATAATTCATGACTCCCGGACACCTGTGCCACGTTATTGCCCAGGATACCTATTCCTGAAACCCCATTCAGCGGATTGCCACTGTTGGCTGCATGGGGGTTATGACAATCCTGGCATTCTACATGACGTGTGTTCACCACTGCCTGTTCACCGGGGTCATGCACCCCCTGGGTATCCATAATCGGGTGCCTGGAAAACTTGCTGAACTCTCCCTGAACATCTTTTGAATCGACGTGACCGTTATGACAGACATAACAGTTATCTTCTTCAGCCGCATATTTTAATATACGTTGATTACCCCCCGCATTGTGTGGCGTATGACAATTTTCACAGGCATTGCCAGCAACCGTCGTTGCACTCGTTGTTGTCCATGGATCGGGGGCCACCCCATTCCAGGTGTTGCTTGAAGTACTGTGATCCGTTTCATTCCATTTATTTTTTACATGACAGGTTCGACATAATGCAGAAGCACTATTCTGCATCACTAGAAACTTGCCATTGCTATTATTATGGGGATCATGACAGCTGGTGCATTGCATCTGCCCGGCTTTATCCAGCTTAACGGCCCCTGTCAGGCTGCCGGGATTAACCAGCTCTCCCCTTTGAGATGCTAATGTAGTGGTATAGTTAAAAGATATTGGATGATCATCAGATAAATCAGTTCCCAGGCGTGCAGCCCCGGTTGGCATCGTCGTAATGCCGCCAATCATAGAAATCGGTGCTGGACGACTCAACACCTGCCCCAGAGCAATGGTGCCATCATGACAACTTAAACAAAGAATAGATGAGCCCGTAGGCTGTCCCGGGGATGCCAGAGCCGTTGAACTTGAATAGGGTACATAGTTACTTCCAGGTGATGCCCGGTTCCATAATGGGGAGTTTGGCTCTGAATTATGCGGGGTATGACAGAAAATACAGACCTGATCTTCAGAAGAAGCCCTGATTCCACCTGGCCCACTGACAGATAAATTATGGCGGGTATCGACAACGCCTGCCATGACTGAAAATGTCATTAGCCATAATGATATTAGCCAGGCAGCGTAACGTAGCGAGACCGCACAATTATTAATAAGTAAGGTGTATAACTTCATTACTCTGTACCCAGATAATGGAAAACCTGTATTCGACGATTATGCGAATCAGCCACATATATTTTTTTCTGATGATCAATAAAAATTCCCGTTGGCAACCAGAATTGACCTTCCCCCCTACCTTGCTCGCCTATATCCAGCAGAAACTGACCGGTTGAGTTAAAAATCTGTACATTGTGGAATAAGGAATCCACCACATAGACACGACCTGCCTCATCCGTCGCCAGACCCTTGGGCCGTGCATGAAAACCACTGGCATCACCCAGTTGACCAAATTGCCCCAGGTACCGGCCATTAACACCAAATTTCTGAATACGGAAATTCAGCGAATCTGTCACCAGTATACTGCCATTCTGATGCCATATCATCGTAGGAAAATTAAACTCACCCTCGCCTTTACCGCGCTTTCCAAAGCGTTTTAGCAAACGTCCCTTATTAAAAAGCAATACCTGATGCTGCGCCGTATCAACCACAAACAGGTGCTTGCCATCAGAGCTTAGAGCAATCCCCGTAGGCTGTTTTAGATCGGTATCCAGCTTTAGTTCTTCGGCATATTCGGCACCCGACGGTAGCCAGAAAATTTTTCCCAGTTTAGAGTCGCTGATAAAGACATTGCCATTTTGATCACTGACCAGGGCAACGGGAGAAGGCAGCTCTTTCCCGTCCTTTAAGCGAATCAAATCATATTCATTTTCAGACAGGTTAAAACGATGGATACCGCGCACACCGGGATCAGCTACAAAAATCACGCCCTGCTTATTGCTAGCGACTGCCATCGGGCGAATCATACGGGCATCATCGGGGCCAACAAAAAACTCTCCCAGGGTTTGCCAGAAACCTTTTTTTATGCCAATGTCATCCGCATTAGTGAACGTATAATCAAAGGCCACCCTGGCTTGTGCAGGGGCTGCTGGCCAAACCAGATTTGATGATTTATCTTTAGCTTTGTCCACCGGTGTACAGCCGGCGAGAATCAAAAGCAGACAATAAATCGATAGCATTTTAAATTGCATAACTGATTCCATTAAAACTCTCGTCTTGCTATCACTTGTGCAGACCATCGTTCACGATCTGAATTACCCTGCTCTTCGGTAGAATACAGGGCATTAAAACTGACACTCAATTGACGCACACGCCAACCAATCTGTAATCGATGTTGTTGTGTTAAACGATCGATACTACCTCCAGTATCATTTTCATAACTGGATTCCAGGGAAATGGCCGTGCGCAACCAGGGGCGTGAATTGATACGTAATATATAGCCATTCAGATCCACATCTTCATCCGTATTTTCATTATCAACCTGTACCCACCGAGCAGATAACCGTATATCCGTTAACTGGGGCAATGGCATTTCAATAAAGACGTCATAATTTTCTCTTACATAAGAAGAAATATCCTCATCGTTATTTTCATACGATATTTCACCACCGATGGTCATACCATTAGGCAAGGGTCTATCAGCACTCACACCTGCCATTGATCTGTTTATTGAATTTAAGGGTACGGTTGGATCCCCTTCTATTAAATCCTGTCGCAAATTTATTTGACGTAGATAAATTTCATAATAACGGGCAAATGCAAAACCGATGCTAAAATTCTGACTCAATAAATCAAATTTGTAAGTACCACCTGTATTATAAGTGTAGTCAACTGATACAACTGGTTCTTCTTCCGGAATTTCTCCTGTTAAAAGACGTTGAATCTGGGTTTGCGAACCAATAACTATTATCCTGTAATCCCTGTTTAACAGATAAATTTGAGTACGATCCCCATTTCTAACAATGATAGAGTTGATATCAATAAAACTTTTCTCCAGAAATACCGGTGTTGTTCCTTCAAGTAAATGCGGCTCTTCAAAAATCTGTAATGAAGAAACCTCTGATTGCTGGTCATTTAAATCATAGGAACCACCATAGTTTACAGTGAGAACGCCGTTATATAGGGGGGCAGTATAAGCGATAGAATAATTGGTACCCGCACTTTGATTTGCCACCCCGGTTGTTTCATTATCCTCGCCATGGACGTTCAGAGTTGAGGTGATGGATTGACCACTATACGCCACACCTAATGTCATTCTATGGTCATTTGTATCCTGATCCTCTTCGCTTACTTTAGAAAAATCGTATCGATAGAATGACCTCAATAACTTGGAGTGACGCCAGTTTAAATTGGGTCTAAAGTTAAAATCCTTCCTAACGGGAAATTCATCCTGGGTGCTATACCCCAATGTATTGGTTAACTGTAACTGTTTGTTAGCACCAAAAGTATTACGCGAATCAAAGTTAGTTGTATCGGCTTCAAAAATTCGTTGCTCGATAGGTAAATTGGTGCTGCCACTTTTCGAGTCCAGTCGGTTAAGCTGATAACTCAACTGCATATAATTTCCAGAACCATACGCCCGATAAAAGCGAATATTAGCCTGTTCTCTAATCTCATCGGTAATTTGTTCACCACCCCCTCCCTTGGATGTCTCACGAAATGCACCGGTCACCACCTGCACAGGAGTGAAAGGTTGTAGTATGGAAAAATCAAATCCCTGTCGGGTATTTTTCTGTAAATAATGTCCAGCGAGGCCCGTGTATACTGTGGGATGTTGTTGGCTAAAATAAATAGATAACGGGTATGATTTCTTTTCAAGAAAATTCAGACGAGCATAATAATTAAATAGCTGGGAATTCGAATCAGATTCCCCTTGCAGCGATTCAAACTCACTTTGATCGAATAATATGCTTCCATCCAGTTCCATATTAAGCATATTAGGATGAAAAACATACGCCTGAGAACTCACACCAAACTCCTCCTGAAATGTAGGCAAGGTTTCTTTTCGGCTGATCACTCCCTCAGTAATTACACTTTGTTCATCAAACAAATATCGTAATGCCATAAAACTATTGAATTCGGTAAAACTGAGGGCGCTAACCTCAGCGGCATTGGTTATAACAGGAAATGACAGACTAACAATGATTAGCCAATAACATGTTAATTTTGACATGTTTAAATTAAATCCACCCATGGACGAATGCCTTGATTACCTCATTTATCTACCTATTACTTTTTCTTGTTTTCATTTACAGCGTCATAGTCTGCATTCTGCATTTTTCCAAACCCGTAAATATTCACTTTATTATGGCCAAACTGACTGGCTACCAGAATAATGTACTCTAGATTAAAATCTGGATGTGCGAACTTCTTAAAATACCCCACATTATCATAATCAATGGTGACAGCTGCGGGCAAATTGATATTGCCCCGCGCACCTCCTGGCTCACCAAAAAACAACAGTACCTTGCCGTCTTTATCGAGTATTTGCACATTTTCAAATGCGGCATCCACGACAAAAATTCTTCCCTCCTTATCTAAAGCAATGCCTTTGGGTCGCGCAAACTGACCAAAACCTGTTCCCACCTTACCTATACTTTTGATGAACTTGCCAGACTGGGTAAATACCTGCACCCTGAAGTTGCCAGCCTCACTTATATATAAGTGATTATCGGGCCCCAGAGCTAAATTAGATGGATAAAATAATTCACCCTCTTTTGAACCCGAACTGCCGATGGAAGACAGTTTTTTACCGCTATCTTTATCAAAAACATGAATCTGGTGATGCTTCATGCAGGATACAAAGAGCTTATCCTTCGTAACAACTACATCGGATGGTTTAAACTCATCCTCATCAATATAACTTCGAACGTATTTATCATTAACATCAAAAACAAGCACCTGCTCCCTTAAAATATCTGCAACATATTTGTTACCTTCATTATCAATAAAGATATTAATGGGTTTTCTCATCTTGCCGCTAAATGAACCATGAATAAAATCAAACTTCTTATTTTTAAGGTCAAACTTGGCATAACCTGGGCCGCGAATATCAACCACATAAATCACACCATCATGAATGCCCACACCATAGGGTTTATTAATTATTGCATCCTCGACACTTTCATCACCTAGAATAAACTGACTCAAATTGCTACCTTCAGTTATCAGGTCATTGGGGCTGGAGTAGGTGGTCAAAAACTGAATATAAGGAGATTCAGGTGGAGATGGGTAAAAAATATCCGTTTTGGGTTTTGTATCAAATACCGAACAGGCTGAAAGTAAAGAAAGAAACCATAAAAAGATTAAGGTATAACCAGAAGATTTAATAACTTGTCTCACGTCAATTTTACCCGATGACTGAAAAGAATGAATTTACCCGAAAAGGGGGATAAAAGAAACCGCTTGAAACTCGAAACACCAGAGCCCTTAAATCCGGACCCTGGTTAGATCGAAAGATGACTACTTGTTATGACAGGTCAGGCAGATTGCGCTTCCATCTTTGGTCACTTTCAGCAAGGGTGCATTATCGGTACCAGGACCAACTGCACCATTATGAACATCATGGCAGGAAGTACATTGAACCTTACCGCCGCTCAACATCATATCTGTAATACTACCTGTACGTGCTTTATCACCTCCAAACCCAATAGTCACTTCGGTCGCTGATGGGTCATGCAATCCCAGGTCTACTCCAGCTAAGGCAGTATCATAAGTAATAGATATGGGGTGGTCATTAGTTAGACTATCTGCGCCGAAACCCACTGCTGAGGGGCCACTCATTACGGTTCCGCCTGTGTTGCCACCAAAGCTATCTACTGCTGTAGCGCCATCATGACATGATAAGCACAGTTTAGAAGTGCCTGTTGGTTGACCATCTACGACTCCATCCAGAGTACCTGGACCTGTGTACATAGTGAAAGACACACCAGTAACGGTATGATTCCACAGTGGCGCATCAACGACAGTCAGGTCTGAATTATGCGGTGTATGGCATGCCACACAAATTTCGCCTCCACTCCAGCCACTGAGTTGAAAATCATGCGCTGTACCGACTATAGTACCAGCTTGAACAAGACCTGAAGCCAGATACGATGCAAATAGCACAGTTGTGACAGCGATGCTGAGTTTGCTTGTTTTGAGTATTTTTTTCATTTTCATCCTCCCCTGCCTTCTGAGTTCATGTGTTCAGATATGCAGCTTGGTGTTGTTACAACAAATTCAAATTAAGTAATCATTGTTTATAAAAAGCGCTATATCAACGTTACCCAACTTTCTCAAAAACTTTTTTCGACCTACAGTTGTATTAAAACAGCATTGCGTATATAGATATTGATGTACATCAAGATTATTAATTTATTGTTAAATAATTTAAAAATTGAGATAGATCTGATTTCAATGGATAAAATTCAGTCACTTTAAGTGCATTACGAAGCAATAAATTTACTGCAATTAAGCGTATAGGTAGGCTGCAGTAACCTGCTTTAATAAATTAAGAATCTGATTTGTTAAAGCTCTATAAACTTGATCTATTCTTACATTACGCCCCCTAAATCGCCCTAAAACTGATGCCAGGCTGATGTTAATGATGCCTCCTTTAGTCTTCCCAGAATCGATTTGACAGAGACATCTACACTATAATTAATGAAAACCTCATATACTCCCGATAGAATGATTCGGTTTATTTAACCGTCACTTTCGCATCTTCCATAATCATTTTATAAGTGTATCCATAGCCAAAATCCTTGTTTAGCGTTAATTTACCCTCAACTAGCACTATATCACCTTTATTCACCTTGTCTTTTGTTGTAATCGTAAGGTCACTAGCGCTGCTATTATCACGTAGATGTATCCAGTCTTTACCCATTACATCAGGTGTATATTTCACAACCATGCCACGAACACGGATAGTTTTCCCTGACAGTTCTTTCATCTGAGCATAAATTTCGTCTATATTTTTTCCATTTTGTGCTTTTTTTATTTTAACATTCGGTGCTTGTGCCCGGGTTAAATCACGATGAGCATCTTGTTTATGCATTGCAGATGGCGATCCAAGTTTACCAACGAAGTAAACCACTTCAAAATCACGGTCTAATGTTTTACTGTGAAAATTATTCATTGGCATATGCTTGTCTATTGGCAGAACATCACCCACTTTTACGCTTGTAACTGGCCCAGCCATCCATATTTTTTCCTTACCCTCATCAATTAAAACATAGGTATAACTACCGGCATTCATAGTTTCAATTACCACCCCTGTTGGTGAATAAGCTAATGCCTGCACATTAATATCATGCTTACCCTCCTTAGTGTCAGCAGCTGCTTGCTGAGTAGATGTAATTAAACTAACACTGAGAAAACATGTAATTAAGAAAACGGGATTTCTATTCATAAGAATGTCCTGGTAGAATTTGTTTATATACTATTTGTTTATATACTATGATAATTCATATATTTAATATACTGCTGACCTGTGTTGATTTTATTTTCTTTCAGATATCCGTTAGATAAAGTTATAATACGCGTATCGATTTTCATCGAAAGTATTAAATTACTAAAAGATAAATAATCATCAGGCTTAACCCCGGTTAATTGAGGTGAATCAATTTTTTTCATGCTTTTATAATAAAAAACGATCTAACAATGGCAGCCTTAATTCGGATGTTAGTAAAATTATCAATAGATATGCCATTACAGTTATAGCGCTCTGCTAAAATATATCTGCCGGCAAATAATCCGTCACTTCATAAAGGCGTAAAACATGTTACTACAACCTGGTTCTCTTTTGTTTAAACCACATACAATATGTTTGCATATCTATTGAAACTCATATCGCCTCAATCAGATGAACAATTTCAACAGTATTATCATTTACGTTGGCGCATTTTACGTCAACCCTGGAACCAGCCTGAAGGCAGTGAACGCGATAAGAATGATATATATTGTTATCATATTATGGCGATTAAAAATGACACGATTGCAGGAATTGCTCGATTAGAATTTACTACAAAAACCCGTGCACAGCTACGTTATATGGCCGTAGATTTTCAATACCAGAAACAGGGCATAGGGCGACTTGTTATTGAACACATGGAATATTATGCTCGCCAAAACAAGGCACATGAATTATTTTTAAATGCCCGTGAGAATGCCGTTGGATTTTATAAAAAACTGGGGTATGTAATAACGGGAAAGTCTTATCTTTTATTTGACTCGATTCAACACTATAAAATGATGAAAAAACTATAAGCCTATTTCCACGAAGCTGAACATTAACCGTTTAATTTTTTCAATATCTGCGCCCTGTTAAGGCCATCTCCATCAGGGACAGTCAGCTGTTTTTTAGCACTTTACCCCCCTAACAGAGACCACAGGAGTCGTGCTGCATCGCCCTGCCAATCAGATCGGTATAACCACATGAGACAGAAAGCAGCGTTTACTCTAATTTTATCTACTTAACGAAATATAATCACTTTCATGCAATATGCGTTTGCTCGAGAGGGATACTTCTCGACTCCACTCTCACGAGAAAATCAAACTGAGTAAGCTCTATGTTTTACACTTCAAAATCAATATCACTAACCTCAAAATCAGAACTTATGGTAACCATTTTTAATGTCGGAAATTTTTTCAGTATATATGATGCCATCAGATAAAACTCCCTGATATTTTCCATATGTATCGCACTTTCAACTTTGCTAGCTACCAGCTGGCAGCGTTGCTCATCACTGGGCTCATCAATCCAGTAACGCCCTAGCTGTAAACCCCTGTCATACTCGGCATCCATATCACTGTGAACACTTTGTAATTCCTGTATTAACTCATCTTTCACTTCCAGTGTATAAGATTCATCATCGATGGTAATATTAAAATTCATTGCTTAGCTCTGTACTTTTGATTGAGGTTTATTATAACAGAATGAGCTTGTTTTTTACCGCACACACTGTGAGTTATTATGCTGCTAAAAATTCCTGACGTACTTAAACCTGAGCAAATTAAAGTGCTAGGTGAAATTTTACAACATGCTGATTATGTCGATGGTCGATTGAGTGCAGGTAAAACCGCTCGTAAGGTTAAAAAAAATCATGAATTGGCCGCTGATTCAAAACTCCATGCCCAGTTAAATAATATTGTCATGAATGCGTTATTTAATCACCCGCTCTATCAGGCCGCGGTTTTGCCGCACCGTCTTGCTACGCCATTTTATGCGCGTTATGAACCGGGTGAAACCTATGGCCAGCATGTAGATGATCCAATTATGGGACCGATGCAAGGGCGTTACCGTACGGATGTTTCTACCACCCTGTTTATCAATGAGCCCGATGATTATGAGGGCGGTGAAATTGTTATTCAGTCACAAAATGGTGAGCAACGGTTTAAGTTAGCCGCCGGCTCTGCCATCACCTACCCTTCAGGCTCCTTACACCATGTTGCTGAAGTTACCAAAGGCACACGCCTGGTCGCGGTAACCTGGGCGCAGAGTTTAGTGCGTGACGCAGAAAAGCGTGAGCTGTTATTTAATTTACATAAAACCCGCGAAGCTTTGCAAAAGAAATACCCGGACGATGAGGAAGTGGTGAAAGTTGATCATACTTATATTAATTTGATGCGGATGTGGGCTGAGATTTAGATACCATTCTTCCTGAACACAAAAAAAGCCGGAACAAGTCCGGCTTTTTTACAAACATTAAGACAATCTATACGATTATGGCCTAACGATGTGAACCTTTATCAGCATGAGCTGCATCAACAAGCGCTTGTGACTTCTCATTGAATGAATCACGGAAACCGTCAAGTACTGTACCGGATTCTGGAGTAAAGTAGTTCTTTGCATTGAAGCCGTTCTTATGCTCGTCTTCGATGAATTTCTTTTGCATAGCGATCAGTTCTTTGATCATTGCATTTCTATCAGCCATGGTATTTACCCTCATGAATTCTTTGTTAGCATCTTAGCCACTTCGTGTGCCCAGAAATTATGGACGTAGTATAGACGCTTTTTCAGTGAAATGCCTCTACCCCATTAGGAATAGAAGCCGTATTCTTTTAGTTCTTAGTTTATTATTGAGTATTCAGCTTACCCCTGAGGAGCGTCAGGCCATGGCGAAAAATATAAGCTTACAGACGTAAGTGCATATTTTTTAACGCTGGCATGGCGCTCCTCAGGGGTGAGATGGATGCTTAATAACCGCCTTTACGTGTGGACATTGGACACCCACCAATCTTTAAGCCTTGCTTAGATGGCATACCAGGAAACATTTCATACATTTCCTTTGATTTAACTTTGCGACCCCAAAGCTTACCCATTTCTTTCATAATGCCACGCTCATTGGGCTCATCCCCACCAACAACTTGCTCACGAACGTATTTAATTACATCCCAGTGCTCCTGAGTTGGCTCGATTTCTTCTTCAACGAAAAGCTCAGCTGCGATTTCTTCGTTCCAATCGTTAATGTCGACTAGATAACCTTTGTCAGTTCTTTCAACAGAATCAAGTGCTGCCATGATATTGCCTCAATTTTAAAATTAGTAAATTCGTATGTGTATAAAATTATGGGGTCGTACTTTATGCCAAAAAGCCAAAAAAGTCGATTATCCCATTAGATATATATATGGCTATAAATAATGTTAATAACAGTATACGTCAATCGACTAAACAAACATCGTAACCTTCCCCCTTTTTCAAAGGGGGAAGCTTTCAAGTCCCATCAAAATGCTGCATTTCCGACATATCACCCACGGCTTTTATGCCTTTATGCGCAACAAACAACCCAAAGCCGGCCTTTCTGCCCTCACCTATGCCAGTTTGCTGCAATGTCACCGCATCTTCCGGGTCTAAATCGGCCACCATAATACTCATGGTTTTGGTGGGACCATTACTCAGCATAAATGTGTGCCCCATTCCACATAGTGCCTTGGTCAGGTTGATGCCCATCGCTTTCATAGCTCTGTCAACCCGCGCAACAAATTCGTCTTCGGTTTCGTTATCCCCCACAATGACATAACGACAAAATAAAGTTCCCAACGCCGTAAAAGGCTTTACCTGATAGTCACTAAATGTTACCTCATTTCCATCAAGCTCAATGGTTTTACCCACCAGCTCATTCATATCTTCATGGCGGGTTTTAGGCACGCGAATTTGCATTCTTGAGCGTTTTGATAAATAAAGACACCCCCCTTCAGCCTCTTCGGGACGGATCCATCCATTTCCGGTGGATGCGCCGTGAATCATATGAATACCTGCCAGAGGCTCATCATTTAGCCACGGGAGAATTTTTAATAACTCATCGGAAAGCTGTTGAGCGTGGTCGAGCGGCACCTGTTTACTAATTAATTTAAACGACAAATCAGCCACTGTATCGGGGACTGAAAAGGGAGATGCTTTTTTATCTTCGTGCCATAACATGGGAATATCTCTTGTAATTCTGTATAGGGTTGCGTTGATTTACTTTATCGATTCGGAAAAGTGAACGCCATTTCTACCTGGTTTTGCCAATCTTTAGGTGCATCGTTATATGGGGGCTTTATATCGACATCCAAGTGTATTTCACCATCTCGCGCTTTTTGCCTTACCACTTCCAGTAAATCTTCAAAACTTTCTATCTCATGTTCATGAGTTAAAATATCACTTAAATATATCATTCTGTTCTCTAAAATCCCACAGGCCTTAGGCCACCGGATCCCCGACCTATGAAAAATAATCATGGGCATTCGGGGATGACGAAATAATGCTTACGACTTACGACTTACGACTTACGACTTCTCGAACCCTGTCATAATATCGCGCTCTAAATAAAAGACGCTTTTCATCCTGCGCGTCCGCATCGGTGAATGCGGTTCGATTATGTAGTACGTTATTTGCAATTATACCTTCACCGGCGCGCATTCTATAGGTAATAACATAGGGGTTATTTGTATTTAATAAAGCCCTCATGCAGTCGACGGCCTCTTGAGTCAACGCATCTCTCCTCCATTGTATATTCCGGCTGCGCGCTGAATAACGCATATGCAGGCTATCGCTCAGCGGGTCAATCGAGAAAACGGGTCCGCTCTGCGCGCCGCGAATTTCTACCCCATTTTCAATATTGGGCGGAATCGTTAAGACATCTGCCTGCATAAAGGCCTGAATAAACTGAGGATTTTCATCACGCAACTGAATATAAGCCATTTCATGATCGAGCATTAAATTCTCTCCACCACTAATGGCGGGTCGCACGCAATGCAGCACCATTGCACGAATAGTCTGCGAGTCCTTATTATAGTAACCATCGGTATGCCAGGTTAAAGGCTTGTTGGTATAAGGTATATAACCCGTGTGACGACCACGGGTTTTCACCTGAATCGAGGTTATATTGTCTTCATCCGAGCATAGATTTCCATCCAGGCTTTGAAGCCCCAGCAACAAGCCGGTTTCACGCACGAAATGCTTACTACTCAATGCCGGTTGCTGCAACTTATATATAGTGTAATTAAAACGATTAATCGCCGACTGCAAATGAATTAACTCAGCCTCTGTTGGCATATCTCCTTCAATCTTCACCAGACTCTTGTGAGCTTCATTCTCATAAGCCTTAAGTTTTTGCTCCCGCCAGAGCTGATAACCGGTTTCGTCTTGAAGGTTAAGCGGGTTAAATTTCATTATTAGTAACATCTCTTACATATTGGTCTTTATATCTGTTTAGTATCCAAACATCACGACAATGTAGCAATACCCATATCAGGCAAATAATCACAAAATCCGCTATTTTCTTAATCTTGCTCAATTTAACTCACCACCACTAAAAAAACATCTAGCTCCACTCCAGCCTGCATCAGGCTCAAATTATTTTTATATGGGGATTAACGAAACTATGAATATTGTGCTATATTATGACACCAATTTTTTATGTGGTTATAGAGGCACGGTGTGGATGCGCACCAGAAATAGCTCTATCCCATTGTGGATAGACAGAAAGTCTAACACCCTCCCAAGGGATAGATGTTCTGATGGCTTGACTGCCCCTACACTACACCCACTAAATTTTGGGCTGTTTTTGGGTATAGGTGCTGATGTGCCAATTACTTAAAGACTTAACAAAAGAATTTTTAATCGTATGTAGGAGCGTAATGGTTTTCCATAATGGTTTTTTCCATAATGGTTACCCGGGGCGCTTACACATATATTTAAACTTAAGCTAAGGGTAAGGCAGTAGCCCCCCCTTTATAATAACTGTCTTCCCTACTACGGAGATCGCCATGGCAGCAAAGAAGATTTATGAAACACCGATGCTTGATGAACTTGAAAATGGTCCTTGGCCTAGTTTCATCACCGGTATTAAAGCACTGCGTGACAACCACGAAAACCAGTTCATCGCTGATGTAACTAGCTCTTTACTGGGTCAGTTAGAGCACTCATACGAAACACGTAAGGGTTACTGGAAAGGCGGTACTGTATCTGTATTCGGTTACGGCGGTGGTGTTATTCCTCGTTTTTCTGAAGTAGCAGACGCTTTCCCTGAGTCTAAAGAATTCCATACAATGCGTATTCAGCCGACTCCTGGTAACTACTACACAACTGACATGTTAAATCAGTTAGGCGCTAGCTGGGAAAAGTATGGTTCAGGCCTGCAAACTTTCCACGGTCAGACTGGTAACATCATGTTTATCGGTACAACAACTGACGGCACACAGAAGTTCTTCGACGATATCAACGACTACGGTTGGGATATGGGTGGTGCGGGTCCTTGTGTACGTACTGCTATGTCATGTGTTGGTGCGGCTCGTTGTGAGATGTCTAACTGTAACGAGCACGGCATTCAGCGTTGGTTGGTAAACAACTTCACTGATGACGTTCATCGTCCTGCTCTTCCTTACAAGTTTAAGTTCAAAATCTCTGGTTGCCCTAACGATTGCCAGAACGCAATCGAACGTGCTGACTTTGCTGTTATCGGTACATGGCGTGATGATATGCGTGTTGACCAGGCTGAATTCAAGAAATACGTTGAAGCTAAAGGCCGTCAATACATCATCGACAACGTTATTACACGTTGCCCAACTCAAGCACTAGCACTTAACGATGACGACACAATTGCTGTTGATAACCGTAACTGTGTTCGTTGCATGCACTGCATCAACGTTATGCCTAAAGCATTACGCACAGGTACTGACAAGGGCGTTACTGTTCTTATCGGTGGTAAGCGTACACTGAAAATCGGTGACCTGATGGGTACAGTTGTTGTTCCTTTCAAGAAGCTTGAAACTAAAGACGATTACGAAGAGCTGGTTGAGCTGGCTGAAGAAATCATTGATTTCTGGGCTGAGAATGGTCTTGAGCACGAACGTTGTGGTGAAATGATCGAGCGTATCGGTCTGGTTAACTTCCTTGAAGGTATCGACGTTGAAGTTGATCCAAACATGGTTAGCTCTACTCGTCAAAGTTCTTACGTTCGTATGGACGGATGGGACGACGAAGCAATTAAGTGGTTTGAAAACCAGGCTGAAGCATAATTTAGCAGCTTAATTTGTTACAAAACCTGATAGTCGTGGCAAACGCCACGGCTATTTTAATAAGTTTAAATTTTAAAATTTTTTGAGGAAATAATCATGGCAATGGCAGATATGCGTCCACCCATCGAGTCTGGATGCCCAGACGGTTTCCAGTACATGCATCCAACAATGCGTCGTAACTTTGGATTATGGAAATA
>Ga0316206_1000594_pt1 | contig 44245 bp, 46 predicted proteins | sample 6monthpyrite_MG_FD_204942 | JGI IMG/M metagenome (GOLD analysis project Ga0316206, IMG submission 204942) | Microbial mat bacterial communities from mineral coupon in-situ incubated in ocean water Damariscotta River, Maine, United States -... | ecosystem: Environmental > Aquatic > Marine >...
GCCGGTGTCGGTACTTTTCCTAGATTATGTGGGGTTAAGGGTAAGAACCATCTTCTTATTTCCAATAGTACAGGACTTCTCTATGGAAAACCCCCAAAGGTACCAGCTCTCTTTTCTCTTTTTATTTTCCAGCATTTTATGTGGAGTTTCATCTGCCTTAATAATCTTATCCTTTCTTACTTCCTCTCGGCTAATTAAGGCGGCCGGCATGACAAAGTCGGATGGAATAGAACCTTGACTTAAATATTCTCACAGGTCTCCTGGCACCTAATCCCCACAGGTCTCCTGGCACCTAATCCCCACAGGTCTCCTGGCACCTAATCCGGGCACCTAATCCCGAAGTTATAATTCACAAATCTGCTGGCTCCTCATCTGAGTGTCTGATGGCATTGATTTACGGTCTATTTTTATGCATGGCCATTGCCTTAATTCTTATGACTTTTGTAAAATCTGTAATAAGTGTAGAGCAATCTCTGTATGGGATTATAGATAGATCATTATTTAGACGATTGTTTTCAAGTATAATATTTGGACGTATCAGGTATTGAATCATGGTATTGCTTCCTATAATCTTGTAAGCCATTTTAAACTCTGTAAGGTGAGCTTTCTTATAAGTGAGATTAAGCTTACCTAACCTTATGTGAAATGAAGAATCTCCTTTCCCACAGGTATATTTAATATTATTTTTTGATAGAAGTTCCACAACGCATTCACTTTTGAAGTCAATACATGCCCCATCAGCATAAGTAACAACGGTATTCCTAAAATTTTTTCTAAATGACATAAAGTTTTTTAGATTAAGCACCATCATTGAAATTCCAGCTATTCCTATTATAACGAGGAGTATATTACCCTTAGTTTTGAGATTCTTTCGAATTTGATTAACACCATATGTCCCAATAAAGATGAAGAAAAATAACAGTATTAGTAAGACGTTTAAATTGCGATTACCAATGATATACTTATCTGAATTAGTAAACATAATTGTCAGTACTAGGGATATAAATGAGAGTGTTAATAATTTAATAACCTTTATAATTTTATTTTTCATTCTTTAAACTCTCTCCTCAACTATTTGTTAGTTTTAGGCTCTGGCATGTTTACAGAATCCATTATTTTATCTGCTTGATCTCTTACTTCATCATAGCTGTCTCGAGAGAAGAGTTCCTTTAAAAAATTTCCAATACTTTCGAAGAAGCCAATATTAGCAGACTTAGGGGTTAACATACTTGCAGCATCTTTTATTGCATCTTTTGTTACATTTAGCGCTAATTTTACTTGAAGATTTTTTAATGCTTTGTGTCCGGTAACCATACTTTGGTTTCCGTCTGTAATTGGAGACATTGCTGTATCGATCTGATCAATATAATTTTGTATATAGTTTGATGCCTTTTGCTGTCTATACCTTTTAAGACCAATCGCTGCACCTGTGGCCAAAGCACCTCCTGCAGTAAGACATAACCCACCACAAGCAGCATGCCCGGTTGGATCGACGAAGTTGATGGGGTCGTTATTGCAATAGCGCATTCCGAACCAATCTAGGTTTGTTGTGGATAGTTTATTTGGGTTCCAGATGAGGGTTGGGTCGACGCTCATCCATTGTTTAATTGATGGGGAGTAAACCCTGCTTTGTGACCAGTATAGTTGTGGTGTTTGGTTGGGGTGATTTTGTAAGGCGCGGTTTTGTTCTAGCAGGGGGTTATGCATGAGGCCTGCAAAACTCCAGGCGATCATTTTTTCTAGTTTTGTTAAAAATTTTAGGGAAAAATTTTCGGTGGCCGTGTATTTTACTGATTTTTTGTTTCCCCATTGGTCAAAAATTCGTTGAAAAAGTAGGGTTTTTCCATTGGGGGAGAATATGCCGATAAGGGTTCCCAGGTGATCAACGGCAATAGGGAAGGCGTATTCATTATTATACTGGATGGCGATGGGTTCTTGTCCCGCCTTAATGAGCTTTATATATTTGCCCGAGATTATGATTTCTTCATTATTTAGGCGGTAGAAACATTGAGGATGGTTTTCTTGTGGTTCGATATGATCTGGACAGCTCATTAAAAGTTGACCGTTTAAGTCGTAATAATGGTTACTTTTTTTAGAAATTTTTGAAGTGGTTAAATTTCCTCGGGTCCAGTTAAATAGGTTGTTTTCTATTTTATGAACAAATCTTCTATCGGCATAGAAATTAAATTCACTTTTTTGGTTTTTTAGCTGCAGGCGATTATAACAAATATTTTGAGTTTGAATATTTGTCGGTGGGGTGAAATGAGATTTCTCGGTAATCATATCAAATTTTACTTGCTCACCACAAGCGATACCATCGCGAGATAATGCTTCAGAAAAAAGAGCTTTTCGCTTATATGAATAAATCTTTCCTTGGACTCTTTGCCATTTATCGCGAAAATACTCGATACTTAATCCCGACCAATAATGATATTTTACGGGCAGTAATTCTTGGTTGTAGTCAATTTTTTTTATAAATGGTGCTACGGCATCGAGTAAATTGTTTTTATATGACAACTTTTTTGAAACGATATCTTTATCAGAAAATTGCGTATGTATGCCCGCGAGGCGATCAAATTGATCGTATGCAAACAACTTATATGTATTAAAAAAACTTTCACTTTCCAGGCGTCCAGATGGGTCATAAGTGAAGATTTTTTCAGCAAAACCTTTTTGTAAAAAAGAAAATGTCTGCTTAATTAATTGTCCCATTTTATTGTAAATATGCTTTTCCTCGATTTCGTGAGGGTTTCTATATTGCTGAGAGCTGGCCACTGGCAATTTGCGATGATCATATTCTACCATGAACCCATTGGTGTATTGTCTATTTAGGCCAGCACGTTTAAGAATACGGTTTTCTTCCCAATTTACTGAGGAGGATTGTCGCCCTATAGAGTCGGTAATATCTCCTTGGGGAGAATAGTTCCATCGAGTATTGAGGTTGTCTATTGCTAAAACCTCTCCTAAATAATTATATTCTAAGATGACGTTATCTCCAGAAATATTGCTAGAAATAATTTTTCCTAAACCGTTTTGGCATTCTTTAAAGGTTAGGCCATTTTCAAAGGTTTTTAAACAATTTCCATTATAGCTATAATCTTTGCGGTATGTTCCCTTTTCTTGAAACTTTAAGCGTGAAAGTGCATCATAATAGTTGGATTCTCGTTCTACGTTATCACCAAAGACATTTTGTTGGGGAAAATAACGAACTAAGGGTAAATCATTTTCGTTGAAGATGCTCATTGCTGAGAAAACTTTATCATCGTCATTATTAAATTGCATGGTTTGAGTCATTCTGCCAAGCCCATCCACTAGAATTTCTTTTTCAGAGTCGAGAATAGATATTTTAAATTTATTCTCTAGACAAATGAAATCACTGTTGGGGCAGTCTTTTCTTTTCGGAGGATTAAATTTATAAAAGCTGATATCATTTTTAAATTGGTTTTTTAAAATCCCATCCGAGGTATACTCATATTTTATAATATTGTTATAGGTATCTTTGGCAGTCATTAATTGCCCCGTCAATAAATTGTAATCAAAATTTGCAAAGGAATAGTTATCCTTTGTAAATTTAATGAGTGGTGTTTTTATCCAATACCTGGCATTTTTATAGGCGCCAGTTGAGTCTTTCTGTAGGATAATGCGACCGGAAGAATCATAGCTAAATTGCTGCCAAGAATCTCCTTGTTGAATAGATTTAACCAGGCCGAGACCATTTCGTTCTATCTTTAGGGGAGGTCTGTAGCTAAGGCCATTTTTACCAGATTCAGTTTTTAATTCTAGGTGTCCACTGCCCAACGATTTATTATAATTATAGTTTTCATCTATTTCAAAATAATGCAAATGTAAGTCGTGAGTATACAAATTGGTCAGTCCCTTATTGGCAGCAACGGTTTTTTTTATTTTTTTTGGAAATAATTTAAGTTTATCGAAATAATGCCAGTCTGGATAATTTATTGTTGAACTCTGTACATAGGTATTATTAAGGTAAATATTCTTTTCGTTTGAAAAAGATAGAATTCGCCCCATACCTAAGGGGATAATTCCGGGAGAATATGTTTCAATTTTTAATTTTGTTCTACTATGCAGTTTGTTAATTTCTTTACGGTATAATATGCCATTTAAGCGAGATCTACTTTTATAGAGAAATATTTTGGGATTGATATCTCGAGTGAAGTAATTTATCGTTTCAGAAGGAGTGCTGTTGGAGTGGTCTGTTCTTTGAATTTCTCTCGTCTTTGCGTAACCTATAAGAATTCCACTATAGGGGTCTTTTATCGGTGTATCATAATAAAACTCTCTTAGAAAAATAGGTTGAGAAAAATCATTTTTCTTTTCATTTGGGTTGGTCAATAAAGAACTTGGTGCGTAGTGACCATCTTGAAATTGATATTTAACCTCTATATGACCGCCAAATGGTGCCTGAAAGAATGAAATAAGCTTATGTCGAGACCCCGGCGTGAATAATAGTGTTTCTTTGTTTTTTATAACGAGAATTTTCCCCGATAAAGGGTGTCCAACCGCTTCCCTCGCAGAGAGGGGTGATAATTTTCCTTCATTGCGATAATCCGCCAAGAGAACTCTCTCATTAGCGAGATCAAATTTCTTTTCGTGGAGAGAGAAAAATATATTAATTTTGTCGTCGGATAAGTGCATTTTTTTGAATAATAAATTTTTCCCGACAGCAATCACTTCATTGCCATTTATGACTTCCTTGGCCCCATCATTGTTGACGTCGCTAACTATTGAACCTGTATGACAAGGAATTGTCCTTTCTGCTGGTTTAAAAGAGGCAACACCCATAATATAGTTTTTTGCTGAGGTCAGTGGTAATTCATTGTCACTATTTTTAATTATGTTACGCCATCTTACGGGATCAATTTTATTGATCCAAATTTTCCCTGGGGAGGTTTTGATATTTTGCTTGAAGTAATTGGTATATTGACCAGTTATTTGCTCTCCAACACCAAGTTTGTCGAGCACGGAGAGCGCCATATTCGATTGTCTCCATTTTTGTTTTCCATAAGTCATAAACTTTTCATCTTCAACAGGAGACTGTGTACATAATAATAAATCTTTGAAGCCATCGCCGTTGAAATCCACAAAGTTTATTCCCATTTTTTCAGTATCTACTTTTAAGGTCTCAATATTTCTACAACCCTCTCCAGATGTAAGAGGTTTTGTAACCTTAAATTTCACTGTGCGAATGAATAATTCTTGCGATAAATATTTATCTAATTGGTACCCAGTTTTATTGCCATCCCAAAGTGCCATGAAAATATTAACTTCTGGTCTAAAGCTATTTATGTGGTTAGATATTTCCCCTGTCGATTGGACGATTCTGGCGTAGCAGTCCGTATAGTTTCTACCCGATGTTTTATACTTCATCGTATTTAGATAATGTTGAATATTATCCATGACCTTTGAATTATCAATGACGATCTTATCGTCTCTTCCATCGCCGTTTAAATCGACAAATAAAATATTTTTAGCATCATCACTTTTTACACTTTCACTTATTGGTTCTTTTAAAGAGTTAAAAAATACAGATTTTTTCTGATCATCGGCGGTAAATTCATTGGAAAGAACTTCTGGTTTCTTTTTAATCTTTGGAAAATAGGCATACTGCGCTTGAAAAATTGGTAACACAGATTGGGGTATTGTAACTTTTTTTAAATATTCTTCTGTGTAGGTAAAATTAAAATGTCGTTCTAAGTTCTTTCTTGAAATCGTAATATTTTGAATGCCTTTTGGTAGGTGTTTAATAAAGTTTTGTTGCACAGTAGGTATATCTTGTTGTGTCAGATAATTTATAGACGCCGTCCATTTATTCTCGGTATCTATAATTTTTTTCAAAATGGCCTCATCCCATATAAAAGAAAGAGTATTTTGAAATTGATCACCAGTCATTATAGGTAGGCCAGAAGAATCAAAGAGCCACCATTGGTGATTATTCTTTTGTAGCAAAAAACCTAATAATTTTTTATTTGCGCTTATTTGAATAACTTGATGGTATTGACTTTCTATCGCGTATCTTAATGATCGGTAAGTTATGTTTCCATTTGGCCTATTTATGGATAATTTTTTACTTAATTGATTGAGCAAGGGTGTGGGTGTGATTACTTCTTTTGTATAAACTAATTCGGAGTTTCCCAGTGGCCCTCTTATATAAAAAGGTTTTTTAAAGGCAAAGCGGGTGGTATCGTCAATAAAAGGTAAGGATATTTGCCAACCAATTCCCATTCCAATATTTTGCATAAATCTTGAATTATACTGAAATGTCAAGGCCTTAAAATCGGTTAAATTAGGGGGCAAGGGAATAGAAAATGTCGTTTTAAGTGCGCCTCTATTGGTATTCACTTCAATTAATGGTCTAAATCTTAATTTCTTTTTAAGTTCATCTATCGCCTTGTCCGTGTGGATAATGGAGTTGACACTTGAAAAGTTTAAATTTTTTATGGGTGAAATATTGGGTGCTTGCCAATTTCTTCTGCTTGGATTGTCGACATCGTCTCTTGCATACAGAGGGCCATTTAAGGTATTCCCTATTAAAGTTAAAGCTAGAAGTGCCTGAAGAACAATCAATTGAGTGGGCATTTTGCTGATGCTCCATTCTTTCCTACGAGACCATCGTGAGATAATTCCACTATAAACGATGCGTTTATATTTTCTTTGGTAAGACTTAAAGTTATTTTTCCTGCCGATCCGGCCTTTCCGCCGTTTCCTGGTACTCGATGAGGTGTTTGGATGGTCGCCGAGTGATGCCCTGTAACTGTCCGATTGACCGTCACAATGTGTTCTACATATGTGCGCCTGCAACTACCTGCCACTGAATAGCAGTTCGAACTTATAAATAATAATGCAATAAAAATAAATATTTTCATTTCTTCTCCACTTTTAAGGGCAACGACCATAATCCCAATATGACCGATCCACCTGTTGGGATATAGTCTTGTCGTATGTCCAATGTAAAACATAGTCTTCTAATTTTCCATTTTTGCAATTCATGCTGGGAATTCCGTCCAGACCAGCTTGACCATTTCCCCCTTTTACTACCAAGAGAGAGAGTCCACTAATTCTTTGTCGGCTGACTAAATTAATGGTTCCGCCATGATTACCATCTTGCCCGTGAGAAAGAATTGCTTGGCCATTTTCGCGATGCCGTGGAGGAGTCACTAAAGAGATCGTGGGGGCCGCTCCATTATGCCCAGGTACGGGTGGCAGGGTATGAGACTCCAGGTCTTCTAACAACAGAGAACGAGTTTTATGAGAAACATCTTGGCCACTCACATCGATCCACAAGTTTTCCATTTTATTGAAATCTATTGTCAAAGACCTTCCCGGTGCATAGATCATTGCTAACGGGCCCATGCTTAATTTATTACCTTGTATTAAGAGATCGTTCTGCGAGATAAAAATACCGTTGTTGAGTTTAAGGTCCTGGCATTTCAAATCACCATTTATATTGTCACAATACCCCATATCGAGAACAACTTTTTCATCTATTTTTCTAAAAACCTCACCTTCATTTTCTAAATTTATCAATGGGACATGATCATTCCCTCGGTCAAACATTATGGTCATAAGTTGGTGATTTTTTTTATAGCGGATATTTAAGAGTTGGATTAATTTTTCCACTTGGAATGAATAAAGTTCATCTTGCTGCGGGTGTGATTGCGGGCCATTTATAAATGTATCAACTTCTCTAAAAAATCGCGCAAACTCCAATTGATAAAATAAATAGTGATAACGTTCATAGCGCCCTCCCTCATTTAAATACAATTTTTCAGTCATTTCTAAGCGATTAAAAAAGACCTTATACATCTCTTGATAATTTAGAGTGGAAGAAAAAAACATATGTTCTATGAAATTTCTTGTCCGCTCAGAATTATCACTTTGATAAGAATATTCAATGGTATGGCGAATAAGAATGAGTTTTAGGTAGGGGTGTTGTAAGAGCGTATAAATTTGTTCATTTTTCAGGGCGGTGTTTAATTTTTTTTTAAAGGCATTTAAAACAGTATTAGCGCGGCCATCTTGTAATGAAAAATAGCTATCGATACAGGGGGTACGTGGTTTTTCTAGTTTGTTGAGTGCTTGACATTTTTCTAGTGAATTAAAAATATTTTGATTTGTATCAAACATAAAATAATACTTGTTGAGAACGTCATAGGCCTGACTCTCAAGTTTTTCAATGGCAATTAATGAGAGTGCTTATAATGCTGCTCCCTCAGCAGTTTTAAAGAATCTAAATGTCGGTTGAGTATTAGTTACCGCAATATATTTAAGGTTGCTAACTGCATCTAATAGATGGCCCCATAAAAGAAGATCTTTATTATTTAGACATTTTTCACCAAAATTAATGTCACAAAATTGAAATTTTATTTTATTGAGAAGTTTCAGAAACAACTCTAGATAGGTATGAGAGTCGGAAAAGAGGCCGAGTACAACCGACATTTTCTGATAGGCCTGATAGGGAGAATCACCATTGGCCAAGAAGTAATTTAATTCGGACTTATAATAAGTTAAAAAAAGTTGGTCAGAAAAAGCAAACTCAACTTTTAATTGAGTGAATATTTCTTTTAGCTCAAGACGCTCCCGTTGGGAAATGCTGCCGTGGAGCTTCTGCAAGGCATTTATCGATTGTGTAAGGTAAATTTCAGAATGACCTGCTGCCGTTGAAATTTGTATTTCACGCATACCTTCTATGATATTTCTAAATTCGTTGTCTTGTGCATGGGCCTGGCCAATCAATGACGAGAAAAAAGCACAAAGAAAAGGAATTATTATTTTTCGCATATAAACTCCAAATTAAATTGAGAGTTACCCCTACCGACAGCTTCAAAAATAAGCAAATTTTCGTAAAATTTCTGGACATGCTGTCCATACTTTCCTGGTAACTAGCCGGAATTACTTTGTGGGTGGACAGGTTTGATTCTTTTTTTAAAATAATGTAGTGTGCCAATCAAAAATGGAGGGAAGATAATGTACGAAGCTATATCAAAAAATGATAATGGGAAATCTGCAAAGCTGCTGCAAGTCCAAAGCGATATTACCCAGTATTTAAATGATTATCCGGGCAAAAATAAGGGTCTAAATTGGTTGGCAAATAAGATGCAGTTAAGTGAAAAGACCCTTAAAAGAATTATGAAAGGCCCGCATAATCCAACCTATCAAACCCTATTAAAAATATATAAATGCCTACTGGCCACTGCGCACGATCGAGAGACGGTGTTAAAAATGCCCGCGCTATTGGCAATGTCGGTCAGCAAAAATTGTGAAAGTTTTGTTCTCGCCGATAGTGAAGCCAATTTTTATTCCGAAATAAATCATTATATCCAGCACGATACAGCATTTCGCAGTATTTATATTGAAACTGCTACCGGCCAGCTATCCCGAGAAAAAGTTGGCTTTGAACATGGAGACCATGGGTTTAAAACTCTTGAAACGATGACTAAAATGAAAGTCATCATTGAAGTTTCACCTGGGCGATTTAAAAGTTCGACCCATAGAGCAGCGCTCGACACAACGACACTTCAGCATATCGCTAAATATTTACTTGAATATAAATTTAACCCAGAAAAATGTCATTTTAGCGGAGAAAATTTTTTTCAACTTGCCTTTGAGGGTATCGATTTGACCTCTTATAACGAAATACTCGCAATAGATTTGCGAGCAAAGAATGAAAAACTAGAAATATTAAAAAAGGCGCGACGGGGAGAAGTTAAGTGCTGGACATTGTCTTTCACAGATACCCTCTCTGACGGCCATTTATATGACAACATGGAGTCATTTTAATGAAATTAAAACTAATTTTTACAATCTTATTTATAACTCTTAATTTACAAGCAGGAGAAGGTGGTTCGGGTGGTGGACCGAGAAACTCAATGGAGACGTCCCCCTTTGAGCTGGCCTATATTTCATCTGCAGAAACTAACCTTGCAGCATCAGGTGATGGCCTAACCTTACACGAATCGGCGATTTCCGATATACGCTTGCGAGATGAAAGAATTATCTCCGCAGCAGAGTTTTTTACGGAGCCTGCATTTAAGCATACTTTTTCATATAGTGCAGTTGAAGGGACAGTAGAGTTTAAGCCAGCTGAAATGTCCTCAGTTGTGGATATCCAATTAACAGATGGTCAGATTTTGCTTTTTTCTGATTGATGAAGTTGTTGCTTAGGAACGCAAACTTACCTCAGGTTATTGGACATGGGGGGGGGTTTTTTTTGAGTATATATACTTAAGATGGGTGTTGTGAAAAATTACAGGGTTGGGGAGAAGGTCTTGAGTGAAGTCTTTTTATAGGGTTTAATTGTCACAAACAGATTTTTTGGAGTGATGATGATGGGTCTTGAAGTTAAAGATATTAAGGCGATATTGGCGGAGGGCTTGCGGCTTTATAGGGAGAAAGATCCGGCCAGGCATTCGTTTAATTATATCGCTCGGAAAACAAATAATTCTGCGAGTTTTGTGGAGCGGGCGGCGAAAAATTCTTTGGGAGATGCGCTTGATTCTAAGAAAGTTTTGGCGCTCTCTGAGGTTGTTCTTGGGCATGGTGAAAATGAAAGGTTTGTGCAGTTTTTTTTGCAGAAATTTTTGACGGAGGAGTCGGATATTCTTAAGGATGCGATTTCTGCCAAATTTGTTAATCAGTTTCAGAGTGAGGCGACTAAAGAGATAGATGATATTTGTGAGCATGAGGAGACGTTTATTGCGTATATATTGAGTTCTAGTGGAGCTGGGGTTTCGCGGGAAGATTTGATTAATGTCGGTGGGAAAAAAATATTAAATGGGGTTAGAAAAATTGAGGAAATGAATTTGATTGAGTTTAAAGGTGGTTATTATAGGGCGCGGAAACTGAATTTTTCTTTGTCTTCTCAAGGTTTAATGCGTTCTATTGTGCATCTATTTAAGTTTTATAATCCTTTTAATATTGGAAAAAAACTTAACTTTATTCATGTTTTGACTAATTCTCTGAGTAAAGTGGGGATTGAGAAATGGCAAGATGAGCATCGGCGCCATCATGAGGAGTTGAGTCGCATTGGCGAGGAGAACCAGGGAAATTATCATGTTTTTAGTTTTGGGGCGATGGATGTGATATTGAAGAGTTTGCCAAAAAGGTCCTGAGGTGACGGGGTGGAGTACTCGGTTATAATTTTTGCGCGGGATGGGAGTTTTTGCGTATAATAATGTTATGGCATTAATACAAATAAAAGCGCTTCCACAAAAATCCAATATTAGAATGCATAAAGTATTAAAGGTATTATGTGAGGAGGTGGCCAGTCGATTGGGTCGCTTGCCCGTAGGTTTTCGGGCGACTTTTAGTGTTTTTGCCGCCGGTGATTATGTTGAGGGGAGCAGTGCCGTTAAGGTGCAGCCGCAAAGCACACACCCGCCGCTGGTGGCGTTCTTTGCTATGGAGGGAATGTCTGACATGGAGAAGGAAAATGCTATGAGAACGGTGAGTGAGGTGCTGGAGCGGGAATTTGGTTTGAGTGCGGGCAATGTGCATATTACTTTTCATGAAACTAAGGCCGGGCATAGTTTTTCAAATGGTCGTATGAATTATCATTTTTCTGGTTGACCTTTATAAATATCTGTATTTATTGTATTTTTCCTTGAACTTGTGCGGTGTTGGGAAATGGCTGTTATTGTGCTAGAAATTTAGCTTGCATTTTTTTTGTGAGGGTTTATCGATCATTTAAGAGAACAAGAGAGTCGGGGGCCATTGGCGAGGCCGCCGTGGTTAAAAGTGCGGATGCCGACGGGTGAGAAGTATCGGGGTATCAAAGATATGCTGAAGCAGCTCAATTTGGTGACGGTTTGTCAGGAGGCGATTTGCCCGAATATTGGCGATTGTTGGACGGGGGAGCATGCCACGGCAACTTTTATGCTGATGGGAGATACTTGTACGCGGGCGTGTCGTTTTTGTGCGGTTAAAACTGGTAACCCCCATGGAGTTTTGGATGGGCAGGAGCCGTATAAAGTAGGCCAGGCGATTGCGCAGATGCGCTTGGGTTATGTGGTGTTGACCAGTGTGGATAGGGATGATTTGGCAGACTTTGGAGCGGGTCATTTTGCGCAGACGGTAGCGGTGATTAAGCGGGATAATCCGGCGATGATTGTGGAGGCGTTGACGCCAGATTTTGGCGGGGAAAAAAAGCTGATTGATAAACTTTTGGCGGCGCAGGTGGATGTCTTTGCGCATAATTTGGAGACCACCGAAAGGCTGACTCCCGAGGTGCGCGATCGGCGTAGCCAGTACCGGGTATCTCTGAAAACGTTGGAAATTGCGAAGGGCCTTAAAGAAAATCAATATACTAAAACGTCTTTGATGTTGGGCCTCGGTGAGCGCGATGAGGAGATTATTCAGACGTTGAAAGATTTGCGCTCGGTGGGAACTGATATTGTTACTTTTGGGCAATACTTGGCGCCGACAGCGCGGCATAAAAAATTTCTGCCGATAAAAGAATATATTACTCCCGAGAAATTTGATTATTTTAAAGAGCGTGCGCTGGATTTGGGCTTTTTATATGTCGCCAGTGGACCGCTGGTGCGCAGTTCTTATAAGGCGGGAGAATTTTTCATGCAGGGTATGGTTAAGGCCGATAGGGAAAAAAATAAATTGTGAAAGTGGTGAATTTGGGACGCGTGGATTATGCTCAGGCCTTGGCGTTGCAAGAGGAGCTGGTTTCGCAGCTGCACGATGGAAATGCGCCTGAGCAGATTCTTTTTTGTTCACACGACCCTCTCGTGACCTTGGGGAAGAAGACCTTGCCGGAAGATTTGGGCGCTTGGCAGGGCGAGGTTTATCGTGTGCAAAGAGGTGGGCGGGCAACTTATCATGGCCCTTCCCAGGTGATCTGCTATCCTATTATTCATTTAAAAAAGAGAAATAATGACATTTATAAATATTTGCGATTTTTGGAAGAGGCGATGGTGGCGACTTTGCGCACTTTCGGAGTGCTCGCCTGTGGCGATCCCAGCGCTACGGGAGTTTGGGTGGAGTCGCGAAAAATTGCCTCCATTGGTATTGCCATTCGTCGAGGTGTGACTTTTCACGGTTTGGCGATAAACCTCTATTTTGATGAAGCTGCCTTTCAGGGTATTAACCCCTGTGGTATGCGGACCGACACCATGATTTCACTCGAGGAGATTCTCGCAAAAAAAGTCGCCAGAGCTGATTTTGAAAGATCTTTGCAGGAGCAGCTGCTGGCGAAATTGAGTGTCGACAATTTTCATTAGGGTTGCAGACGTCTTATTTTCCATTCGTTGTTGCCGCCAAGTTGAAAGTGGAGACGGTCACTCATGCGATTTTCTCGGTAGATAAAAAATTCAAAGGAGCTGGGGGTTAAGAGCCAGCCACCCCAGTCGTCACCCAGTGGAATTTCTTGGTCAAGATATTTTTTTTCTACCTCTGCAAATTTTGCTTGTAGGGCGGCGCGGTCGGCAATTTCTTGACTTTGCGCTGAGGCGCGACCGGCGATTTGCGAACCCCTATCTCGCCCGTGAAAATATTCAGCTGCAGCGGTGCGATCCAATGCTTCCACGCTACCGTTAATGCGGATTTGTTTGCCGATATCTTCCCACCAAAAGGACAGGGAGGCATGCGGGTTGCTGGCCAGTTCAATTCCCTTTTGGCTTAAGAGGTTGCCCACGAACATTAAATTATTATTTTTTATACCCTTGTAAAGTACCGGCCTGACCGAGGGAATGGCGTCTTTGGAGGCGGTGGCGAGAAACATAACATCTGGGTTGTTGCGGCAGTTGGCCTGGGCATCTTCGTGCCAGCGAATAAGATTATCAAAAGGTCTATCAGTGAGTTCATAATCTGCTAAATGATCCATACTTTATCCTTATTAGTTTATGCATTTTGTTCTAGATATTGGCTTATCACAAAGCATAGTAAAATAATATTGCTGAAAATGGGAAGTGGTGGATTATAAACTTAGCTGTTAGAGATCAGGTAAATGAGAACCCCAGTGTGATGGCGTTTTATTGATCGTGGACGACGCTGGGGATAAGTTATCATCCCCCAGCGTCGTCCAAAAATTTATCTCTTCGCTTTAAAGTTTTCTGATGGTGACCGTTGCAAAAGGAGCATTAAATCCCAGTTGACCCTGCAGGGAGGATATTTCTTTTTGTGGGAAGGTGGCCGGGTTATTCGTGTCAAAATTCCCACCGTAATCTCCCTCCTCTGTGCCGGCGTTAGTGGCGTAAAGTTCAAAGTAGAGGTAATTGATAAAAGTATTTTCCTCTAGCAAATTCACGCTATCTAGGCCGACGGTCCAGTCGGGACTGGGGGCAATCATGGTGGTAAAAGATAATAGAGGATGGTCAAGACTGACATTGATAGTGAACTTAATTTGTCGACCATCTTGCCGCGGAAACAGAGGATCGGTGAGCACTAAGCGGCCAACTTGATTAAAAATTCTGGCCTCAGCGATCTCGTCGCGTAGAGTCTGGGTGGCACCAGTCTCGGAGAGTTGTTGAAACCCCAGGGTGGCAAATTCACCTAACTTAAAGATGCGATAGTCTGCATTATGGTTGATCGCCACAATGGGTGAATAGTGAGCGTTCGGTGGATAGTCGACGTGGTCGAGAGCATTCCAACGGTCGGTGAAGATGACTTCATAGCGAGCGCTGGCCTCCACCATTGTGTTCTTTGCAAAGTCCCCACTGGCGTGAGTAAGGTTCACTTGTAGGAGAAGCGTTAGAAGAATAAAAAACTTAAACATTGGGTACCTCCTGATGTTAAAAAAAGCCTTTGAACAATTGGTTAGTCTTGTTCCGATATCGACAGTCAAGATCGCATAGTATCTTTAGCATACCTTCTAGATAGAAGAGATGACCTATCTTCTATTTTAGGAATACTTTTAGTTGATTTCTGATGTCTTTCGTTTGCATGGGAGTGAAGTAGAGTTTTGTTCTGAGAAAAAATCTTTTTAAAAGGCGCAGGAGCCACCATTTTTTTTATGATAATCTTGATGGTATTCTTCAGCTGGAAAAAATTCAACAGCGGGGGTAATTTGCGTGACTATTTCCGCTGAAAATTTTCCCGATGCCTTGAGCTGCTCTTTAGAGGCGAGGGCGAATTCTTTTTGTTCGTCATCAAAATAAAATATCGCCGAGCGATACTGGCTGCCAATATCTGGCCCTTGGCGATTTAAGGTGGTGGGATTATGCATGTTCCAAAAATGCGCGAGCAATTCTCGATAGGAGATTTGAGCTGGGTCGAACTCTAGCAAAATAGCTTCTGCGTGGCCGGTGTGGCCATTGCAGACCTGCTTATAGGTGGCCTGTTCTGGCGCTCCTCCACAATAGCCTACGGTGGTAGCGAGGACACCCGCCAATTGTTGAAAATAAGATTCGACACCCCAAAAACAACCTGCAGAAAATAATGCTTTAATACTTTTCTCCTTTTATAAGTCGTAGTCATGTGTAGGACTATCAAAATTAATTGGTATTAGGTAGGAAGAATACATTTTTTCTTAATGGCCCTAGGCTTAAAGTCATTAATAACCCCCCCGTTCAGATTAAAACATTGGAGCCGAGCTACTTGCGCCTAATGACTCTCTAAGAGGATTAAATCAGTGTGAGAAGTGTAAGTACCTGATAATTTTAAGATTGAAAAAGTGATTGATGAAATTCAAGAAATTCCAGCAGCTCTTAGAAAACTTAGATATTCTTATGAAGAACGTAGCGATATAAAAGTTATAGCTGCGGGTTCGCTACTTGAAGCGGTTATTGAAAAGGCGAAGTTTTCCGTGCCAGTAGGTAGAGTCGAATATTTCAATTTAGGGCCTATGACTTTTACAGAATTTCTTATGCCAGAAGCTGTTAAAAAATATATAGTGACTGGTGATAAGGAGCAGGTAAGGGGCATTCATAAGGATTTGTATAGAACTTTTTTAGACGATATCCCCAAGTATTCAAGCAATAAATTGAGTCAGAATATAGCGGAAGTCTTTGAAAAAATTCCAGGACAAATTGGCGCAGATAAAGTGTTATTTAAGGGCCTAGCCAATACCAATAGCGAAGTCATTCGAAATTGTATTGATCTATTACAAAAGGCGGGGCTTGTTTATAGGGTAAGCTACTCAGGTTGTTCAGGGTTACCAATCAAGGCCAGTTCAGATAGCTCTGTTTGTAAATTATTTTACCTGGATATTGGTATTTACAACAGCGTTATGGGGTTACTTGGAGTGACCTTTTTCAATTAGATCCTCAGCAATTATTGGTTAAGGGGAAAAATGGAGAACAATTTATTGCTCAACATCTTAGGTTTTTAGACCCTAAAGATATCAATGCGGAATTGTTTTATTGGTTAAGAGGCAAAAAAAAGGGAGCAGCTGAGGTGGACTTTGTCATTTCAAAGGACTCGAAAATTTACCCAATTGAAGTAAAGTCCGGAGCTACTGGTAAGATGCGATCATTGTGGCAGTTTTTAGCTGAAAAAAATATTTCTGATGGGATTAAAATGGATTTAAAGTATAGAGCAAACCTTGCTAAGAATATTACCCATTCGTTGCGCATTGATGGTCGGTTAAAAAAAATCAAATGTGATCTTTTTGAAATGATATCACCATTTTAGTTCGGTGCCTTTTTTGTAGAAATATGTTACAATATTATCAGTTTGTAGTATTCTGCTACAAGTTGAGAGGAGCTTTTTATGGCATCAAAACCTTTAAGGGTGAGTAATGATTTATATTTCTCGGCAGAGTCTGTCGGAGATACGTATAAGCGTTCTGTTAGTAAGCAGGTTGAGTTTTGGGCCGAGCTTGGAAAAGTCGCTGAGCAAAATCTGACCATGCAAGAAATTGATGATCTTTTACGGGGAAGGGCCAAGGTTGAAATTATGCCCCTTGCATCCTCCAGTGTAGACTTTAATGATGTATTTAATGAGTTGGAGCAGGACCGAAAAAGTGGTGCATTGGTGTCACAGGTTGTAACTTCGCCTGAATGGTATCGATTAAGTCGTAAGCATCAAGGATATTTAGAGAAGGTCTTGCGTTCTGGAGATGTTCAGGTTGGAAAAATCGAAAATGGTAAATTTGTTGAATGTACCGATTTCCGCGAGAAATAAGTGGGTAAGCAATTATGGGTATTGGCCGGAGGGAACGGTTCAGGAAAGTCGACTTTCTATAATACTAGGTTGAAGTCCAAGGGGATCATTTTTGTTAATGCTGATTTGATTGCCAAGGACAAATTTCCAGAAGGAACGATCGAGGCAAGTAAAAAGGCCCAGACAGAAGCTCAGAGGTTATGCCTTGAGTATTTAGATCGGGGGATACCGTTTTGTTTTGAGACCGTCTTTTCTCACAGATCAAAAATTGAACTAATCCAAAAAGCGAAGGATTCAAATTTTGCAGTAAATCTTGTCTATATTCATCTCGCTAGCGAAGATTTGAATGTTGCCAGAGTTTTGCAGAGAGTGGCCAATGGGGGGCACCCCGTACCTGAAGAAAAAATAAGAAGTAAAATTCCACGAACACATGAAAATATGAAAACGGCCATTAAAATAGTAGATTATGCATTTATATTAGACAACTCAGACTCCGCTAATCCTTTTAAAGTTATATGTAAGAAAGTCAAAGATATTATAGAGTTTCCCGATGGGGATATGCCAGAGTGGGCAATTGAAATAATTCAATAATTATCATTAGCGGTTTTATAGAGTCAGGCAACGTCTTATATGATTGGTGGTGATGAAATCGACACCTAGGTCTTTATAATAGTTGATACTTTTTTCACTATTTTTGGTCCATACACCCACGATTAACGCTTTCTTTTTGAGGGCCTTGAAATGGCGTTTTTTAAGTTTTTTGACATCGATACCATTTAAGTAGGATGCTATGGAATTTTTGCTTTTTTTATTGACCCAGATGAGAGTGACTTGTTTTAAGAAGGGGTAGTCTTTTCTTTTATTGTTGACCCAAGATAGATAGCTGCTTTTAAAACTTATTATTACCAGATCTTCTGGTTTCTCAAGGTAATGTTTTTTAAGTATTTCTATGGTGTTTACATTCGGGTGATCTTTGAGTTCGATATAGGGATGGGAGGATGAAGTTGTTAAGTAATTTAGCGTCTCATCGAGGGAGGGAATGGGCGCATTATCTTTTAGCAGACAGTTTCTTTTGATTTCTGTGAACGTTAGTGATTTTATTTCTTTTGAACGAGGGCAAGTCCCATTATCTAGGGTGGTTCTCTTTAATGTCTTATCGTGCATAATTATTGGGACACCATCTTTTGTGTGTTGAACGTCGAACTCTATGCCGGGTGCGTCCATTTCGGCAGCCGATATAATGGCGGCGCTAGAATTTTCTAAAAACTCTGCATTGTTTCCCCTATGGGCGACACAAATTGTTTCAGCAAACGTTAATGGCAGAGTGGAGAGTAGGGTAAATATACAGAGTGGAATTATTGTTTTCATAAAATAATGATAACAATATTTAGTTTTTGAAATCAGTGGGTAGATATGTCCCGGTGCTGCTTAGAACCTAGCGTTTTTACAGGTGACGATTAAATAAGTCGACCAAATAGGCGTGCAATTGGATTGGCGATTTTTGCTTTTATTCTAATAAACCAATCAATTTTCTTTTTGTCTTCTTTGCTTAAACGGCCATTCTTTTTTAATTTAAATGAGCCTTGCATTCTTTTTTTAATGTTTTTTGTGAGCGTATTGGCCATTTGTGTGTGATCGTGACAAACGACGGCCAATTCGCGATTATAATATTTGGATCTTGGGTCTAAATTATAACTGGTAATAATTGAGGTACTATGATCAATGACGAAACTTTTGGCGTGAGTTGAAAAAGTTCCTTTATAGGGCCTTTCGGTGAGAACAGGTTCGTCTGCAATCTCTTCGCCATGGAAGAGGAACACTTGCATGCCGCGTTTTGTGTACCATGCGAAACGAGTTTGCATCATTGAGTTTGTAAAAAAAGAGCCTTTCTCGTTGAGCCCATTGGTGAGGATTTTTATATCGACGCCCTTTTCTAGTAATGGCCCAAAGAGCTTCTTTTCACTTCTTTGGGTGGCGAAATAAGAATTGTCTATGAGCAGCTGGTCTTGGGCGTTGGCAAATAAATCATATAAATAGGGTGCTAATAAATTGCCCGACTTTCCGGTGCCGGGAAGGTCCGTGGCAAATATACTATTTTCACAAATATAACGAGGATTCGTAGCGTCGCTAATTGTTGCCAATTGCTTGAATTTTTCTAAAATTTTTTGGTCATTTTTATTTTCAGAGAGCAGTGCAAGAGCTGCATTGATTTTTGATACTGGGTAAACTTTTTTTAATTTAGGAAAAGTTGAAAGTTTGTGTTGCCAATAGAGATTAAATGTCTCATCCATTGTTTTTACTAACTCACCCTTAATATAAACGTCGCGATCATATTTATTATTATTTTTAGCAATCATAAAATATGTGTCATCGATATTTCGTCCTCCAACGATAGCTTCAACGCCATCTATGGAAAGTAATTTTCTATGATTCCTGTATTGGAACTTTCTTGGGGATTTATAAAGTTTAATATTATTATATCTTTTTAAGGCGATCCCTTTGGCGGCCAGCTCACTGGCAAGGGCGCCACTGAAAGGGAATGACAGATTATCAATTAAGACGCGAACCTTGATTCCTTGTTTGGCCTTTTTTATGAGAGCGTTCATGATTAATCTGCCGGAGGTGTCCATAGCATAAATATAATATTCAAGATTAATGGTGGACTTTGCCCTGTTAATTAGTTGCAGCCTTGTGACTAAGCTGGGTGGGCCCTTTTCTAAAATGATCATTTCATGGGGGGCAGAGGATTTGTAAACTCCTCTTTGTTCTGCACTCCATACAGTTGAGCTAAGGATAAGAAAGAGAGTAAGAATTTTTTGTGATTTCATGCATTTTCCAAAAAAATTGAACCTTTAGTGTGGGCTTAATTTCATTGGTGTATCAGATTGTGAACAACGTTGAATTTTTTATAGTGTTTATTTGTTGAAAAGGACCTGTTTATGCGACGCGAGCTATTTTTTTTCCAGTTTTTTTACCTCTGCAGGGACTTTGATCGCACGATATTTTTTTCCATTGGTGGTGCGAATCCAATGACCTTTAATGACTTCTCCCTCCACCACGATGTTGATGGGCTTAATAGAAACGATATGGTCAATATTCAGATAGACTAACTCTTGACTGGTGCCATGTTGCTGATCTTCATTGTCACCAATTAAGGTGAATGGTTTAAATCTTTCCATATCTGTCCGTTTCTTTTTGGGTTTATCTAGTTATCGGATATCTGAGGAATTTATTAAGTCTTTTCTTCTTGTGTCAATAATTTCCGCTATTTATTGTATCTCAGGTTGCAGCTAGAATGGAGTGATGAATTATGAATTAATTGCTACCGTAGAACACTTTAAACTAAAAAATAAATCACTCGTTTTTAAGTTTGGGACAAAGCAAATCTATGTCTTTGAAGTTGATGGAAAAATTTTTGCTCTCGATAATCGCTGCCCACACGAGGGCTATCCGCTAAGTGAAGGCACTTTTAGTGGCAAAAAATGTGTCTTGACTTGTAATTGGCATAATTGGAAGTTTTCTGCTGAGACGGGAGAGTGCTTAGTAGGTGATGATAATATTAGGACCTATCCGGTAAAAATTGAAAACGGTAATATTTTTGTGAATATCAAGGACCCGGACAAAGAAGAAATCCAAAGAAATCTAATGATTAACTTTAAAGAGGCATTTTTAGAGCGGCAATATGGGAGAATGAGTAGAGAGCTTATACGCGCCAAATTTTCAGAGCTCGATATCTTGGATTTTGTGAGAGAAGTTTTGTTGATGTCTTATGATAAATTTGAATATGGCATGGGTCATGCATTTCCAGCTCTTGCAGATTGGCTTGCACTTTTCTATGAAAACAATAATTCTCTGCCAGAACAAATCATTTGCCTCTTAGAAGCTTTTGACCATTTTTCTCACGATACGTTGAGAGAGAAAAGTTATCCCTATACTCAGGAAACAAAAGAATATGATGAAAAAAATTTCATGCGGGCCATTGAAGATGAAGATGAATTAGCGGCAATCTCCTATATAAATGGAGCTTTTAGCAATGGGTTTTCCTTTAGTTCTTTTGCTAGCGTATTTACTAAAATTGCCTTAGAACATTATAATGATTTCGGGCATAGTTTAATTTATGTTTATAAGTGTAAACAAATCTCTAATACATTAAAAGATTTAAAGATTGATAAATGTTTGGCGCTTTGTCTTGTCAGATCATTTGTCTATGCGACTAGAGAGGACCTGATACCAGAGTTTGTAGACTATAAGGCGCATCTCGAAAGATTTAATAATATTCAACCACCTGAGCAGACGCTAGAAATTAATTTAAGAAGTCTTTTGGGTTGTAAAGTCAAAAAATCGTTAGCGTGGGTAACTGAATCGGCATTTTCAGTTTCTTATGAAGATTTGTATGAAACTCTGTTGACGGTTAATGCCATGAATATGTTTCGGTTTAATACTGATTATCAAAATGCCAGTAAGAACCCTGTTACGCAAAATGTTGGCTGGTTAGATTTTACCCATGCTATTACTTTTGCAAATGCAGTTCGCTCTCTATGTGAGAAGGATTCAGATTTATGGAAAAAGGGACTTTTACAAATGGCTTGTTTTTATGGCCGAAACAGTGCTTTCACTCTTGGTGAAATTGATGAAAAAGAATGGATGGTTGTCAATATTGATAGTTTCTTAAAGAAGGTAAAAGAACAAATATTTGATCATGGTTTATCTTTACCAATCTATTCGTGCCATTATTTAAAAACTTCCCTGGCCATAATTGAAGAGATGTCTCACGTCGGAGAGGAGTGTCAAAAATATCTTTTGATGGCGCTCAATAGATATCTCAACTCAACTTTAAAACAAAAACACGTTCGCAGAACCGTTCTACAAAATATTAAATTAATCACAAAAGATTTTTAAAGGATCCCTATTTAAGAGGATTTTTTAAGAGCTAGGTTCTGGGCCTGGTTCTTCTGTTTCAAAGAGACCAGCTCTGATCTTGTCGCTTGTAATTTTGTCGTAGCATAATCGTATTGTTTTTTTATTTGATTACTTTTCTTTTTTTCGGCGATTAGTTGCTTTTCTAATATCGTAACTTTTGAGTTGATCGTTCTTATGTTTTCATTTTCGGAAGACTTTTTTTCTAGAAAATTAGCTTTTTCCGTAGCTAAAAATTGATTTTGTTGAGTTAGGCGGGTGATTTGCCTTCTACTTTCATTATTTAAATTTGTTAAAATATTTATCTTTCCATGCAGACCTTCTGCTTTTTTCTTATAATCATTTTTTTCTTGATTGAGTCTTTCGTAATTTTCACTAAGCCTCTTTCTCGTCTTATTAATCTCTTGTAATCTCGTAAAGTGTTTGTTTAAATCTCTTTCTTGTATTTTGTATTTATCATTTAATTTTTTAAGTTCATTATTTTTAAAGGTTAAGAGATCTTCTTTGTCTTTAAGTAAGAGCATAATCTCCGGTGGGATTGGTAAGCGCTGCGCCTCTTCGAAAGTGAGTTTTTGATCAATTTTAATATCTTTAAATTTAGAAAATAAAACTTTAAGCTCCTTTCCTTTGATTTCTAGCTCTTGAGATAATTCATTTATGTTTTCCAGGCTTTCTTTGGATGTTTTCGACTCCATCTTTTTTGTCATATTTTTTTGCGAAAGTTTATCTTCTATATTATCTTTTTCACTCTGTAATACATTGAGCTTATTGTTGAGAGCGTTGATTTTATCTTCAGATGTTTTTTGGTCTTTTTCCAAGTTTTCAATATATTTTCCATTGTTATAAGATAAATTGATAAGCTCTTTTATCCGCAAATCTCTTTCATTTAATGCATGGGATGTAGCGATATCCGTATTTTGCATGCTCGCTTTTTCTCCTTTGATTACGGTTATGTCATTGATGCCATCTCTTTTGCTATTGTTCGCGAGAATAATTTTGACTTTCTCTTTGGCCAGATCTTCGGACTTTTTTGCATCTTTAACATTTCTTTCTAATAGGGTTATTTGATTTTCTCTTTCGTTAAATTTTGAGAGAAGGCCATGAATCTGTGTTTTAAGTAGTTTTATTTGCCCATTATCAGTGTCCTCAATATCTATATTGGATTCTTTTATTGTCTGTACTAAATTATCATCGGATGATTTGTTTGCTAGTTTTCCTGCAAGAAGATGTTTTAACTGACCCTTTACTATATTTTCCGACTTTTTTGCTTCGACTGCCTGATCTTTTAATTCTGTATTTAAATTTTTATGTTTGTTAACTTCATTGATTAATTGCTGAATATGTTGTTTGAGAAGTTTGGTTGCGTTATTGTCTGTTGCTTCAATAGAAGCTTCTTTAATCGTGTATGTTTCATTTATGTTTTGTTTTTCTAATTTAGTATATAACTCACTTGCCCTCGCTTCAACCCTTAAAACTTTTTCATTGGCATCATCATTGATTTTTTCAATTAATTTTTGATTATTCTGCGTCGTTGTATCGTAGCGATCCTCTAATTGTTGAATTCTTTTTGCTATTTCTTTTTCATTCCTAGTGATTTGATAGGCAAGATTGGAGATTGAATGGTTAAGGTTTTTAAAATTATTTACATGATGGATCTCTGATTTAATAACTTTTTGAAAGTCTTGTGCATCACTAATGACCTTTTTAAGGCAGGCCAATAGCGGAGACTTTGAGTTCTCAGATACTCTGGTGAGATCGGGCCCGTTATTCTCTTCATGCAAATTTCTAATATTACTGCAATTACTTAAAATTTTATTTGAGTCGACTTTAAAGCTTTCACTTTTTTCTTCAAAATTATGTTTGCCTCCTTTGACTTTACTATTTTCTTCAACTTGCATGGGTGTTTTGAAAGCTTTTACTTCCTCTGGGAATAAATTTTTATTAGTCGTGGTCTGTGTTGGTGTTGGTGTTGGTGAGATTTTAGCGATTTTAGAGGTTTGGGCTATCTCAGCTACTTCTGTCACTTTCGTTACTTCGGCGACTTCAGCTCCTTCAGTTCTTTCATCTTTTACTTTTTCCTGTAAGATGATATTCGCTGTGTTTCTAAAGTCTTCTTCTGTGAGTAAGTTTCCTTTAATATCTTCAAATTCCTCTTTCTCTTTTGTTGATAAGTCTATTTTATATTTATCAATTATAGAAAAGGCTTGGCCTGAAACTTCTTCAGGTAATTCTAAGAGTTCAGTTGCTTTGGGGTCTTTTGAAAGCTCCAATAATAATTGCTCTCCCTCTGGGGTGTTAAAGAGAGTGGTCAAAAAAGTGCAATATTTTTTTTTATCTGTTTCCTCGATAAAAAGGTCACGTATTTGGCTGTCTTTTAATTTTTTTAGTTTTTCTGGAGAGGGAATAAAGCCTTCTTTTAAATAGATAAGCGCCTTTTTATTTTGTTTGAGATGAACATAGACGCTAAAAGGAAGCTTTTTGCATCCTTGAACCGAGGGTTTTAAAAATTTAAAATAACTTTTTTTATTAAATTTAATCATTCATTCTTCCCACTAACTTATCGGAAAATTGGCAGAATTTTAAAGTCGGATTACATTTAATTTACTTGCTAAAGACAGAGGTCATAAACCTCTAAACTATTGTTATTTAAAGGTACTTGAGGGGGCTAGTCGCCTTAAGGCACGAGGTCTTGTACGATCAGTATGATGGCCTTTGAGATAAAATTACTAGCATCATATTTTTCGGAAAAATTGGCATTCAGTAAAATATCATTGTGGTCATTGAAGCCAATATTGCCGCCAAAGGGCGGTCCGCTGCTGGTGTTAATTTGTACCGTCCCGATATCAACTTCAAGAAGATCACCCTGAGAAAGTACTTTATGGATACGCTGGTCTTTATAGAGATAGATGGCATATTTATTGTGCTTATCGAGTGCTCTAAAGGCGATATTTCCCCTATTATTTAAACGAACTTTAAAATATTCGATTTCCTTAATGTTTTTGTTGGGAACCGTTATAATTTCTTTTAAACCCTTGTTTTCTTCATAGAGCAACAAACTGTCCTTACCGTTTTTTAAGCGAGCTATAAAGGCCACTTGAGATTTATTATTGATGGAGAGAGAGTTTCTGAAATATTGATAAGGGGAGGATGGATCTAATTTGACGCTTTTGGCGACACTTTTAATCCCGCCATTTTTGTCTAAGGTAATGATTTCTTCTTTGCCTCTCGATTCAATTTTTTTCCCACGGTTAATTTTTACCGCGATTTGGCCTTTCTTATTTGTATCGATATTGTAAATATAGGCAATGGGGAGTTTGCCATTGATATTCTCAAATAGCAGGGTCTTTATTTCTTTTTCATCTATGAGAATGACCGATTTACGGTTGTGCATATGGTATGCACGAGAGGAAATACGCGAATTATCGTCTATAAAGGGGGTTTGGTAATTGTTGATCTTTAGTTTTTCATTGAGAGAGATATGCAAATAGGGAGTGGTCTTTTGCATCGTATATTTGTAGATGCCATAACCCTTGTGGGTATTATATTTAGAAAAAACGACTTCGGATTTTGCATTAATATGTGGGTCGGAAATATAGTCTTCTTCGGGTAGTCGATAGGTGATTTTACCGCCTTCTGAGTTACCACTCCAAATCCCCCGTCTATCGAGACCTGCAACGGTTATTAATCTAAAGACGATCTCTCTCTTATTATTAATTTCAGGAGAAGAATTTAAAAAAAAACTTTGCGCTGGTAAGTTATGGCCATCGTGATAACTGGTGCGAGCAATCAGAATTATATTTTTGTTCTGGGCAAGAATGTTTGATATGGGGATAGAAATTAAGACTATTAAAATAATTTTTTTCAGCATATAAAATAATAACAACACTTTCTCTTTTTTGGATATATTAAAAATATGAAAATTTACATCGTCACACGCAACCTATTAATTTCGTCCCTTATTTTTGCTGTTGGAAATATCTTTAGTGAAACGTTTAATTTAGCACAAGAGAAAAAAAAGATTGATCAACTTCTCGAAATAGTAAAAAAGTCCGATACTAACTTTTATCGCAACGGTGAGAAGCATACCTCGAAAAAAGCAGCCGCCCATTTAAAATTTAAATATAATCGTGCCAAAAATAAGTTTGTTTTTTTTGGTCCCGAAACGAAGTATTCTGCACGAGAATTTATCGATAAAATCGCTACAAAATCGTCAACTACAGGTAAACCTTATTTTGTCGAGTTAAGCGGCCAGCAAGTAAAAGTGGGTGACTGGCTACACCAAAAATTAAAAGACATTGAAACTAAAAAATAAGGTCGACTTTCTCTTAATTCTAAAAGGAGCCGACCTGTATTTGTAAGTTTAATTAACCGATCAATTTAAGCGCTGATGAACCTTGCGCGTTCGCCTGACCTAAAACAGATGTTCCAGACTGAGTTAAGATATTTAATCTGGTATTATTTGCAGTTTCAGCGGCAAAATCTGTGTCGCGAATTCTAGAATTCGCAGAAGATAAGTTTTCATTTGAAACTTGCAAGTTTTGAATAGTTGAAGTTAATCGGTTTTGTACAGCACCTAATTCTGCTCGCTGGCCAGAAATTTTCGTGATGGCCTCGTCAATTGTCGCCAATGAACCTTGGGCATCCTCTTTGGTGCCAATGGCAAGACTATCAATCCCTAGCGAAGCCACCGTCGAATTGGAAGTCTCTGCATTGTAGGCGATGCGATCTTGAAAGGCGTCGTTATTGATACCCACTTGGATATCGTAAAGCGATCCCTCACCATTGAGCAGTTTTTTGCCATTAAACTCCGTTACTTGCGCGATTCTCTCCACCTCTTGTTTCAAATTTTGATACTCGAGGTCGGTAAAGGATCTCTCCGTGTTGCCCACAGTGTCCGACGCAGATTGGATGGCCAGCTCTCTCAAGCGAATGAGAATGTTGGATGTTTCGTTAAGCCCACCTTCGGCAGTTTGAATTAACGAGATACCATCGTTGGCGTTTCTTTCCGCTTGTTTCAACGACCTGATCTGACTCTTTAACTTTTCACTGATTGCCAAACCGGCCGCATCGTCTGCAGCATTTACGATTCTGACACCAGAAGAAAGTTTGTTGATAGACTGGGCCTTTTCTTTGTTTGTAATGCCCAACGTTCTCTGTGCAGAAAGGGACGTCACATTCGTGTTTATTCGGATTCCCATATATCCTCCTTGGAATATATTAACCCGTCCTGGATTTTAGTTTCATTTGTTCCATAAAACTAATAAGCGTACTGCCTGAGTTGTTTAATAAAAGAATTTTGACCCAAAAAATTTCAGTTCAATATTCATGCTGTTTAATCGGTTGGCAGGGTCTTACCTTGAGAAAATTTTACCGGTTTATACATTTTTTTTTACTTTTTAATATGAGTAAAAAACTAGGGAATTCATAATACTTTGAAATCTTAATTAAGGGCGGCAAACGGTGGCAAGTCTGTGCTAGATATTTATGGTTTTCCAATGACCTTTTTTCCAGCGGTTAAAATATATCCAGGAGAGTAATAACCGGTAGGCGATTTGTAAGATCCAGACGGCCAATAATCCCATGCCTAAAAGCGGCCCACAAATATACGCCAAAGGAAGAAACAAAAACCATTGGGTGGAGATGGAAATTTGCATGACCGCCTTGGCGTCACCTGCTCCCAATAATGCGTTCATTAAAACTAAACTAATTCCCTCCATAAAAATGGTCAGGCCAGTTAATTGCATGGGAAGCTTGCCAACAGCTATAGTGAGCGGGTCTTGTACGAATAGGCGAATAATAGGTTCCGCTGCAAAAATCATGGGCAGGCCAACGATACCAATGCCCACCACACCAATTTTCACAACATCATAGCCCCATGCCATAGCGTCTGCTGGGCGTTTTAGCCCTAGGGCCTGACCTACCAGGGTCGCCGCTGCTAGACCAAGCCCTATGGCCGGTAAAATCGCCAAAAGCATAACATTGATGAGAACATTCGTAGCGGCCAGTTCAACGGTGCCAATTTTTCCGATGATCCAATACAAAGCGGTGAATCCCGCCGCAAAAAATAATTGTTGAATGCTGCTGGGGAGGGAGAGTTTGACCAGTGCCGATAAATTTTTCCAAGTGGGAAAGACTTTAAAAAAGCCATTTTTTCTAGCGTAAGAAAAGCCTAAAATAAAATAAATAGACGTACCAATGGCGGTAGAAATCGTGGTGCCTAGGGCGGCCCCGCTAACCCCAAGCTGTGGCATGCCTAGATTGCCAAAAATAAGTGCATAATTTAAAAGGATATTGCAAATATGCATGATCACTAAGGTGAACAAATAAATTTTTGAGAGGTCGATGGCGTTCCAAAAACCGCGAAAGGCAAAATTGGAGCCGACAAAAATGATACCGAGCAGGCGAATTTGTAAATAGGGAGAGCCAACTTCGATGACTGCAGGGTCGCTGTTGAGAAAGTGATAGATGCTAGGAATAGTGTAGTAAAAAAATGTAGAGAGAATGATAGAGGCGACAAAGACTAAGATGAGTGCTGCGTTAAGGGGAAAGGCGGTTTGCTCCAAATGACCTTCGCCCTTTCTGCGTGCCGCCAGTGCTTGTACCCCGGTGGAAATTCCTAAAATTAAAGATTGCCCCATAAAAGTTGCAAACCCTCCAAGACCCACAGCGGCTAAAGCAGCGTTGCCGAGGGAGCCAACCATCGCTGTATCCACTAAATTGAGGACATTTTGTGAGATCATGCCACCTATAATGGGTAATGCGAGGCTGAATATTCTTTTATACCGAGTATTTTTCATCGGGTTAAGGTATCCAACTTCCTGCATTCAGTCGATGAGCTTTTTTGACATGCTAGGTCTGTGTCCTTAGAATTTAAATGACTCTAAATAATTGGATTTTTTTATATGGCCGAATATATGTCTAGCAAAAAGGTAGCTGAAATCTTTGGTGCGGACTTAGATAAATTAGATATCGCTCAATTGGAAAAAAAGGGGGAACTACCCCCGTTGGAAAAGTTTCGCTCGGGAGCGATATTTTCCAAAGGCTGGAAACATCGCGACCTCCATCTTATTGGCGAAAAAATTGGGTTTTTAAAAAAATTTTCTGCGCCGGTGGCGCTTTCTGTTTTTACCACCAAGGGCGGGGTTTTAAAAAGTACTTTGGCGCTTAATTTTGCGCGCATTGGGGCGCTCCACGGTTTGAAAACTTGCGTCGTTGGTTTGGACATTCAAGGTGATGTCACCACCGCCTTAGGTTTTGAAAATGATTTGGAGGATAGCAAGGATCTTTACCAGATTATCGACAAACTTGAAAAAACCAAAGGCCTCGCTGATTTTTTTAACTCCCAAGTACGTTTAAAAGACATTATTGCACCAACTGATTTAGCAAATTTGTTTCTTATCCCGGAAACACCAGAGCTGGTTGCGCTCAACGATTCTTTAAGCAATATCAATCGCCGTGAATTTTGGTTAAAAGAAAAAGTCATCGATCCATTAAAAGAGTATTTTGATTTAGTCATTATGGATTGCTCGCCAAATTGGAATAAGTTGACCACCAACGCATTGGTGGCCTGCGATGCTCTTATTTCACCACTCGAATGCAAAATTAATAATTTTAGGAATTTTAGAGTTTTTAGTCATTTTTTAAAAGAATTTAAAACTGAAATGAAACTCAATTTTGAAAATATCTTTATTCCGACAAAATACTCTCAAAATAAAAAATTGAGTTCGGATATTAAAAAATGGTATCAAGAAAATGTTATAGGTTGTACCCGCACTGTCGTTAAGGAAAGTGTTGTTGGTGAAGAGTCGACGGCAATGAATTTATCGGTGATTGAACATGCACCAAAAAAAGACTCGGCGATTGAAATGCGCGCTCTTTTAAATGAAGTTCAGCAAAGAGTAGGCGCTCATTTGTTGTCAAATCCAGCGCAGATTGAAAAATATGCTTATCCAAATACGACTAGCAATCTTGGTATTCAATTGAATGAAATAAGGACGTAATATGGCGATTAGTTTGAAAGATATTAGTAAAAATAAAATGGGTATAGCAACAGATCTTAAAAAGAGTGATTTTCATAAAGAATTTGCCAAAGAAAAAACCCTTAGGCCTTGGGAGTCTTTCGATACGGCACAGATCAAGACTAGAACATTAAGAGCGCAAGAAGCTGTGCGCAAGGCACAAGCAATTGTGCAAAGAAATCCATTAAATACTCTGGTCATTCCACAATTTGTTAAGTCTCAGGCGTTAGATATTGCAGCAGAAGAAAACGAAATTATCCGCCCCAGAGAACATTTTAATATTCCCATTGAAAAATATAACAACCCTGAAAAACCAACGTTAACCCGCATCCTGAGGAATTTATGGAAGACGATCGTAAACGGAAAAAGCGCCTAAAGCGCGAGAAAAAAAAAGCTCTTTCAAAAATGTTAAGCACCCAAGATAAATTTTCAGTTATTGATTTACGCAAAGGTAAGATTGGCCTCTTGGTGTGTTTTGGCGTGGTTGCGATCGCTGTCGTAATCGTGGTGGTGAATAGTAATTAAGATGGAAATTTCAAAAGAGTTTTCATTACCCCATTTTTGTTATTCAAGCAGCGTTTTAAAGGGTTGTTTAGAAAACGCAAATAATTTTATTTTGGATATTTTCCAATGTTTTCCAGAGTCATTATGGGATGCACCGACGATTGGGCCATGCCCTTTGTGGTTGTTAAATAATCTGGTTTATTATCAGGAAGAATATCTTATGCGCCCTCTGGGAGAGTTGGGTTTAGCTCCTCAATACGCGTATAATCGCTATCATAATTCTTTAGCGGACATCCATCGACAGAAAGAGATGGATTTTGCGCAGACTCGTCATCGCCTCAACTCGATAAGCCTATGTATGGATCATTATTTGAGTAGTAAAGAAGCCGATTACAAAGATACTATCCATGTGCTCAATGCTGTTTTTTTTGCAGATCGCTTGTCTGAGGAGTTGGCAACCTATTTAAATTTTGCGAGATTGGCCCCTCCGGAAAAAAGTGTGGCCGACTATGGTATCGGTGGCAAGCCTCTTGGCGATGTGCAAATACCGGGAGGAAAATTCATTTTAGGTGTGCCGAGGGAAGACTTAACGCAGGCTTTTTATTACGATAACGAAGTTTCTGGCGCAGCGGTTTTGGTTAAACCCTTTAGTATATCAAAAGCGGTGGTGACAAATGCCGAATATTTAGAATTTGTTTTGGCGGGGGGTTATCTGCGCGCTGATTATTGGAGTTATGAGGGTTTTAAATGGCTGTTGCAACAAGATATTAAGCGGCCCACGCATTTTGCAAATATTGATGGGCAATGGTATGAAAAATTTTTTAACGAAGTTTATAAATTAAGAGAAAATCACCCGATTGTGAATATCAGTTGGTATGAGGCAGCAGCTTATTGTCAATGGCGTAAAAGGCGATTGCCGACGGAAATAGAATGGGAAATGGCCGCCGCAACGGCGCCGAACGCCGATGGCCCCTCTCTCCACAAGACAAAGTTTCCTTGGGGGGATACCCCACTTAAGCAATTTCATAGCAATCTTTCGTGGGTTAATACAGGGACCATGGGGGTCGGCAATTTTCCAAAAAGTGATAGTGCATGGGGACTGGCGCAAATGATCGGCAATGTATGGGAGTGGACGGCATCAACTTTTTATCCCTATCCTGGATTTACTATTGATCGCCTCGATCCAGATTATTCTACGCAAATGTTTAGCCAGCATAAAGTAGCGCGGGGCGGGAGTTTTGCAACACGCTCACGCTTGATGCGCAATACTTATCGCCACGGCTTAAGGCCAGACCAATTGCAGGCCTTTGTAGGCTTTAGAACTTGTCAACAATAATAAGATTAATTGATAGTTTTTGTCAGACTAATTAGCATGACGACTATTTCCTTGGTTGCTACAAATAATCCATACAAAGATGAACTTTAAGCAATAAATGGAGTTTTTATGTCGCTTTTCTTTAAGTCCTCGGTTGTCCTTTTAAGTCTTTTGTTTTCAAACCATTTAATCGCCAAAGAAGACCGGGTTATTTATGGCGAAGACGATCGCCAGGATGTTTTCGAGTTAGATGTCTTGCGAAATGTCGAGTTGGCCCGCTCCACAGCAGCGATGATAAATTCTAGATCTCTTAGATTCGATTTTATAAACCAAACATATAGCGTGGCGAATCCTACCACCCTCGAGAAAAGGTCGAATGTTTGTCCCAGCGTAAAATTTGCAGACCAACCGGCCGTCTCTGTCTGCTCTGGATTTTTAGTGGCAGACGATATCTTGGTGACCGCTGGGCATTGTTTTGATGTCGCTGTGGTGGAAAATGCCTGCGCCAATTACCAATGGGTTTTTGATTATAAAATGGATACTCAGCAGGCGATTAATTTAGAGAGCATGGACAAAAATAATGTTTATTCTTGCAGCAAGGTTATCAAGCAAGCCTATAACCCGCGAACAGGTGAGGATTTTGCTATCATTCAATTGAGTCGTAAAGTGGTGGGACGGACGCCTTTAAAAATAAATAGAGATAAGTCCGTCAACGTGGGAACCGACTTAATGATTATTGGGAATCCATGGGGCTTGCCCACAAAGATCTCCGCTAATGCTGAGGTGAAAGGTTATAGTAAAATGCGCCCGTTTAATTTTGAGGCCAATCTCGACTCGTTCCAAGGAAACTCCGGATCGGCGGTTTTGAATGCGGCAACTGGGGCCGTTGAAGGAATTCTTGTGGCCGGCAAAATAGATGCCGTACCAAGTATAGAAAATGATTTACAAAGTTGTAAGGTTCTCAATTTTTGTTCAGACGATGGTGGTAAAACTTGTACGGAGAATCAAAGATTGAATTTTGAATTAGTCACGACAATTTCGACGATTTTACCGTATTTGCCTTAAAGGGGTAGGTGATCATCTCGTTCAGTGAAAGGTCTTTTTTTAAAAGAACTTTCGGCTCACCAAAGGTCATGGATGGCCCTTGGTTAGTTTTTTCACGATAGGTTTTAAAAATTTTATCCCACCATGAGACACCAAAGCCAAAATTATGCTGAGTTTCATTCCCATAGGGGGAGTGATGAATTCTATGCATCTGTGGTGTGACGATAAAGAGTTTAATAAATTTATTGGTTTCAGCGGAGATGGCAATATTACTATGATTAAAGAGAGCGGCGAGAGTTAGCAACGTTTCAAAAATAAGGTAGTCGTGGAAACTTGCACCTATACCTACTCCTATAAGCGCCTTGTAAAGCGAGGAGAAGATGATTTCGCCAGGATGAAACCGTAGCGCCGAGGTCGTATCTAAAAACAAATCGCTATGATGGACCCTATGAAATCGCCATAAAAAGGCCACTTTATGACTTATGAGATGCTGAGCATACAAGGCCAAGTCGAATAAAATAAGGGTTGCTAAAAATTGTAGGGGGCGCGCTAATTGGAAGAGGTGAAAGAGGCCTAACTCAAGTTTGAGGGCGTGAAAGAGGAAGCCGAGAGCAAAAAAATGCCCACATAAAAAATTTATCCCGGTCATACTCATATTAGAAAATTTTCTGATTTCCCATAATGGCCGGTTTTTAAATTGCGGCAGCCAATATTCGAGAAGAAAAAGAGTGATAAAAAAGAGCGGGGCCGAGAATGTCTTGATAGATGATAGCATGGCCAAATTATAACATATTTGCTAATAAGTTTGGATGTCAAAATATCAGATTGGTCAGCGATGGATGAGTGAGTCAGAGCCAGAATTAGGTCTCGGCGTCATTGTCGGTGTCATCGCAAAAATTATAAAAGTGCAATTTCCTGGTAGCGAAGCTTTTAGAACATATGGATTTAAAACCGCTCCTTTGAAACGAGTGATTTTCTCTGTTGGGGATAAAATTAAAGATTTTTCTGGAATGCAGCTTGAAATTGAAGAAATTTACGACGAGGCAGGCCTGATCATTTATTCCGGTCAAGGTGTGCAAATTATAGAGTCCGAGCTGGGTCACGATATTGGTTTTCACCATCCCGAAGAAAAGCTTTTTAATGGCCTGGTGGACTCCGATGAATTGTATCAACTGCGCTACGACACCTTAAATATTAAAAATAAATTATTGCAATCAAAGGTGCGTGGCCTAATGGGCGGGCGCATGGCAATGATCCCACATCAGCTCTATGTCGCTGACAGCATCGCCAAAAGACCTAATCCAAGAGTTTTATTGGCCGATGAAGTCGGTCTAGGAAAGACTATTGAAGCAGGTCTTATCCTCCATCATGGTATCGTGACGGGATCGCTGGAGCGGGTTTTGATTATCGTTCCAGACACCTTGATTTATCAATGGTTCCTAGAGTTGCGTCGCAGGTTTCAGTTGAATTTTACCATTCTTAATCAAGAGGTGAATTTAGACCCAAATAGTAACCCTTTTATGGAAAATCAATTGGTTTTGGTGAATATTGGTTTATTGAAAGGCTCTCCGCTTGCTGAAGACCTTTTGCGAGCAGCCGATTGGGATATGTTGGTCATTGATGAGGCCCATCAATTACAATGGGAACCAACGCATAAAAGTTTTGAGTATGCCCTTGTGGAAGAGATCTCGGCAAAAATTCCTGGCCTAATACTTTTAACCGCTACCCCAGAGCAGTTGGGGGTGGCCGGGCATTTTGCCCGTCTGCATTTGCTGGATCCGCATAAGTTTCACGATCTTGCAGCCTATAAAAAAGAAGCGGTGGGTTTCAAAGAGATTGGTGTCAAGGCCAAACAATTTTTGTTAGAGGGTCGTGGACATGAAGTTGAAAAAATCTTGGATCAACATGGAACAGGTCGCGTTCTGATACGCAATACCCGTTCGTCGATGATGTCCAAGGAGGTAAGATTTTTTCCCACCAGAACTTTGAAAGCTTACCCCTTAATTGCCGACGATAAAATACATTTTAATGATGAGATTGAAATGCACGAGTTGGCCTTTTCAGCGAAAATAGATTGGCTTGTTAATTTTTTAAATTTGTATAAAGATCAGAAAGTTTTGTTAATAAGTCGTGCTAAATCCTCAATTCTAAAGATTGAGAAAAAAATAAAAGAGCTCATTTTTGATGTCAAAGTCGGGGTTTTTCATAGCGAACTTTCGCTTATGGCGCGGGATCGTCAAGCCGCTTATTTTGCCGATCCCAAGGGCTCACAAATTCTGCTCTGTACGGAAATTGGCAGTGAAGGGCGTAATTTTCAATTTGCACAAAACATGATTCTCTTTGATATTCCTAAAAATCCAGATTTAATGGAGCAGAGAATTGGTCGTTTAGATCGCATTGGACAAAAGAATGAAATATTTATTCATGTTCCCTTTATACAAGACTCTTGGGAAGAAATATTTTTTCGTTGGTATCATAATGGTTTAAACGCGTTTGAAAAAACTGTTCAGGGTGGCAGTCTTATCTATGAAAAATTTAGCGATAAATTATTAAATCTTTTTAAAATTGAAAATGGTCTAGAATATTGTGAAACTTTAGAAAAAGAGACTAAGCATGCCTATGAACTTCTTTGTCATGAGTTGGAGGATGGTCGAGATTTATTGATTGAATTGAATTCATTTAATCGCGAAAAAGCAGACAGTATTATTCAAGATATATTGGACTTTGCAAGAGAGCACCCCCTGCAGGATTTTATGGAGCGGGTTTACCATCATTTTGGTGTTGATATTGAAGATTTAGATGGTTCCTCTCATTATTTAAAGCCAGGGCATAATATGTTTATTCCCTGTTTTCCACATCTTCCTAGAGAGGGGATGAGTATCACCTACTCTCGAGAGAGGGCCTTAGAGCGAGAAGATCTCCATTTCATGTCTTGGGATCACCCCATGGTTATTGGCATCATGGATCTTATTATCAGTGAGGAATTTGGCAACGTCACCGTCGCCACTTGGGTCAACCCAAAAACCAGTAAAATCCTTTTGGAGGCGAATTTTCTCCTGGCGCCTATTGTGCCACAAAGGTATCGGCCCGGTATTTTTTTTCCTCCCACCTTACTGAGAATTTTGATAGATACTAAAAAACAAATTTTAACGGAAAAGGCAAGCAAGTCGGAGATGGATGAAAAGATCAAAGCTCCTGGAACAGAAAAGCTTAAACAACTTATGAAACTTTCAAAAGATCAGATCAGAGGTATTTTGGAAACCGCAAAAAATTATCTTCAGGAGGAGGGTCATCAGATCAAGGCCAATAAGGTAAAATTTCTAGATGAAGTACTGCTCTATGAAATAGAGCGATTGCAGGAGCTTAAAAAGAATAATGGCGCGATAAGAGATGCTGAAATAGAACTTCTACAAGAAACAAGATCAACATTACTTGCTGCTTTTCAAAATGCTGAACTCAATTTAGATTCTTTACGTTTTATTTTTTAAGAAACTTCTGTAGGTCATACTCAGTAAAACATTGCATCACCTTACTGCCAAACTCTGTGATCAATTGATTTTTTCGACCATGTAATATAAGTTTACCTAATGCTCTTTGACAAAGTTTTTGGGTATACCAAATTTCTACGTCTTTACAATGGTCATCAAAATCTTTAGAGGCAGGGGGATTTCCCTTGTATTTCTTAAAAGACAATTCGGTACAAGTTTCTTCATTGTATTCGACATTACAACTGAGCAAAAAAAAAGTGACAATAAATACCAGTGGAAATCCCATAAGAGTCATTATAGCATGATACAATATTACAGAACGAATTTAAACTGGAGGGTTTATGAAATTATTGTTGAGTCTTTTACTTTTTGTAGGTTGCAATTCTGGAACGGCGAAAAATCCTATCGTCTCCTTGAAAACAAATAAAGGTGAAATTCAATTAGAATTGGATATGAAGAAAGCGCCAGAGTCCGTTGAAAATTTTTTAAAATATGTTAAAAATAAAAAATACGACGGAACAATTTTTCACAGAGTTATTAATAATTTTATGGTTCAAGGGGGCGGATTAACTCCCGACATGAAGGAGCTAAAAACTTATAAAGCTATTAAAAATGAAGCGTATAATGGGCTGAAAAATACCGTGGGCACAGTGGCCATGGCAAGGACACCAGTAGTCGACAGTGCAACCAACCAGTTCTTTATCAATGTTAAGGATAACGCTTTTTTAGATCATAAAAGCAAAGCGGATAAAGAATTTGGCTATGCTGTTTTCGGAAAAGTGATTAAAGGCATGGACGTTGTTAATACCATTAAGAAGGCCAAGACTGCTACGAAAGGTGGTCATCAGAATGTACCAGTTGAGCCGATTATCATCGAGTCTGCGCGTAAGTTATAGGTAGGTTTTGCAAAGCGCCCAAAGAGCATATTTTAAAAACCTCATTAAGCTTCATAGCAAAAAAATTAATGAGGACATAGCGCGACTAAAAACCTTATCTCTGCCAATCTCTCCCGATAACGCTATCGGGAGAATTTCTCGTATGGAAGCGATTATAGACCTGAATCTTTAGAGTTTAATAGATTGTATGGAGAGCATCCAGATGCTCACTACTTATATATAGAAAAAGCTGAAGACTTTTTTGATAAGTTACAAACTGTTTCTAAAAATGGACCTTACGATAGGATAGAATTGTATATACATGGTTTTGCTGGAAATATAGTGCTTTTTGGAAAAGAATTGAATGCAAAAAAGCTGCTAAATTTTGAGTGGGCAGCATTGAAATTTTTATTCCTGAAATTAATAAAAAGCCCTGAAAATTCAGGGCTTTTTAATTTAGAGGGACTACAGCTTTTCAATAGTCACAGTTGCAAAGGGTCTTTTCACAGGTTTTCCCGATACGTTGGTTAATAGTCGTATTGGTTGTTTTAGCCTAAGTGGTTTATCATCAGAAAGGAAATATCCTCCAGCATCTGTTCCAGCGTCGAGAGCGAAAAGTTCAACAACTCTCTTTTTTATAAATTTTCCATTTTCTAGAAGTGAATAGCCGTTCAGCCCGACAATCCAATCTGGACTTGGAGCAATCATTGTAATGAGAGAGACTAAGGGACTGGCATGGTCAACCGTAACGACAACTTCGACAGAGCTAGTTCCTCCAAAAGGGCCGTCTCCCACCTCAAAGTCCTTAATAAATCCTGCAGTCATGAGAGTTTGAATCTCGCCCAATAGCTTCTTAGGGTTTCCAGTTTCGGCCACAGTTTTTACACCTTCCGAAGCTGTCGCTCCCAAAGGAAAAAAGGATGCATTAGCATCGTGTCCTATTGCAACCAATGGTGAGAAATGGGGGTTCATTGGGAAATTAAACGTTCGATGGGTCTTGCCTGAAAAATTCCCCTTAAAAGTTATCCTGTAGAGAACATCTGCGGCCCAAACATTACTTGATAAAATAAAGGCCAGTAATAAAAAAACATTTTTCATTTTTCCTCCTTATGGAAAATTATTGATAAATTTCAAGTATCTTATCGATACTTTTGTTACTTGGAGCGGTATGCACTATAGCAATAGTCTTTTATCCACTGAAGCCAATGTAGGGGATTAAGATGATTAGTTAAATTGAATTTTTCCTATATTAGATATAGCCTAAAACTATGTTAGTCATTCTTAACAAGCTTTTGGTTTATCCACAACTTTCTGGAATACCTCATTTTTTACTTATGACATTTCTTTAAGGAAGCTATATCATAAGATTTTTTTCGGCATTGCTGAACCTTAAGTTTACTAGAGTTTGCAGAGATCTTTGCACATTCAAATTTGTATGACCCGCGATAATTATTACAACTTTCAAAAACATCTTCTCTCGTATTGTTGGGTACTTTTTCATGACATTCCTTTTGAGTGTCAAAGCTCCATGACCAATCACTACACCATTTGGCCTTGATGCCACTTGCTCCCTTTGAAAATTGGGTAGAGGCAAAACGATAGTCATAACCTCTGTAGTTTTCGCAATTTTCAAAAATCTCTTCCATTTAGCATAATTAAAATGATAGTTTGCATTCACTCACCTATGGGATAAGGGGGAGGATAAGGCACCGGTTCCCATAAAAATAATTCATACCATGTAAATTGTGGGTAAATATTGGGTCTTTGACGTATGGAGTTGCTTTTTCGTGTAAAGTGCCAAGCAAGGATATTCATTGTTAAAAAGTTGGAGAAAAAAATGAAAAATTTATTAACTATAGCACTCTTGGGAATATTGACACAAAATGTTTCGGCAACAGAAACTTATCAATGTTCCGTTGTTGATGAAAATGAGAACACCTCCTACCCAGTCGCAACGATATCTCTTTTAGGCGATGGCAAGGCTTCTGTTAATGAAACCAAAAATTTAGATTTGTCAGAAGAAGCGCGCACAGGTGTAACCTACTCTGTAATGAAATTTCAGGGTGGAAACTTTTATAACCTTGCCAACAAAACAGAAACGGAAATGCCTATCAATCGTGATAGTAATGAACTGAAGGTGTTTTCCTACAAAAGAATTGAAAAAAGTTTTTTGCTCGATACAAAAACACAAATAGGAACCTATACAAAAATAACGACCTCAGCTGAGTCAATCACTGGGCCAAAAAGCACCAACAAAAAGAGTAGTCTAAATGAAGAACAATATACTTTTAATTGTATTAAAAAATAATTATCCGCAAGTCGGCAGGCATTATTCAGATTATTAATTCTGCTGGAATATTACACCTTATCTCCCCTGATCATTTTTGCATAATCTTCTAAGGTTATAAAGTGAAAATGAACTATCGGTTTATTGGAAGCTCCAACGCTGCCTATTGGCTTCTGATTACCTAAATACAGTTTAAACATATAATTTTCTTGAGAGATATTTGTATCACTAGTGGCTTTGCACATAAACCCATTTGTAAAATATGTAACTTGGATAAAATTGGATTTTTCTTCATCACTGCTTAATCCTAAAAAGACATCTTTTAATGAAATTGTATCACCAAGACCATCGAGAGAAATTGTTGAATATTCTGACGATACGAGTAGTTTGTTATGATAAAGTGCATCTAAAATAAAGTAGAAATGTAATTCTGTTTTATATTTTGCATAATGATGAGAAATTGCGTCTAGTATGGAGCGACAAGAACAATAATTAAATATTCCCCCGGTGACATATATTTCAGAAACATCAGCTATTTCAATGGAATGCCTACCGCCATAGGAGGTAATTTCATAAATATTTGGAAAGGATAGGTTCCTCCAATAATAATTTTCAATGGAATTCCAATCGTCTATGAAGTAGAGCACCTGATTGCTTGGCGCTTTATTGAAACTATCTGCTATTTTTTCATTTTCTTTTAAAAAAAATTGCAAAACATCAACGATTGGTTTTTCTGCAGATTTGTCAAAATCCCATTCCGTTGAGGCGTGAGTGACAAATAATAGACGTTTTGCATTTATAGGACCTAGTTGATCAGATTGTGATAGGCGTTGTCTCTGCAATGGTCTGATAGGATCAGTATAGTTGTCATATCCGCTTAATTCTTTGCAATATAGGGTATTTGAAATAATGAGGTGGTACGCGATAATCAGCTTCAATAAAATTATCATATCTCTCCAAGTGCTGTTGAATTGAAATATTATAAAAATTCATATTTTAATTCATACAAGTGTAAAAAATTTATACAATTGGCCGAGTATAAGTACTAATGCTCTAACACAATCTTTATTAATATTTTATGTAAATACAAGAATGGTGCCATAAATTTTAGGATGAGGTGCCAAGGATGAGGTGCCAGTAGACCGGTGAGAAAATATAAATCGAAGTTTCTATTCCTGAGTCTACGGGCGTCTTATGCCCACTGTAACATCACCATTTATAAAACGTGAGACAGAAGTCGTGGGTAGTTTAGCTAAATTAGAAAAGACTTTTATACCCATAGAGTTAATAGTAGTTTTTAAACTTTCAATTACATTAAAATCGTCTTCTTCAGGGTCTGCGATTAAAAAGCTTTTCCTAGCTTCCTCACTTTTCAAAAGGTCTTTTGCTAACATTTCGTTAAATGATCCTTTTCCATACATTGTGATTCCTGCAATACTTTTTAGCTTTTATAATGTCCTGCTTTTGTGATCCTTTATCTCTGTTCGACAAGGACAATTTTTGATTTAAGTTTAAATACAGATAAATATTTATCTAAGGTTTCTTTTTTTAGTTTTCTTCTTCCTTTGATAAAAGCCGAAACATTTTGAACGGGAATGTCTGACAGTTCATAAAATTCCTTAATGCCTATTTGTTGAATTGTGTACTTCAATGCTTCTTCAAAACTGTCTGCAAAATGCTCAATAGAAGTTAATAAAGATTCTCTGGCAAAACTTAAATCTTTCATTTCTTCAGCTAATAAGTTTCGTTAAGTAGGGGTAAAAGCACTTCTAAAATAACAGAAGTGGTGATTTTTTTGGAGAGTTTTATCAGGCCTGAGACTCAAAAGGCCCTCGCTTGAGGGGCAAATTTAGTTAATTTATTGGGAGAAACTAATATTGGTCTAATTTACTAATTAAATAATTAGAAAGCTTATTAAACATTGATGACTCTATTCGATTTTTGCTTTTAATTAATGATATTGTCAAAGGGGCATCAAATTTTTGAGGTAAGTTAACGATAGACACTTGTGCAGAATATTTTTTTGCAACGATATCTGGCAAAAAGGCCCAAGCATTTGTCTTCTTGAGAAGATGGATAGAAGTATCGTTATTATCATAAAAAAAGGTATGTTTTGGAGTTATACCTAACTTATTAAATGCTGGATGGTTTTCACAGTAGTTTGGCCCAACAGTTGTTTTGAATGTTATAGAGTCCAAAAAATTAAGCTCTTTAATCCGTTGAGTAACAGGCATTTTTAAAATAGGGTGTCCTTTTTTGACAACAAAATTAAACACCCCCGAGTATAATACTTTTTCTTCAAGGTCTTGGTGTCGTATAGACCTAAAGACTAACGCAAAATCTATAAAGCCGGAAAGTATATAGGAGATGGCCATTCCTGTATCAATAGATAAAAACTCACCGCTAATCTGAGGATTTTCTTTTTTAACTTTTAAAAATGAATCTAGGAGAAGTTCTTTCATTAGAAAAGGGCCGGCACCAATTTTAAAATGCCCTTTTATCTTTGAGAAAGGGCCTGCCATATCGGAATATAGTTTATCAATATCTTGTAAGAGGACATCTGTCCTTTTGAGAAGGGCCAGTCCATTTTCGTTGAGCTTAATTCGATTTTTTTGATTAGAAAATAGTGAGCAATTGAACTCTCTTTCCAATATTTTTATAGCAGAGCTTATAACGCTGGGACTTACGTTTAAGTTTTTTGCTGCTTGCCCTACATGTTCTAGTAGGGCGGCTTCTCTAAAGTATTTAAGACGATCAATAGTTAGCATGTTCTGAATATCCAAACAAGTACGTTCTTTTCATAGAGATATACAGAACAATGGAGAGCATGTAAATAAGCTTTAAGAAGGAGGATAAAAATATGAAGTTTTTAAAAAATTAGAGCATATGAAAAAATTTTTTAAAGAAATTAAAGAGGGAAGCAAAGACTCATTAATCAAATCGTTTGAAGTTAGTGGTTCTTATGTCAAAAAATTAAAAATAGTGTTTATAAGGAGAAATGAAATGAATTTTGTTAAAAGTATTGCTGTTAGCTTATTGTTTTTTACATCATTGGTTTACTCGTTGCCTAGTTATTCTGGATTGCCTGGTCACTGGGCCTGTTATCAGGAGGATTTTGACCAATGTTGTGATGAGAGGCCATACGGCCTGTGCTACAATGAAAATAAGCGCAACTACGTATTTAAGATATTAACACTTGAGCAATGGGAAGACATGAAGCTTAAGGGATATTTCTTAGGCTCTAAAGATGATATCAGAGATGGCTTTATGCATCTTGCCACAGGGTATCAGCTAGACTATGTGATTAAAAACTACTTCAAAAATGTTGAGATTGTGATACTCGGAATTTCAGGCCCTGTTCTTGGAGATAATTTAAAATGGGAGAATGGCTATCCTCATCTGTATAATGCCCCGTTGAAGCTTGAGGATATAAAAGGGTATCTGTGAGGACATATTCACTCCTAAGGTGCTTGTATAAGTGAGGTGAAGAAAGAATTGGAGCGGGTGATGGAGTACCCCCCAACTTGTGTTTTAAATCTCAATAAAACGCTCATTACATAATACTTTTAAACCGTTCACTATTACCAACTTTTCAGTTAAGAGTTAAATTTTTGTGGGATAAAAAAAATGGATTTTGTTATAGCAATTTCAATTTAACTAGATGTTAAAAGCTTCAGCTTTGCTAAGTAATTTCCTTTTCTCAGTGATAGTTACTTAACAAGTTAGAGAGAGTCAGGATTTAATCAAACAAGACTAATTATTGGGCATTATTTCGGAATTCAAATTGTCCGGTTTGATTGTTTTTTTTTATTGTGTGGTCAAAAAATAGTCCCTAAAAATTAAAAGAATAACTTTATCTAGAGGAGACTCTCTCCCCTAAATAAAGTTATTCAAGCAACGTCATTATGGTCAACGACAACAATTTTAGATTTTAAGTTAAATACGGCCAAATACTTATTTAAGGTTTCAGTTTTTATTTTTCGTTTTCCTCTTATAAAATCAGAAACATTTTGAAATGGAATTTGTGCCTTATCTGAAAATTCTTTTGCTCCCATTTTCTGAATTGTATATTTCAAAGCATCTTCTACAGATTCATCAAACTCCTCAATGGATGTGAGTATCATTTCTCTAGCAAATGTTGCATCATTCAATAATTGCTCTGCAATGTCTTTGTCGTATGAGTTACTTCTTTTTGGCATGATTCCTCCAGTATTTTTTTGCTTGTGCAATGTCTCTCTTCTGGCTTCCCTTATCGCCACCAAGTAAGAGCAGTAATATAGTCTTATCTTCCTCGGTGAAATACACTCTAAGGCCAGAACCATGATAAATCTTCATTTCAAAGACACCGTCCTTTAGGGCGCGAATGTTGCGTATCTTTGAACCACTTGCAACCCGATCAACATATTTATCAATAATCACTCGTGAGCGATTGTCTAAATTTAAAAGCCATTTACGAAACGGAAATTCGCCCGAGTCTGCTTCTTAATACTTAACAAGTCGTTTCAAAGTTTAACCTCCGTTATAATAACCTAAAAAGGTTATTATTTTAAGCAGCTCCTAACTGCTTGTTATTCTTGTTATTTTTTTGTTGTTTCATCTCGCTTCAGCAATTCCCGGATTGGCCCCAAGGCCCCACTAGATCGCCCACGTAAAAATCAACTTTCGTAAAGTTTTCACCGTGTCAGGCCTGTTCGGCCTGTACTTTTTTTGTTTAAATACCCTCCATGAAA
>Ga0316206_1000595_pt1 | contig 44225 bp, 37 predicted proteins | sample 6monthpyrite_MG_FD_204942 | JGI IMG/M metagenome (GOLD analysis project Ga0316206, IMG submission 204942) | Microbial mat bacterial communities from mineral coupon in-situ incubated in ocean water Damariscotta River, Maine, United States -... | ecosystem: Environmental > Aquatic > Marine >...
ATCTGGGCGTCTAACAAATTTCATGAATCGCTTCCTTTGGTAAGGGGGGTCTGATGTTGTGCAAAGGCAAAAGACGAAGCTTACCATTGGAAGCTCTTTGATAGAGATCAGTTAGATGACGATATTGACTTTTTAGGATGATTGATTAATAAATGCTCACGAAAAGCGGTATGAGTGATCGTTTCACGATTATTTTTTGTGCAGGATGCCAGCTAAACTGTCAATTGGAAAATGACGGGTGCCCTCCAACCGATAAATTTTTTCACCTATATTATTTCTGGGTAGGGTGCGCTCTGCGCACCATGAATGATCCTCCGACCTTACGAAATTACCGCTTAGGTGAAAAGATTAATTGGTCGGAGTACTAGGACGTTATTACGTCGTCCATTCCTTAGAGATGTTCAGTACGTTTTGTAGGGCAGGAATTTTCCACTCATGACGATGTTCACTCGGTCGCCCTTGGGGTCTGGTTCGCGGGAAATGTCCATGGAAAAATCGATTGCACTCATAATACCATCACCAAACTCTTCGTGGATGAGTTCCTTAAACGTTGTACCATAAACATTAACCAACTCATAAAAGCGGTAGATAAGAGGATCAGTAGGCACGGCTGTAGGTAATGATCCTTTGTAAGGAACGATTTGCAACATGGCAATCGCTTCTTCCGGCAGCTCAAGTAATGCACCGATTTTGTCCGCTTGATCTTCATTTAACGTCATTTGTCCTAATAAGGCAGCGGTCGTCCACTCTTTGCTTTGTCCAATGGCTTCGCCGAGCTGTCCCCATTTTAATCCTTTGCTACGCTTGGTGGTTAGTATGAGTTGAGTAACTTCATCACGAGTCATAATGCTCTCCTTTGAGTACGATTATTTGATGGATGGATGATTAGCCAGCAATACAATAAAAACGATGGCTAATATGAGTGATATACCTTGCCAAAAGGCCACTGGGTTGCGTTCTATTAACGGTGGCCGTGTCTTAGTTAAAAAAATCTTATTGGGGTGACGAAGATCATGAATAAATTCAGATAACGCCTCGTATCGTTTATATGGGTCGGGGTTTACCGCTTTTTTTATCGCTTCATCTATCCACGCAGGAATTTCGCGCTCATCATCAAGTACGCTGTGGTATTTCAGTCGTCGTTGTGCGGCTTTGGTACGAGATTTGGCAACCAAGGTACCGTAAGGATGTTTGCCGGAGAGCATCTGATAACAGATAACGCCTAGCGAATACATATCAGAGCGTTCTGAGCCAACTTCACCAAGAAAGTATTCAGGGGCCGTATACAGTGCTGTACCAAGAATGCTTTGTTGCTCTATAGGACTAGCGACCTCCATAACTCCAGCAACACGCACAGAACCAAAATCGATGATTTTCACCGTGCCAGTCTGATCGATTATGATATTGTCAGGTCTGAGATCCTGATGAAACATTTCCTGACGATGAAAGGCGCGTAGTCCTTTGGCGACTTGTTCTGCAATATTGCGAACAGATTCAACATCGGGCTTGGGATTATCGATCATCCATTGTTTAAGCGTTTGTCCTTTTATAAACTCAGTGACGATATAAAAATAATTTCGCTTTCGTGTTTGCAGGCAGGGTTTTAATACATGAGCGTTATTAATGCGGCGAGCGATCCATTCTTCCATTAAAAATCGCTCCAGGTACTCGGTGTCATCCCTAAGATCAACAGAGGGAACTTTTATAACAACCTGTTCGTTTGTTTCACTGTCAATGGCTAAGTAGATATGGCTGCGAGCACTGATGTGTAAATTACGGATGATGTTGTAACCCTCAAACAACATCCTGGGCTTGAGTTCAGGGGGAAAGGGTAACGTCGTTAACTGGTGATGAACTTCTTCTACATTCTGCTGAGGTAGTTGATCAACGCTAACGATCTGAATACTTAAGTTATCATCACTCCCATGTTGGAATGCCTCATCCAGAATCTGTGAAGCCGCTTTGTTTAAATCATCACGATGGGTAGCGATCATGTCGATGATGAATTTATTGTTTATAAATTCATATACCCCATCGGTAGCCAGAATAAAAATATCCTCAGCTTCCAAAGCAACTGCCTGATAATCCAGCTCAAGATGATCCTTCATGCCTAAAGCGCGTTGCAGGTAACTTTTATCTTTCGAGACCCAAAGTCGATGATCGTCGGTAAGCTGTTCAAGTTGATTTCCAATCAAACGATAGACACGCGTGTCGCCCGCATGAAAGATATGGGCTGTGTTGGATTTGATGACCAATGCGGTAAAAGTGCATACATACCCCCTGTCTGGTGAAAAACGATATGGGCTATTGCGCGTTTGAGAATAAAGCCATGAGTTAGTCGCTTTTAGTACTCGCTGAACCGATGTTTTTACGGTCCATGACTCGGGGGTGCAGTAATAATCTTCCAGGAAACTTGTAACAGCAACTTCGCTGGCATGCTGACTGACTTCGCTACTGCTTATGCCGTCAGCCAGTCCAACTGCAATTCCCTTTGATGTGAGCAAAGGTTCTTTTGGCGTGCAAGTGCCATGAAAATCCTGATTGATCGCCTTGCGACCTTTATCAGTCGCTTGCCCGATGGATACGCTTAAGTGGTTTGACATAAGATTTAAAACGGCTCGGCCCAGTTAGAGGGCAAGGCAGTGCTTTATAGTTCGATGCATACTCGTAGCGTCTGATATTTAGGCTTTGTTGCTAACCTATTTTGGCCCTGGTTGTATTGTAAACGCCTCCCCAGGACAAAAATAGACTTCGCACTCAATACCTAAATATCAAATGCCAGGAATATGTTATTTACTGAGCTTGCGATCAGGGCTTGTCCTTACATGAGTGTAGTACAAAGGCAGTCCGACAAATACCAAGCCACCAACCAGATTCCCTAAAACAGTGGGTATTTCATTCCAAATAATGTATTCAGAAACAGTAAAACCACCACCCATGATCATCGAAAATGGGAACAAAAACATATTTACGATGGAGTGCTCAAATCCCATATAGAAGAACAGCATGATAGGCATCCACATGGCCATAATTTTTCCTGTTGCAGAGGTTGTAATCATGGCACCGACAACCCCCATGGATACCATCCAGTTACATAACATGCCACGCATAAAGATTGTCAACCAACCATCAAGACCCTGCTCTTTATAACCCAAGGTTCTGGATTCACCAATGTGACCCACTTTTTCTGCAATCGCACCGCCATCAACGTTGTAGCCGTAGGTCAGAATAAAGGACATGATGAATGCCACTGTCAGAGCTCCACCCAAGTTGCCGACAAACACCCACCACCAGTTACGTAAAACCTGGCCAATGGTCACACCAGGCCTTTTATCAAGCCAGGCCAGAGGAACGAGAGTAAAAACCCCCGTGAGTAGGTCAAACTTCATCAAATATAGCATGATGAAGCCTACCGGGAAAAGCAACGCACCAACGAGGGGGTTACCGGTTTTAACCATTACAGTAATTGCAAACATTGCGGCAAGTCCGAGAACGGCTCCCGCCATGTATGCGCGAATGACAGTGTCCTTCGTCGACATATATATTTTGGACTCACCCGAATCCACCATTTTTGTAACGAACTCTGAAGGCTCTAAATACGACATGACTTATCCTCTAGATCATTGCGACTCATCGATAACATTTTTATAATTTAACGTATGACTGCTAGTCAGCAAACTCTAGGCCAAAAACACACACAAATCTATCTAGTTGATTTTTAATACTTTTTGGTGTAAAAATGATTTATCAAACAAGAAATAAATATAGCAACGCACTGTTTGTGTGCGCTCCGCTACCTTTTAGAGCACTCACATTGCGAGGCGCATATTTAGGGTCCCCAACAATATAGGGGTGTAAATGCCACACTTTGGCATATAGCCTATTGTTTACAATTAAAAATATATAAGAGTTTTTTAAAATCTAAGGCCAAAAAGCATAATTATCCATCAATTTAAAATACTGTTTAGTCATATCGAGTCGGCAACTTTGCAAAACGAATTGCTGCCATTCGATTTTAGATTGTAATTTTCAGTTACGTAAAATATTTAAACCAAATTAGTATCCTCTTCAAAATCCGGGGTATCGATCTGGCCACAAATATCCAATCATGCGTAAAATGGGTAACGCGAAGCGAAACCCATCATTAACAAATCGATGTCCGGATATAACCAGAATTATGTTAGCTTGTGTCACCCTGCATTTGAGAGCGCAATGTAATTAAAGAAGACAAGGAAGGCATTTTAAAATTTAAGCTGATCCGATCATAAATATAGTTAAGGACGTTGACCCCTAACTTTCTCGCGGTTTGCACGATGGTCATCATGGTATCTTTCGCTTGTGTGCCTTTCTCATTTTTGGTTTGCAGGCTCACGTCGCGTTTGCGTGTTTGTGCCCGTGCACCGAACTCTGCCGAATTATTGTGTAACGGAATCTGTGGGTATTTTAATACGAGCAACAAATTATCTTTCTTGGCATAAGTCTTCTGCAGACGATCGTCCAATAAATCGTATCCGGTGGTTTGGCTAAATAACGCATCAAACTGTTCTGAAAGCTTTTCGGCCTCTGCCTCAGAGGGCGCTTCTTTGTAGGCCAAGAGGGACCGGTAAAAGGTCCACAAGTCGGTGAGCACGGTATCCACTTTTGTTTGATGCGTCAGGATGAAAGGCTTGAGCTTTCTATAATGTCGCCCTTCGTGTACCCAGCACAGCGCCAAATATTCCGTGATACTTTTAAATTGCGGGGCATCATCACAGATCAGTATCTTGATCAGATCGTCTCTTTGTTGGTAGGCCACTAACGCACTGGCTTCTCGAATAATACGCCGATGAGTGCTATGCTTTTTAGGATTAGGAAACAGGGTGAGCAGACATTGATCGATCTCAGCACGGCTCATGGGCGCGTCATTGAGTAAGGGCTGAAGGCGTGCCTGCTGTTTGTCAGATAATCCCAAGGCGACCATGAGTTCAACCGCGGCTTGATTGAGGTGAAATACCAGATGACCACTACTGAGTAGATCTAAAATCGTTAAACGGTCTTTTTTAGGGCGGGTAAAATACGCGGTGTAAAACGGATTGCATAACACATGCGTATAGTGATTCTTACCATTAACTCGGGCACCGGTATCATCAATATGTTGATAATCAGTGGACTGAAGACCGGCCGATAGGATATCCGCTTTCTCTTGATGAAAAATGGAGTCTTCATCCGTGATGATCCGCGAGATCGTGGCTTTTGAAAGGTAGATACCGGTGGTTTCCAGTAACCGATGAATCGCCGGCTGGGTCATCACGCTATCATGATATAAACACAACACCAGTGTTTTTATCCCAGGTCCAAACTCGCCCGTATAACCGGGAGGAAGCGGACCAATAAAGCGCTTGTTCAGCGAGGGTGAGTAATACACCTCTCGTTTGAATTCAGTATTCTTTGGCTTGATCTCAATGTCTTGGACAATCACAGGATCATAACCTTTAAAAACCGCATCACTGGGCAACTCAGAGGCCTCGACTTGACAGAGTTCTTCGCAGTGGGCTTTAATTTTGTGTTTCTTCGCTTTAGATTTCCGTTTCTTGGGCGGCTTGTCTGTCTTGCGCTCTTGTTCCGAGGAGATATCGGTGTCTTTTTTCCCAGCGCGTATCGTGGGTTGGCCTTGCTCGCCCTTGAGGCGGTTAATTTCGTTCTTTAGATTTTGATTCTCTTCTTTGAGCTGATCATTCTCATGCGAAAATTGTTCAACTCCATTGAGTAATAAACTCACACCATCACGTGTCGACTCATCGCCAATATGGCCAAAGTCTAAATCCAAATGCTTGAGTTGTTCTTTCAGTTTCGTGTCCATACGAAACATATCATTACGCGGATATACTAAAATTTCAACTATTTTTTTCAAAAATGACAGCATCGACCAAATGGATGTTTTTTAGTCAACTCCATGGCTTTTGAAGAAGATACATATTTAATATCTTTGCCTCTCTAGCCGAATTTGAACGGAATCTGATTATCGAGCGAACTCAAGCTGGGCTTATACTGCTGCCCGAGCTCGTGGCCGCAAAGGTGGACGGCCAAAAGGATTAAGTGAAGCGGCAGAAAAAAAATCCATTGCCGCCGAAGCACTGTATAGAAAGGGTGGTCTCGGTGTAAACGAAATCGCTGATAATCTCGATACCAGTAAAGCCACGTTGTACAAGTACCTTCGCCACCGAGACGTTGATATAGGAAACATCCAAAAAGCAGATTTGTCGACACTCACCTAGCGATGTGCCTATTTTTTACACGTATTAGGTACAGACCCGAAACTTTTTATATTTAATTGATCACCCGAACTAAAACCCTTTGAGAGAAATTCCAGATGGATAGTAAAAAACGATTTCACATTAACAATAATTAAACCCTTGGTATATATTGACAAATACCGAGGATTTAATAATATTTACTCGGTGAATGTGAATGGCATCGAAATTAAAGAAGAGGCGGATTATCCCGGCGTTCGATTAACTGGTTTTACAAACCTTGCCAAGGCTCGCATACCTTTTCAGATTGATATTGGTTACGGTGATGCGGTATCACCTGGACCGGAAGAAGCTCAACTTCCTTCTTTTCTTGATTTTCCATCACCGCAATTACGTGTTTATCCCGTCTATGTGGTAATTGCTGAAAAATTTCAGAAACGGTTAAAAGCGCTTGAAGATAAGGTGGCCCAGGATAGCATTGTTTTCACTCATCGGCTTCAATCCGTGAATCAATGATCTCGACGACCTTGAGTTCATCAACAATTCCGGTCACAATACCGATATAATCAAAGTGGCCCACTTTGCATTGAATCCACCATACCTCCCCCTTCCATTTATTCAGTCATAACATGGAAGGGTATTATGATTAGCGACTGACCAATGTCTGTAAGGAAGCTTAAATTGCCCAATGTTCAAGTTATGATTAAGGCGTACAAATAATGCTCGATTTATTTATGGCCTTATGGTTTTTAGTGATGGGAATCGTTTTTTTGCAAAAGACAAAGTCGCTGCAAAAGTGGCTTGCCGATTTTTATGAACGCACCCCAGCCGCCAAATCCTGGGAGGGATTTTTCCATTGGGCTCAATCCCATGGATTTACCCTGGTTGCCCGTTTTTTTGGTATTTTGTGTTTTTTAAACTTCTTTCTGTTTGTTTACATTTTAATCCAAACGGATGCGCCACTGCCGGTTTCGAACGATTTTTAGCAAGAACGAGTAAAATCGCATCGCTGTCATGCGTTCATTGTCTTTCGTTCACAACAAACATCCACAGCCAAGCAAGGATCGTCTAAAATTAGTCTTGTCCAACAACTAAGGCATCCGTATAGTTTGATTAATGACAAAGATAAAGCATACAATTTGAGTACAATCGCTACTCGATTCCAACAAATTTTGATAAACACATCAAATACCCATGATGATCTTTGACATAAAGAAAGGCCTCGACTTGCCTATGGCAGGCGAGCCAAAACAACATATTGAAGGGCATTGCGAAGTCAGCTCAGTGGCGGTATTAGGCCGAGATTACCATGGCTTAAAACCTAAGCTGTTGGTTCAAGTCGACGACAAAGTTAAACTTGGTCAAGCTTTATTCATCGACAAAACCAATCCGGATATTTTTTATACCGCGCCTGCCAGTGGCACCGTCTCAGCCATTTACCGTGGTCCACGACGTAGTTTCCAATCCATCGTCATTGAATGTGAAAATACTGAGTCAGTTCACTTCCCGATCTTCTCCGTTAACCAACTGACAAATCTCAAGCGAGAAGATATTGTCAAACAGTTAGCCGGCTCGGGTTTATGGAGTGCATTTCGCACGCGTCCCTACAGCAAAAACCCACCGATCCATGACCAGCCGCATGCCATCTTTGTCACCGCCATAGATAGTAATCCTCTGGCCGTCGATCCCAATATCGTTATTGGCGAATATCAAGAAGATTTTCTGCATGGGTTGCAGATCATTAGCCAATTAACTGCCGGCAATGTCTATGTCTGCCAAAAACCTGAAGCCAATATACCCGTTATCGATCATGATCGACTCAGTTTGGTTAGTTTTCGTGGACCGCATCCGGCCGGGTTAGCCGGCACCCATATCCATTTAATGGACCCAGTCAACGCAAGCAAAATAGTTTGGCATATTGGTTATCAAGATTTGATTGCCATCGGTAAATTATTCACCACCGGCCAAATTTGGCCTCAACGCATTATCGCCCTGGCCGGTGCCATGATGAAAAACCCACGTTTAGTGACGACTAACTTAGGTGCAAGCACTCAACAATTGATCAAAAATGAAATCCAACCCGGTGATTGCCGGATCATCTCGGGCTCTGTTTTATCGGGGCATCATGCGGCCGGTTGGGCCAGTTATCTAGGGCGTTATCACACTCAGCTTTGTGGCATTGCCGAATCCAAAGAACGAGAATTATTCGGCTGGTTAATCCCCAGTCGCCAAAAGTTTTCCTTTTTACGCGTCTTATTATCGACCTTTGACAAGCATAAAAAATTCCCGTTTAACACGTCTCAACAAGGCAGCCCTCGGGCTATCGTTCCCATCGGCAATTATGAAGCCGTCATGCCTTTGGATATATTGGCTACACCTTTGCTCAAAGCACTGGTGGTCGGCGATACAGACACGGCACAAGCCTTGGGTTGTTTAGAGTTAGATGAAGAAGATTTAGCTTTATGTTCATTCGTGTGTTCTGGCAAACATGAATTTGGCGCTTTTTTACGTGATAGTTTAATTCAAATAGAGAAGGAGGGTTAATGTCGCGCCTGCGTCGTTTCATGGACCGAATCCATCCCCTTTTTTTAAAAGGTGGACCTTACGAAAAATTGTACCCGCTGTATGAGATGATTGATACATTTATCTACAGCCCTGCCCAAGTCACTCGTCATGCTCCCCATGTACGGGACGCCATCGACTTAAAACGTTTAATGAGCTATGTGGTGATTGCCACCTTGCCCTGTCTGCTAGTCGCCTGCTGGAATACCGGATATCAAGCCAATATGGCTATGGCTCAATTGGGCATGAGCAGTGCGGCGGGGTGGCGCGGCGAACTGCTTAATCTGTTAGGCATTGGCTACTCACCAAGCAATGTGTTTGCCTGTTTTATGCATGGCTTTTTATTTTTTCTGCCGATTTACATCGTTACCTTGGTGGCCGGTGGATTCTGGGAAGTACTGTTTGCGACTATTCGTAAACACGATATCAACGAAGGCTTTTTAGTCACGTCCATGTTATTTACCCTAACATTGCCACCCAGTATTCCTTTGTGGCAAGTCGCCTTGGGCATTTCTTTCGGAGTCGTCATCGGTAAAGAAATTTTTGGTGGTACCGGCAAAAACTTTATGAATCCGGCCTTAGTGGGTCGGGCATTTTTGTTTTTTGCCTTCCCGGCGCAAATGTCAGGGGATAGCGTATGGGTGGCCGTGGATGGTTACAGTGGTGCCACCCCATTGGCCTTAGCCGCTACCGGTGGTATGCAAGCCATTGCCTCTGCCGATATCAGTTGGTGGCAAGCCTTTCTTGGCAGCCTACCCGGCTCGTTAGGTTCCACCTCCGCCTTGGCCTGTTTACTTGGCGCGGCTTTTTTAATTTATACACGCATTGCCTCCTGGCGTATTATTTGTGGCGTATTTTTAGGAATGTTGCTTACCTCATTAATTGTCAATGTGATTGATGGCAGCAACCCCATGTTAGCCATGCCTTGGTATTGGCACTTGGTATTAGGAGGCTTCGCCTTCGGCATGGTGTTCATGGCCACCGACCCGGTAAGCGCCCCTATGACCGATACTGGGCGCTGGGTATTTGGCTTACTGATCGGTTTCATGACCGTCGTCATTCGGGTATTCAATCCGGCCTTCCCGGAAGGCATTATGCTAGCGATTTTATTTGCTAATATTTTTGCGCCATTAATCGATTACTTTGTGATACAGGCCAATGTCCGACGCCGAAAACGTCGTAGCCAGTGAATATCCATCTATATTAGGTAGTCAAATGCTCAAATTAATTCATCGCTATCTCGCACTGCCCAATGACAGCCCTAAAAAAATTGTGTTTGTGGCGTTAACATTGAGTTTAGTTTGTTCTTTATTAGTTTCCACAGCGGCGGTTATCTTGAAGCCTAAACAACAAGAGAACAAACGTCTCGAACAACGCAAAAATATTCTCACGGTGGCTGGATTAATGGAAGACAATGCCGATATTGATAGCTTGTTTCGCCAGGTGGAAACTAAAGTGCTTGACCTCACCAGCGGGGATTATTTAAGCGATGAACACACGGCACAAATACAAAAAAGGCTGGCGGAAAGAGATCCAAAATTGCTGATAAAAATTCCCGCAGATCAGGACATCGCCCAGATCAAACGGCGGTCAAATTATACGCCAATTTATTTAATCAAGCGCAACGATGCTATCGATACCCTGGTATTACCGGTGCGCGGTTATGGCCTGTGGTCGACATTGTACGGTTTTTTAGCACTCAAAAACGATGGTAAAACAATCCAAGGCTTAAGCTTTTATCAACATGCAGAAACACCCGGTTTAGGGGGTGAGATAGATAATCCGAAATGGCGTCGTCAATGGCAAGGAAAACTGGCTTTCGACGAACAGGACCAGCTACGCATCGAAGTGGTGCGGGGTAAGGTTAATGCGGATAGTCATCAGGCGGTTCATCAAATCGATGGCTTAAGCGGTGCTACCTTAACCAGCCGGGGCGTCAATAATCTGGTAAAATATTGGTTAAGTGATCAGGGTTATGGCACTTATTTGAAAAAAATATGGGCAAGGCAAACCAATCAATGAAACCTGAAACCAAAAAAGTCTTATTTGATCCGTTAGTTGATAAAAATCCGATTACGCTACAAATTCTTGGTATCTGTTCGGCCTTAGCGGTAACCACCTCGTTATCTGCCACGCTGCTCATGTGCGTCGCCCTGACCACGGTATTAGCCGCCTCCAATGCATCGATCAGTTTGCTTCGGCATCACATTCCCAGCAATATTCGTATTATTGTCCACATGATCGTTATTTCATCACTGGTGATTGTGGTGGATCAAATTCTAAAAGCCTATGCCTATGAGACCAGTAAGCAGTTATCTGTGTTTGTTGGGCTCATTATTACCAACTGTATCGTGTTAGGCCGTGCCGAAGCCTATGCCATGAAAAATCCAGTAGGCATGAGTTTTTTAGATGGTCTGGGCAATGGTTTGGGTTATAGTTTGATCTTGATTAGCGTGGCCACGATCCGTGAATTATTTGGCGCGGGTACACTGCTCGGTTATCAAATTTTGCCCTTAGTCACCGAAGGCGGTTGGTATTATCCCAATGGTTTATTGTTATTGCCACCCAGCGCTTTTTTCATTATCGGTTTGATGATTTGGCTAATCCGTAGCCGTAAAAAAGAACAAGTCGAACAGGCCGACTTTGCCATCAAGGAAAACATCAATAGAGAAACGATGTAATGGAAAGTTATATTAATTTATTTATTAAAGCGGTATTTGTCGAAAACATTGCCTTGGCCTTTTTTTTAGGCATGTGTACTTTTTTAGCCATATCCAAGCGCATCGATACCGCCATTGGTCTCGGCATGGCGGTGGTGGTGGTGCAAACCATTACCGTGCCCGTGAATAACCTGGTTTATCAATATTTACTAAAACAAGATGCCCTGAGTTGGCTGGGTATCAGTGGTGTCGACTTAACCTTCCTGGGCCTAGTAACCTATATCGGCATTATTGCCGCCATCGTGCAAATCTTAGAAATGGTCCTGGATCGTTTTTTCCCCGCGTTGTATCACGCACTGGGTATTTTTATGCCATTGATTACCGTCAATTGCGCGATCCTCGGTGGTAGTTTGTTTATGGTGGAACGGGATTATAATTTTTCGGAAAGTGTGGTTTTTGGTATGGGTAGCGGCGTGGGATGGGCCTTAGCGCTTATCGCCTTAGCCGGGATTCGTGAAAAACTAAAATATAGCGATGTGCCACAAGGCTTACAGGGGTTGGGCATCACTTTTATCACCGCCGGTTTAATGTCGCTGGGATTTATGGCGTTCTCCGGTATCCAACTGTAATGTGACGAGCATGTTAGAAATTATCTTAGGCGTTCTCCTGTTTACCGTAATCATCATGTTGTTAGTGGCGGTGATTTTAAGTGCGCGTAACCTGCTGGTTGCGATGGGCGATGTGAGTATCGTCATCAACTCAGAAAAAACCATTAAAACTCCAGTGGGTAGTAAACTGTTATCCGCGTTATCTGATGCGCAGCTTTTTGTCTCTTCGGCCTGTGGCGGCGGCGGTACCTGCGGTCAGTGCAAAATTCAGGTATTGTCGGGAGGGGGCACCTTATTGCCGACGGAAACCTCGCACATTAATAAACGCCAAGCCGCCAATCATCAGCGTTTAGCCTGCCAAGTCACCGCCAAACAAGACATGGTCATTGAAGTACCGGAAGAAGTATTCGGCATTAAAAAATGGCAATGCCAAGTCAAATCCAATCACAATGTCGCGACTTTCATTAAAGAATTGATATTGGAATTACCTGCCGACGAAACCCTGGATTTTCGAGCCGGTGGTTTTGTACAAATCGAGTGTCCGCCCCATCATGTTCGTTTTAAAAATTTTGATATTGAACCGCAATTTCATGAGGATTGGGATCGTTTCAATTTGTGGCGCCATGAATCCATTCGCCATGAACCGGTGATGCGCGCTTATTCCATGGCGAATTATCCCTTGGAAAATAACATTATTATGCTCAATGTACGTATTGCCACCCCACCGCCCAAGGCGGACCAAAACATCCCGCCTGGCATTATGTCGTCTTACATATTTAGCCTTAAAGCCGGTGACAGTGTCACGGTATCGGGACCTTACGGCGATTTTTTCGCAAAAGAGACCGCCAACGAAATGGTTTTCATCGGTGGTGGTGCCGGTATGGCGCCCATGCGATCACATCTATTTGATCAACTAAAACGCTTAAATAGCCAACGAAAAATCAGTTTCTGGTATGGCGCACGCAGTTTAAAAGAAATGTTTTATGTGGAAGATTTTGATAGCTTACAAGCGCAATATGATAATTTTAATTGGCATGTGGCCCTGTCAGAACCCCAACCTGAGGATCATTGGACAGGTTATACCGGCTTCATTCACGAAGTCCTTTATCAAAACTATTTAAAGGATCATGCCGCACCGGAAGACTGCGAATATTATCTATGCGGCCCGCCCATGATGATCAGCGCCGTCATGAATATGCTGGATAATTTAGGCGTCGAAAAGGAGAGTATATTACTCGACGATTTTGGGGGATGATAATATTAATCTCACACACTTTTAGGAGTACTCACCCATGATTTTTCTCGTCAGTTTTCTGTTGTTTGTTATCGCCGTTCTGTTAATGAGTATCGGTTTGTTCTTTCAACGCCATCCTATTCAAGGCAGTTGCGGCGGCCTAAACAACATAAAAGGCTTACAAGATGCCTGCGGCGCCTGTGCTAAAACATGTAAAAAAAGAAAGGAATTGAATTCTAACAACACAACGCGTTATACTCGCTAAATAGACTCAATGGGCAACATTCAAACAAGCGAAGGACTGAAGTTATGCTGACATCTGAAGTTACACTAAAGCCGATTACGGTACGCAGTTATATGGCAAAAGACCTCATCACTTTCACGCCAGAGATGGATGTGTTTGAGGCGGTTCAGCGATTGGCACAACATAGAATTTCGGGCGCACCGGTGATTGATAACCACGGTAATTTAGTCGGTCTTTTATCTGAAAGGGACTGTGTCAAAGTAGTACTTAACGCCAGCTATTATGGCGACTGGGCAGGCAAAGTATCGGAATACATGAGCCATGACGTAAAAACCATCGATGTAGATACCAGCATCGTTGAAGTGGCCGAAATGTTTTTGCATAGCTCTTATCGGCGTTATCCTGTGCTTGAAGAAAACCAGCTGGTTGGCCAGATCAGTCGGCGTGACGTACTTAGGGTCTTACAGGAAGTGGGGTATAAGGCTCAAAAACCAAAAAAACCATCGTTTCTACAACGGAAATTCAATAAAAAACAAATCTCACCCGAACCCATGGGTATTTGATCCCATCCAAACCTTGAGGTAACGATAATCAGCAACAAAGCACCCAGCATCACAATATTCCCAGCCCCATTCCCATCCCAGATCAAGCTCCTGCGCTTTTGACAATAAAGTGAGCTTTTGTTACATTAGCGCGCCTTCTCGCCTCCCAATTATTATTATTTTCTGAGGTCACTCATGTTTACCTTGTTTGTTAATCGTGTTACGTCTACCAAAGACGACATATTTTCTGGATTAACTGTCGCATTGGCGCTCGTTCCAGAAGCGGTAGCATTTGCCTTTGTGGCGGGTGTGCACCCGCTAGTTGGCTTATATGCTGCCTTTATGGTCGGATTAATCACCGCAGCCATTGGCGGACGACCCGGCATGATCTCTGGTGCAACCGGTGCTTTAGCGGTTGTGATGGTGGCCTTAGTTGCTGATCATGGTGTGGAATATTTGTTTGCCACTGTCATATTAATGGGCATTATACAGATCATGGCTGGCGTATTGCGTTTAGGAAAATTTATCCGCATCGTCCCCTATCCCGTCATGTTAGGTTTTGTTAACGGCTTAGCCATTGTGATTTTTCTTTCGCAACTCAATAATTTTCAAATCACCTCAGACAATGGCGATTGGCAATGGATGACAGGCAGTGCCTTATATCTCATTGTTGGTTTAGTGTTGTTGACCATGCTGATTATCCGTTTTTTACCGCGTTATACGCAGGCATTTCCCGCCCCTTTAGCCGCTATTATTGTGGTCACCTTGCTGGTGGTTCTATTAGATCTGGATACCCGAACCGTTGGCGATGTAGCTTCCATTGCCGGAAATTTGCCCGATTTTCACATCCCTGCGGTGCCATTCACTTTAGAAACATTATGGATCATTTTACCTTATTCTCTGATTCTAGCGGCCATTGGTCTCATCGAATCGTTATTAACCATGACATTAATCGACGAACTCACCCAAACCCGTGGGCGCGGTAACAAGGAGTGCATTGGTCAAGGCGTCGCCAATAGCGTCACTGGTTTTTTTGGTGGCATGGGAGGTTGTGCCATGATCGGGCAAAGCATGATTAATGTTAACTCTGGCGGGCGGGGCCGATTATCTGGCATTTCAGCGGCGTTATTCTTATTGCTTTTTATTTTATATGCGTCATCACTGATTGAAATGGTACCACTTGCCGCGTTGATTGGGGTGATGTTTATCGTCGTGATCGGCACTTTTGAGTGGTCAAGCTTCCGCATTCTTCGCAAAGTGCCGCGCTCAGATGCGTTTGTTCTAATTTTAGTATCGGCAATAACCGTGGCGACCGATCTTGCCCTTGCCGTTATTACTGGCGTGATTGTTTCTGCCTTGGTTTTTGCCTGGCAACACGCAAAAGTCATTTCCGTTAAATCGTATACCAATCAAGAGGGCGCAAAAGTTTACGAGTTAGACGGTCCGTTATTTTTTAGCTCGGTACATAATTTTCTAGGGTTATTTGACGCGAAAAACGACCCACAGGAAATCATCATCGACTTTAAGTCATCCCGGGTATATGACCATTCCGCCTTAGAAGCCATTGATGCACTGGCCGAACGTTACCTCAATGCAGGCAAGAATTTACACTTAAGACACTTGAGTCCGGAATGCCGTGAACTATTAAGCAAAGCCGGTAATTTGGTGGAAGTTAATGTGATCGAAGATCCTAAGTATCATGTGGCTGACGATCGGCTTGCCTAAAAATATCTTGCAAAGATAGGTATTATTGCTCCGACAGTTATTATCCAGACATCGGCTTGGTATTGATAGGTTTCGGCTTTGCTCTACCCATCCGACATTTCGCACCAGAGCGTGTGAAATGTCGGTTTACAAGGATTGAGCTTTCACAATCAATATGGAGTCTTTAATACGCCCAGCTAGCAACTCCAATTCCTTGCTTGAATTAGGCAACTCTTTGAGTACCAGTTGTTGCTGGGGTAATTTTTTTATGAGTTCTTTCACTAAATTAATTTTTATTGCATAACCAATGTTAGGCAAGGTTCGAGTAGAACCTGTGACACTATCAACCACCCCTAACATGGAAGCCACCACACCCACCACCTCACCGTGCATATCCAGCAACGGACCACCGCTATTACCTGATTGAATCGGTACACTGATCTGATAAGAAGCCGGGTTATCTGACAAACCATTTTCACTGCTAATTAAACCGGCAGATAATTTAGGTGTTTTACCCAGCACATCGACCCGAGGAAAACCAATGGTGAAAACGCCCATGCCTAAACGACCTTGCTTATTAGACAAAGGCAAAGCCGGTGGCAATAAATGCGGATCTAACACCGATAACACCGCAAGATCATTAATCTCATCTCGTAATACCACCGAGGCTTTAATTTCTTTCCCTTCAGAGGTAATTAGCCATATGCTATTTCCTTCGGCAATCACATGATTATTGGTCACCACATAACCTGAAGCAATGGGCCATGCCGTTCCGAAATATGTCTCAATGGTTTTACTGCTAAAAGCCGCTTGATTGGATTGCATTGCGGCTGAAAAATTGCTGCCGCTGTACTCAGAGCCCATTGAATTTGCTTTTGCGCTACTCTCCAACTTCAAATTCGTCAATTGATATTCCGCATCAGGAAATCCTTGCTCAGAAGCTTTTTGCAACCAATAGCGTGCTTTTTTATAATCGGTGGGTATATTTTCGCTATCTTTATAAATCAAACCAAGACGATATTGCGCAATGGGTAAATCCTGTTCAGCGGCTTTTTGATACCAGTGTTTAGCTTGATCAGCATTTTGATGTAACCCTCGGCCGGTTGCATACATCATTGCTAAATTAAATTGGGCCGCTCGATTGCCTTGCATCGCTGCCGCACGATACCACCTTGCCGCGATCACCGGTGCTGACTCAACACCATAACCAAAATCATACAAAGTGCCAAGATTCAGTTGCGCTGCGACATGACCTTGCTCAGCTAATGGTTGCCAGATACGAGCCGCTTCAAGGTAATCACGTGATTCATAAGCGCTCCATCCACCCACAAAATCACCGCTAGCTAACGATGCCATGCTTATCGTTTGGTAAAACAAAAACCCTAACAATAAAAAAATTTTAATGGATGCTAAACTCGAATGAATCATTTTTTGCGTACCTGCGCTAATCCGGTAATGACACCGTTCCTCTTTGTTATTTTGTATTAGGTGATACCGCTGGTTAATTTTGAGTACTATTTAAAGTGATTGTTCAAACAATCCGGTTGCTGTAGCGGCATGATTGTTTAATGTCTTTAAATCTATTTGCTGGAGATACACTTTCTTTATGGTCACCAGTCACAGGTTCAACATAAGCAAATATCTCGCCGTCTTACCGCATTTCGTTTGAAAGCAAGCCAACTGTTTAAAATAACAACAATCGGTAGTTAGATATACCGCAACCATTAACACTGAAATATATAAATGAGACGGCATGCAGTGAAAAACAGTTTAGTTTATCACCATCACCTGACACCTCATAACAATAACAAGGTAAATTCTATGTAAAAAAATGTTAAAAATATGATATTTATTTAAAAAATGTAATATAGTAGCGACATTAAATAATGCGATGTTATCTAACGCTAACTGGATAACTAATTGGTCTATTTTGAGTAAAAACTCAATAACAAAACCTGATTTATGACAAATAACCAACGCGACAATGAATTAGCAAAGTTTTGCTTGAAAAAGGAAATTTAAGTGTGGGCGGGGAGTTAAATAATGTTTGGCCGTGGTGTGATAGGTATTATTTATGAAGCTAACACTTTTGGAAAGGAATAGGAGACACTCAAGATGAACAAAATTTTCTCATATAAAGCGATATCAGCGCTTTCAATGTGCCTGTTGGTTGGCGCCTGTAGTACCACCGGTGATAAATCAACCGGAACAGAGACCGCAGAAACGACAGCAACCACGCAAACCGTTGCTAGCGACACTCAACTTGATACTCGGCTAAAGCAAATCGAGCAACAAGAAATCGCGCTTAAAAATAAAGAGGCTCAGCTTGAGTCACAGCTTGAATCAAAGCTTGAGTCTCGTCTCAGCCAAATCGAACAACAAGAAAGAGAGCTGCAAAATAAACAAGCCCGACTTTCTTCAAGCGAGCAAACCCTCAGTCATCGAGAAAGTAGCATTGCAGAAAAAGAGCGCGCCATTGAAGCAATGAAACAACAAGCATCTGCGAGTCAGTCACCCGCCTCACTGGCCTCAGGTGAGCCATTATTGCCACCAGGCGCCAGCTCAGGCCAATGTTACGCGAGAGTATTTGTCGAACCAGAATATAAGACCATCACCGAGCGTGTGTTAAAACGTGCCGCCTCTGAGCGTATCAAAGTGATTCCTGCCAAATACGAAACTGTGGCAGATAAAGTACTAGTACAAGAGCAATCAACTCAATTGGAGGTCATTCCTGCGACCTACCAATGGGTTGAAGAACAAGTATTAGTCAAACCAGCCACCCAGCGTTTGGTCGAAGTTCCTGCGACCTACGACACAATAACCGAAAAAGTACTGGTCAGACCCGCTTATACCGTTTGGAAAAAAGGCACCGGCCCAGTCCAAAGAATTGACGAAGCCACCGGTGAAATTATGTGTCTTGTGGAAATACCTGCGACTTACAAAACGGTAACCAAACGAATCGTTAAAACCGCTGCAGCAACTAAACTAATAGAAGCCCCAGGAACGTATAAAACCATCAAAAAACGTGTTATTGACCGACCGGCCAGTACCCGTGAAATTATCATTCCTGCGAAATATAAAACAGTTAAGGTCTCCAAGTTAGTCACCCCTGCTCAAGAGCAACGGATTCAAATCCCAGAGGAATACCAAACCGTCAGCCGTACTGAGAAAATCAATGAGGGAAAAATGGAATGGCGAGAAATCCTATGTGAAACAAACATGACGAGATCTCGTATCGCCAGCATCCAGCAAGCATTAAATTCAAAAGGTTATAAAGTCGGTGCTGCCGATGGTGTTATCGGAAGCCAAACCATGAAGGCCGTCAATGCTTTCCAAAAAGATATGAAGCTGCCGGTAGATAAATACCTCAATATCAAAACAGTAAACGCACTGGGTATCGACCCATTGTAATAACTTAAACACCCAATAAAAACTACGAAAAAAGCCCTGTTAGACAGGGCTTTTTTTATTGTGCTAAGAAATAATCACAGCAGCCAATCAAGGGCTCCAAAATACCCTGATAACGAAGCATTTTAGGCATTCATCAAACACGCTTAACATCTTCAGATGATATGCTACAGGCATATACCCGTGCATCCATAGCTTAAGTAGAACCTTCAAAATGACATTGTTAGTAAATCATGAATCGTCAAAAAGGTGAAATAATTAGCAGAGAGTACTCAGGCAGGGTTTCTCTTTGAACATCCTAATTGATAAAATATCGAGAAACACACAAGGATGGGCAAAGCAATGCAAAACCCATCAATATAAGCCGATGTCTGGACAATAATCGCTAGCGTTAGATTTACATTTCATTTTTATTGCTTAAGGCGTGTATTCAGAAAGTGAAATAAAATCATTTCCTTCCTTAATATACAAAACACCATCTAAATAGACTACATTTCGTCTTTGTTCGTCTGAAAGTTGCTGCCAAATGGGCATGGTTTCAGGGCGACTATAGGTCTCCGCAGCAAGATCTGCTGTCGAATCAGCCGAATCAGTAACTGATGTCACCATGAATGCATCTCGAAACCCGCTCGCTTGAATCTGTTTTAATGCCTTCCTCGCTTCAGACTGACTTTCATAATGGCCGATACGAACACGTGTTAAACCTCTTTTAGTATTTTTCGTGTACAACGATCCATATTGCTCTAAATGGATAAAATTATCTTCTACGTATCGTTTATAGGCCCCAAGCTGTATGTCATAAACGATTCCACTTTGACCGCCAGCCTCATTAGCATAAAGGTAAAAAGGCAATAACATGGGTATTAAAAAAAACATCATAAATTTCATAAGAAATCCCTCCTTCACTGGAATATTATCATCTTCCGGATAAACCTAAGGAATTAACCGCTTCAGAAGCACACACCAAAAAATTAAAATGCCATACAAACAGTTCATTTGATACAGCGATTTGCCTCACATACCTTATTGATAAATCACTACTTCAAGCTAAAGTATAACATTATGTCAGAGTGAAAAACTAACTATCAACACTGAACACCCACCTCTCACATTAATTTGTTCATATAATCAACAAAAATAGGCGATCACTTGAAAATACTGTACCATTGGCGCACAATTTCATGACATTTCCATCGCCAAAATACAAGATATCATGACCCTGACAGAACTCCGTTATATTATCGCGGTAGCACGCGAACACCACTTTGGTCGAGCCGCTGCAGCGTGTTTTGTGAGTCAACCCACGTTAAGTACGGCGGTTAAAAAATTGGAGAATGAGTTAGAAGTTAGTATTTTTGAAAGAAGTAAAAATGATGTCAGCGTCACTGACATTGGCAAAAAAATTATTGAGCAAGCTCAGCAAGTTTTAGAAAATGCCGAAACAATTAAACATATCGCCGCCCAAGGTAAAGACCAGCTCAATGGCGCCATACGTATTGGTATTATCTATACCATCGGCCCCTATTTATTACCGCACATTATTCCATTAATGCATGAGTCTGCACCCAACATGCCGCTCATCATCAGTGAAGATTATACTGCCAGACTCACCGAAAAATTAAAAAGTGGTATATTAGACGTCATTATTATATCGCTACCTTTTCAAGAAGCGGGCATCAGCACAACCCCGCTATACGATGAACCCTTTGTTGTCTTATTGTCTTGCTCACATCCTTTGTCACAAAAAAATGTCATCAAATTGCCAATGCTTGCCAAAGAAAATTTATTACTGTTAGGTAAAGATCACTGTTTCCGCGAACAAGTATTAGCAGCCTGCCCCGAGTGTAACGATGCCATCATCAGTAAAGGATCGTTACAAGAAACTATTGAAGGGAGTTCGTTAGAGACCATTCGTTATATGGTCGCCAGTGGTATTGGTATTACCGTATTACCTTGCACGGCGGCAAGTGCAGACCGCTATGCGCAACGCTTAGTAAAAATAGTCCGACTAGCGAAACCGCAACCCAGCCGACGGGTCGCTATTGCCTGGCGATCGAGCTTTCCGCGACCCCAGGCCATTGAAGTATTACGCCAAGCGATCTTATCCAGCCAGTTAAGTTGTGTAAATTACATATCCTCTTCTGAATTATAGATCTGCACGTTAATATCCCATCAATACCAGGCTTATCTTGTTCATGAAAATTAATAACTGTAATTATCTGGCTCTGTTTGCGTTAAGTGTTGAAACTGATATAATATTCAGTGATTCAATCACTTGCAAGGAGAGCTAGATGATCCCCCATCAATTTTCAAAACTCGTTCGCGCCATGAATGATCTCACCCGACACCAACAGAACCGCCTGTTTGATGAGCTTAAATCCACCCTCCATCACAATAAAGTGGTACAGACCATTGAAGAAAGACTCGAAAAAGCGAATCAATGTCCACATTGTGAGAGTCAATCGTTCTCGCGTTGGGGGCGGGCTCACCAACTCCAACGATACCGCTGTAAAGACTGTCATAAAACCTTCAATGCCCTCACAGGGAGTCCATTAGCGAAACTAAGGAATAAGGAGAAATGGCTGGATTACGCCCAGTGCTTAAGTCAAAACCAAAGTATTCGAGAGGCCGCCCAGTCTTGTTCCATCGATAAAACCACCTCTTTTCGATGGCGGCATCGTTTTTTAGAAAATTCGAGCCAAACGAAATCCTCTGAATTCTCGGGTATTGTTGAAGTCGACGAAACCTTTTTTGCTGTCTCGGAGAAAGGAAGCCGGACGCTATCACGACCGACCCGAGAGCGCGGTGGCGTGGATAAAAGAGAACGAGATCAGCGTGTCCCTGTGGTTATCCTTCGAGATCGTACTGGTGCCATGGCCGACTTTGTCCTCAAGTACAATGAAAAAGAAGAAATACATAATTGTTTATTGGGCCTAATCCGTCAAGAGTCTGTTTTATGTAGCGATGGTCATGAGGCTTATCGCTCGTTGGCTGAAAAAGAAAATATTCCACATCAACCCGTGATAGCCAGTGCTAAGCGCCGAGTCGTTGACGAGATTTTTCATATACAAAATATCAATGCTTATATGAAGCGCTTGAAAAGTTGGCTCGTTCGCTTTAACGGCGTCGCCACTCGATACTTAGAAAATTATTTAGGATGGCGTCGCTTCATTGAGAACAAAAATCACGCGAAAGACCCCATCGCCTATCTACAGGTCGCGATCGGATAACTTTACCAACACTTAATGCGAACAGAGCCAATTATCTGCAGTTATTTTATTGTGTCGTTATAGGGACAATCCATGCCTAGGTGCACTCAATGAGTGCAACCGTGCTTATCACACAGCTAATAATCGACAAAAAACTAGAGTGACGCCAAAGTAAATAATAACTTGAACTCGGAGGAGATTGAGGGATGCCAACCCTCAACAACCCAATAAAAATATTAGTATCTTGGTTTTCGCTGTGGTCTTTCGCCGCGAGGCTTGGCCTGATTGACTTTGATATCCCTTCCTTTTAATGGAGTTTCATTCAAAGCTTTAATCGCTTTATCGGCTTCTGCATTGTTGGGCATTTCGACAAATCCAAATCCTTTTGATTGTCCTGAAAATTTATCAGTAACAATATTAACACTGGACACTTCTCCAAACTCGCCAAATGCCCCTCGCAAATCATCTTCTGTTACCGCATACGGAAGATTTCCAACATAAATATCCATAACTCACTCTCAATTAAAAATGTACGTTGATTGAGATTACACTAACAATTAACCAAACGCACAAATTAATTGATAGAGGTCAGCCAACCATTTGGCCTATTTCTATTTGCTAGCCATCAATGAACTCAAGACCATACCCAAAACACTTGAGATTTAGGTATAAGAATAACCTTATCGCTTATCAATAACCAGTTAATTTATTTTCCAAAGAAATTACCTCTCTGATGCCTAAATCCCAGCATCACTCAAACATATCACCCGTTAATTCCCACCGTGCAGATAAGATATTAGCAAGGCCATTGGTACTTTATTTGCTTATTTAAAAGCTCATGAAATTTAATGCGCTAAGCCATACCAGTTCACATTCAAGTCATGACGACTAAGTTACATTTTAGATTGAATTAACCCCAAGGAGAACGATCATGTTACAGAGAAATTATGACAGCGTATCAATGTTAATCGCTTTTGCTAGTGGCCTAGTACTTAGTATTATTTTTAACCCACTGGTCGGTTTGCTTGTATTATTATTAACCGCATGTAGCATTACAGTGATACAAAAACTCACTAAAATCAAAGTGCAAATCACCGATCACTCACAGGATACTAAGATATAGCAACTCAACATCAATGCCATACTTTACTAGATGTTATGAAGTGAGTTCAATGATTTAACGGTTGTTCTGTCACCCACACAATTGACTACGGACAAAAAGAATTACTGGCGATACACTCACTGATCATCAGTGAGTTGTCTCTAACGCCATTGCCTTCATTGTATTCATTGTTCAAGCCTGCCCAAAAAAATACCGTTAGCACAAGCCACCCAACATCGAAAAACACCGCCAGACTTCTTATAAAAATGACTATATTTCAGTCTAAAACGCAGTAAAATATTTTACTGAAATCACGCTTTGAGTATACTGTACCAACAATAATAATTTTTCTCGGTGAACACCCTCAGATTTCCCATCAATCGTTTTTCCATTGACGTGTGGTTCACCGTACGATTTTTATACATTTCGTATCTCTAAAAAATAATTAAAACCATATATCTGTAATCCGTAACTAACTTCCTATAGATTTGACCCTTCGAATCATAACGGTCAAGGTTTTCCTATGGGTGTGAAATCAACACGTTCATAACGGTTTTATGTCAAGGAGAACCACATGCGTTCTAAAATTTTTATTGTTTTCTTTTTAGCACTTCCCTTATTTCATAGCTGTAGCAATATTCCAAAAAATGGTGCAATACTCGGCAATGAAGTATCGGTGGGTATTGTTCGATTGCAAGAAGAAAACGAAAAAATCATCCGCACCCTCGCCGACATTGAACTCGAAGTATTAGAAAATAACTGGAATCATTTATACGGCTATATTGAAAAAAAATATCAAACTGAAAACGGATTGCTGGTAGACAATGCGCTCGTCAAAGAAGATAGGCAGCGTATCGCTGAATTTTCGGGAGCCATGAAAGCAGACATAGTAAAAGAAATCGCAACCGCAGAAGCCGAGCTCATGGTACAAGCCCGAAAAAATACCGATCAAGTCATTGCAATTAATAACGAAGTACAAAACTATTTACTTTCTGTCAATAACTTAGCAGAAAGTAAGCAATCCATTGCTCAATCGTATCAAAAAATTTCAGCCATTGATTTTTCCAAGCTGCGTGGTATTGTTAATAATCGTCTTGCAAAATTACAAGAATAAAATTGGAATGATGCATCATCACGCATAAATCAAGGCTTGATGAATCGCGGTACGTATGATTTTACTATTGGCATCATTGGTTTCCGGACATTGCTGTTTTAGTTGGTCGCCCATGGCTTTTAAAGCATGCACTGCCTTTTCATTCAAAGTGATTTGTTTTGCGGTATTGGCACCTGGGTCCAACCACTCTTCAGCAATGGCATTCCAATAACCTGGCATGTCGTGCAAACTCACAATCGCTTCCGATACCCACTGGCTTTGCAAACGCGAGGATATGCCTTGGCGCAATAAAGTCGACCGAATGTCATCCAGCATTCCGTGTGGCATTCTGACTGACACCCGCTTTTTTAGTGGCGGGGTATCTTTTGGAGGCACAAATAACTTCGCCATGCTCTACGATTCCTCCTGAGCATCTTCTAACAGTTGATAAATAATTTGCCAGGCGGCCAAGACATCTTTAGGCCGCTTAAGATTGAGTTTCTTTAATTCGTTTTTGTGTTCCTCAAGTTCCGGCAATTCTACTGCCGCTTGAATCACTTTGACAATCACCGGAATATTGGTGGTTTTTTTCAAGACCAAACCATAATGTTCCGGTTTTTCTGATTCTTGTATGCTGGTTTTGAGGGGTGATTTTATTTTTTTTTTCAATTGATTAAACGCGTAGGGAACACCGTTTTTTAACTGGGAAATTAATGCATGACGCTCACTGATATCATCCATCGATGCAACATTATAAGCCACTTCCAATGAACGAATGCTACCACCCTCTATTGCCTGTCGAAAAACAGGATCGTCCTCTTTAATCACTTTGGAGAACCAAGTCGACTGGGTTTTCTTCAATGACAATAAGCTCATTAATTTGCGCACAGAAATCGCCACATTCGACTGTTCTTCCCAAGCCTGAATCACTCGAGCCACATTACTTAAGCGTTCAGCTAAGGATAAATCTTGGCGATCCTCATTTTCCCGCCACTGTAATACGCCACGCATGAGCTTATCCGGCTTATTGGCTAGAATATGGGCCGCAATTTGTTTTTCACCCAAAATAAAATGTGCGAGTGTACGTCGATGACCGGCCACCAAATGAAACACCATTTGTTCCATGTAAACGGTAATCGGGTTTAATAACCCTTCAGCAGAACCAATGCTTGCTGCTAATTGTGCGAGAGACAAGTATTCTTCTATTTTTCTTTCTTTATCGGCGACACCGGCAAAAAAAGCGGTAATTTCTGCAGTCAACTGATCCTGCACGTCTTCATCAAACTCACTGGCTGTCAGTTTGGGACCGTTTTTAACATCATCGATGGTGATTAAATAACGGCGTGAATTTTCCGGATCTTGTTGCACCACCTCTAAAGGAATCGATTGAACATTTAAATGTCCTCCACCTTCAGTATGGCTGGCTAGCGCTTCTGTCCACTTTTTTGCACCACCAATACCTAATGGTTTCGCCATCGCAAACCTCTCTTATTCACTATAGAGTTTTTCTTCAACATACTCACACATCGCAACGGCCTGAACTCTCGCCGGATTTTTTTTGCTAAATTCAAAAACACTTTTTGGTCGAATCCCTTTCACATCCCGTTCAGGAAACGCAGTCAAATGGCTTAACCAAGCAGATTTTGGAAAGACAATCGACTCGTGGAGATCAAGCATATTGCTAAGATTGTTTTCATGGAGTTTAGTTGGGCGTACCATATTGGGTAACAGTCCAATCAGTGATAACGGAATCACCGCTTTAGAGCGAGAATAATTTTCCTGGCGAATCACTTGCAGCATAGCATTAATACCTTGAATATCTTTTTCTTCTGGTTTAAAAGGCACCAATACGTCACTCGCCGCTCGCATCGCCGCCCTAAAAATGGGACTGCGACTTGGGCCAGTATCTAACAGTATCACGTCATATTCTTCTCGCACTTCTTCGGATGATAAAAACGAATGCAAGCGATTATGCACGCGTTCATCCAGTTGTCCATCGGTCTGATTAAATTCAATATTGACTTCTTCAAGTAATTGGGGATGACCACACATAAGTTCAACAAAACCGCTCTTCCCCACCTGCTCGGTTAACCAAGAGGCATAAGGTAATACCGCCTTACCATAAAAAATATCTGCAATGGTCGATCGTTCATTGACACCCCATTCGGGATTATATTCCGGATGCCGAGGCGGTAATTGCCCACCCACCACATTGGGTGCATCCTCCATCCCAACCCATTGATCCGTGGTATTGCATTGCATATCCAAGTCAATGACTAACACACGCTTTTTGCGAATTAAGGCAAACCATTCCGCCAATAAACCGACGCACAGCGTTTTGCCAACACCACCTTTTTGATTCATTGACGCAATGATTGGTTTTTTCTGTTGATTGCTCACCTGGCAGGCACTCCATTCATCATACTCTCTTCAACATACAGTATGCTAGCATACGGATGCTTGAAATACCAATGTGACACGCTTATACTAATTAGCAATGGGCTACGTGATAATTTCTCGGTTTGGCGCCCATTCATTAGCAATGACAAACAAAGGTTAACCAATGGATAATCGTGACATTGACTCTTGGGCTGCATCGATGCGTGCGCGAGGCGAATCAGAAGAAAATATCGCCATCGCCATCCAGTCAAGAAAAAATAACAATAAAAAACAGACGACAGGCAATAAGCCCGCCAAACGTAATAGCGAGGTCAACGAATCATTACAAGCGATACTCAAGCGCATTGAAGCAAACCGTCAAACGCGCTTATCGGCTGAAGCCAAAGACTTCATTGAAGAGACTCTGCCACTGGAAGATCCATTCAACAATCTTTGGTTTTTAATTTCCCCCTTGGTACAAGCCGGTCTTCCCCACCGCAAACCACGCGGTAATGAATTTACCCGCGTCAATGGTCGATTAACATTATCCATGATGGCACCACAAAAAATTGGCTTGCCTTCGGGTGTTCCTCCCCGCCTATTACTAATGTACATTTGCACCGCCGCCAAACAAAACAACAGTCGAGAATTACTGCTCGGAAAAGGCATACGTGACATCATGCATAAACTGCATGTGCCGATCACCACAGGGAAACGCGGCAGTGTAAAAAGTTATACCATTCAATTTCAAAAGTTATTGGCCACCCATTTTACTATTATCGAAAACATCCCAGAATCAAAACAAGGTCGCATGGCCATGCAAATTGAACATGCGCAAATCGTTGATAAAGCCCGTTTGTGGTGGGATAGAGACGACGATAGCGGGGCGTTTCTTTATCTCAACGAACAATTCTTTAATTCGATTAATGAATCCGCTGTCCCTTTGGATACCAATGCCATCGTCAGGCTTAAAAACAGTCCCATGGAACTGGATATTTATTGCTGGCTCAGTTACCGCCTGACCCGCATGAAAAAACCAACCATCGCTCCATGGGATGCCTTAATGGATCAGCTCGGCGCCCATTACAAAGAACGAAAAACCTTCAAATTTAACTTCTTGCAAGCCCTAAAATCGGTACTTGAAGTTTATCCAAATGCCAAAGTCCAAGAACACAAACGCGGCTTACTGCTGTATCCCAGCCTCCCTCACGTGACAAAAAAATTGATCAAATAATAGGCTAGCCAATGAAACATTGGCTTATGCCATTCGTTGCTATCGCCGTATCTATGCAGAAGACTTTGCTCAGATACTGTTTACATATGCCCAATGGACAAAGCTCGACCTGTTAGTTTTTGAATGGATGCTATCATTATCATCAATTAGGGTGTACGCCTCGACGATTGCTTTAGCCTGCGACTGAAAACAAGTATGTAATTATTTTTTCAATTAATTACATACTTGTTTTTTATCTAGATAACCCACCTATACCAATCTGAATATTTTAGTCTCTTAAGATTTGGTCGATATAGACTTCACGGTATATCTATATAAATAGATGAAAAATCATGGAATATTCACATAATGAAAAAACGCTTTATTACTCGCCTTGTTGCCACATTAATAATTATTGCTTCCGTCAATACCAGTGTTGCCGGAGAATTTATTGGTGATAAAACACCTAAAATCGCCGGGAAAGCACTCATAAAAGCCTTGCAGAAAGGTGGTTATGTTATGTATTTCCGGCACGGAATTACCGGCAACCGAGGCGAAAAAAACGTCAGCCCTGAGCAAATTGCGGATTGCTCTATTCAAAGAAACTTATCCGAAACAGGTATCGCCCAAACAAAAGCCATCGGACAAACCATTAAAAAATTTGCCATTCCCGTTGAGGAAGTCTATTCCAGCCCTTATTGCCGCTGCATAGATACCGCGATCAATATCTTTGGTAAGGCTAAGAAGTCAGAGCATCTTTATTTTGCCATTCATGTAAAAAAAGACCAACGCAAACCTATCACTACTCAGTTATTGGATATGCTTGCCACGCCCCCTCCGCCAGACTCAAACACAGCGCTTGTCTCTCATACAGCAAATCTACGCGAAGCTGTAAAAATATGGCCAAAACCAGAAGGTGTTGCCCATATTTTTAAACCCGAAGGTCACGGTAAATTCTCTTATGTTGGGCTGCTACTTCCAGAGGAATGGATCACTTTATCAAACTAGCACATGAATACGTTGAGAAGAATGAAGCTCAGTCGCCTTACATCGGTGGAGCACAGCCGCTTTCCTATTGCTTTCATTGTCATCCCAGTCCTGGGTCTACTGTGCATTATCTATCTTGTTTTCGTATTCACTAACGTTGTTTCCGATCAAAATAATTTGCTTATTCGCTTCGAAACCGAAGAGGTGCAAAAACAAGAAAATATCGACCGTTTATATTCTTTATTAGCCATCAATCATGTACGATTATCCGGTTTACTCGCAGAAGCCAATACTAATTATGACGAAGGGCGCATATATGATATAGGAATAGAACTTCTCGATGATCTGCAAGCTAATGCAGATGGGTTTATTGCCGCAAAGAAAAAATACACCTATAATGCAGATGAATATCTTCACTATGACACATTAATTAATTTAATTGAAAGCTACCATTTAGCAAGCCGTTCGGCAGTAGAAATGACAACCGTCGATTTGTCCTTAGCCAACGAGTCTATTCTATTTGCGAATAAAAATTTCATCGCTGTTGATAACCAGCACAAAAATCTCAAACACACGCTTCACAATAGCAACGCAGCTGCCTTTGACAGGCTTCGCAATAATACGGAAGATAAGCTGCAGGCGTTCTTCGCTACGGCCTTCGGAACCTTATTAGTACTAATAATCTCAGCAATTATCACATTACGTGCCGTCACCCTCAAAACTAAAGAACTAACACAAAAAACAACTCAACTCGAAAAAAGCAGCGAAGAAATCAAAGCACAACGAAATAAAGTCATAAACCTGCTAGAACGAATGAAAGATGGATACGTGTTCCTCGATAGCAATTGGCAGATAACAGAAATTAATACACGTGCTGCCGAGTTATTTGGCGCCCCCAGAAAAAAATTGCTAAAGCAACAACTTTGGGACACTATCCCCGAATTTGCAAGCGGGTTTTTTAAAAAATTCAAAGAGTCATTGACAACAAACAAGTCTATTAGGCTTGAAGCTTATTATGCTCCCACTCATCGTTGGCTCGATGTGAATACGTACCCCAATGACAATGAGATTGCTATTTTTCTACATGATACCACAGATCGTCGCCGACAAATGGAAGCGCTGATAAATAGCGAAAAACGCATACGCTCTATTGTCGATAATGCCCTTGAGGGTATCATTACAGTTGATAGATACGGAATTATTAAGTCATTTAATATGGCTGCTGAGCGTATTTTTAATTACCCACAAGACGAAGCCATCGGTCAAAATATCAACATTATTATACCTGCGCTCCACCATAATAATCACGAACATTACCTCAATAACAATTTTCAAAAAAACGTGAGAAATATTATTGGATCGCTTAAACAACTTGAAGCGCGTAACAAAAATGGCAGAACCATCCCTATAGAACTGAGTGTCAGTGAACTCAACTTGGGCGAACAAAATATATTTGTTGGCGTTATCCGCGACATATCACAACGCCTTCAGGCCGAGCAGGAAGCTCAAACGGCGTTGATCGATAAAATCAATGCTGAGTCAGCTAATGCTGCAAAGAGTGATTTTCTGGCCAATATGAGCCACGAAATTCGCACTCCCTTAACCTCTATCCTCGGCTTTTCCGAAACACTGCTCGATAGCGACCAAACGATGCAACAACGCATTGAGGCAATACACACTATCATCCGTAATGCTCAACATCTCCAAACAATCATTAATGATATTCTTGATTTAAGTAAAATTGAAGCCAATAAATTAGACGTTGAAAAAATTCAATTTTCACTACAACAGTTTCAAAGCGACATAAGTATAATGTTAGAGCCTCGAATTCACGAAAAAGGCTTACAATTTCGTATCGAGCCTCAGTTCCCGCTACCACACAACATCATCAGTGATCCGGTAAGATTAAAACAAATTCTTATCAACCTGTGTGGTAATGCGATCAAATTTACCCAAAAAGGACATATCGCAATTTTCATTAGCTATGATCCAACGTTTAATAGCATTAATTTCTGCATAGAAGATACTGGGATTGGACTTACCCAAGATCAAATGTCCCGTATATTCGATCCGTTCAATCAAGCTGACTCGAGTACCACGCGTCTCTATGGCGGCACAGGCCTTGGTTTATCCCTGTCACAGCAGCTTAGCCGATTACTCGGAGGTGAGCTGAGCGTTGATAGCGAGTATGGTATCGGAAGCCGTTTTAGTGTAAGCGTAGACGCAGGTGAAATTGACAACTCACTATTGCTCACCGAATTTAAAAAAGAGGCCGTTCGCACGACACAGACAATTCAAAGCCCAGAAATTACTTGCCTAGAAGGCCATATCTTGCTCGTTGAAGACACCAAAGACAATCAAGTTTTACTGTCCCATTTTCTTAAAAAAATGGGGGCATCAATTACCATCGCGGAAAATGGTAAAGAAGCATTGGAATTAGCGCTTGAAACACCCTATGATCTGATTTTAATGGATATGCAAATGCCAATAATGGGTGGCCTTGAAGCGACAACTATGCTAAGAGAAAATGGCTACGATAAGCCCATTGTCGCGCTAACTGCCAATGCCATGCGCGAAGACCGGGACGCCTGCTTTGAGAGTGGCTGTAACAACTTTCTCACCAAACCCATCAATCGAGAAAAACTAACGGAAGTAGTAACAGAGTACTTATCGATATCTTACCAAAAAACAAATTTATCTCCCCTCTACTCTGATCTTCTTGAGCATGAGCCGGAACTTATCGATCTTGTTAAAAATTACGTAGAGAAATTTCCAGATCTTATTGAAAAAATTAAAAGCTTATATGAGGCTAAAGAGTGGTCACAACTTCGCTCTGAAATACATCAGCTCAAAAGCACCGGTGGCAACTATGGATTTTCCCCAGTGTCTGATGTGGCAGAAAAAATCGAATTTCAACTATTAGCCTACAATTACCCTGAGATAGCACAATTGCTAAGCGAATTGGATACGCTCAATGTGCGTATACACAGGGCTGAATTAAAAACAGCTATTTGAGATGACTTTCCGGTAGAACAAATCCTATCGGTGTCTGCGATATTTCCTCATACGAATTCATTTCTATACTCATTGCTTATAGACCCAATCCCAACATGTGCTAATAACCATTTCGGTGGCTATCATCTCGCTTCACAGCACTTCCCTTCGATTATCTGAAATCGTCAAAACTGACTTCGTGAAGCCATAATCGCGAATCCTCGTGGCCCTGGATTTATCCAAAACACAGACATTGCGCCAGAATTAGACAATGCAGCGGAAAAACTGGATGAAAAACTTATTGCTGCCGTTTCATTGCTGGCATCCCAACCGGTAGCAGGTTGATATTTTTTCACCAGAATGCCCGTTGCAAATAAGTCGATAGGATGTGACCATATGGCTGCCGCTGATCCATCATCGGCCACTAACAATTGCGGTGTTTCATCGAAATTGGGTTGGGCAATCTCGGTGAGGTGTCAGTGGTTTTATCATATTGTCCATCGTCACGCAAAGAGATCAATACCTTATTGTCAAGCGTCGTGACCTGTGGTGGATGGGTATAACTTTTTGAGTCAAAACCCGAGGAATTGGACCATACCGTGGCGGGTTCCGACCAATTGTCCGATGCTTTGGGTAGTTCTGGAAAAATGCTTGGTGGTGGCGGTGTTACAGGCGGAGAGACAATACTTCCCGCTCCGTGATGAGTGGTAGTGAGAATCCGATGGGTTTGGTTGGTATCGCTCGGTGTGGTTTCATCCCAAGCCAGTACCACCTGCCCTTGTGAGTCAATATGTACTTCTACGTCATTAAAATAGGTTTGAGAACCATCCACTGCCGCGACGATTTCATGCGTCAAGTTGGTCATTGAATTATCAAGGTGTACAATATTAAGTTTTTTCTGTATATCGGAGTTATCAATCCAGGCGATAACACCTTGTCCCGCTTCGTTGATGGATACCCGGATATGACTCACGATGTCATATGAGGGGATACCAGGAATATCAACAAAAAGTGCCGGTATGGGGAATCCGACAACGATAGGACCACTCCACCCTGTCATCAATGCTGTTGACTTAAGAATCTTCGCTTAATTTGTTTTGCCGTTTATTCTGCCACTTATTTTTTGCTTTTTTTGTGATTCGAGGTGCCGATAACCTTGGTTTTTTTGGTTTGTAATATTTGACAAGTCTGATCGTTTCAATGAGCTCTTCAAAAATCTTAAAGGCTTTTTCTGGATCTTTAGGGATTAACAAGGCCGCTTCTTTGGCAAAACTGATGACCGCATTTTTTAGTTGAGGTGATACCGTTGATTTTTCGGTTTCTCGTGACTCAGAATCCACACTCAACGCCGTGATCGTTCTCGCGATCACGGACGTCACCAGAACCGCGTAGAGTTCTTGTTTAATCCCGTTAACACTTTGACTATGAAACGTCTCAATCGCCAAGAAACATTTTTCATGGCGATAGTGATCCTCAACCGCCCAACGCTTGAAATAAAGTGCGATGATTTCATCGTATTTGTATTTTCGCTTATCAAATAGATTCGTGAGTAGTACAGAGACTTCTCCTTCTGGACTCACTAAGCGCAGACAGCGTAATTTGATGGCTTTGGCTTGTTTTTTTTCTTCGGCGGTTAAACCCTTTAGATAGTTGTTGCTGGGATCAATCCATAAAGTCGATTCTTTTTCACCGCTTTGAACAAAGGCTTCAACGGCAGGAAAGGTAGAGCTGGCCGGGCAGCGCACGGCATAGAATCCTTTGCAATTAAGATTGAGTGTTTCAAAAAATGAAAAACTGGGATACCCTCGATCAAAAAGAGAAATACTCTCAGCAGGGATCACATGGAAAAATTTGGCCGCCTCTTCACGTTCATTGCCCTCTGGAATGGATGAGATGGAACGGGCAATGGGCAAACGTCTGAAAACATCATAGACGGTGGTCACTAAACCCAAATTCAGAGCCGATTTTATACACTACAATATCGTCGAACCCATTTTTCGCTTAAAAAGCCTAATATTACAGTCTAAAGTGGTCAATAACTAAAATTAAAAAAACCTTGCGCGATTTTGATGTAGTGTATAATATATACACTATTATGAGCTTTATCAGAAAAATAAAAAAAGGGAATAAGATCTACTTGGCTGAAGTCGAAAATGTCAGAGTCGATGGAAAAGTCCAGCAGCGTCATATTCGATACGTGGGGAAAGAAGTTGACGGGAAGACCATACTGTCTTCTTCTCTTTCTAATGTTGAGATTGATCAAGTCAAGCTTAGTGGTCCCCTTCTCGTTTTAGATCATATTGCCAAGGAGATTAAACTCTCAGAGACGTTGGGAGAGTATGGTGATGAAATTCTTAGTTTAGTTTTCGCACATTGTCTAGATTATCAGAGTATAAACAAGATGACGCAGTGGTTTGAAAGAACGGATCTCAATATGATTCTTGACCTTGAAGACCTCACTGAGTTTAGATTGCTAAAGGCATTGGATTCTCTGGAGTCATTCGATGAAACAAAACTACAAAAAGAGATTTTCGCGCAGGTTAAAAAAAAGTATAAACTGGATAACAACGGAATTGTATATGATGTGACCAACACCTATTTCCACGGGAAGAAGTGCCCACTTGGCAAACTAGGAAAGGATAAGGAAGGCGTAAAAGGAAGGTCTTTGATTCAAATAGGGCTAGGCGTGACAAAGAAAGAAGGCATACCGGTCTTTCACAAAGTCTTTGATGGCAATGTTCATGACTCGAGAACTTTTTCTGACACCCTGACTTCATTTAGAGAGTATAACATTAACAGTGGTCTTATCATATTTGATCGAGGGATAAGCTCAAAAGAGAATCAACAGGGCATATTCGCGCTAAAATGGAAGGTTCTGTGTGGTTTGCCACTGAATTCTCAATTAAAAGAACGATTACGGATTTCAATCAATAATGATAATTTTATCGAATATAAAAATAGAGTCAAATTGAATAAAACCATCTTTTACACCATCAGTCAACCTTATTCAATTGCGCCTAAAATTAATGGAACATTAGTTTTTTGTTTCAATGAGCAGTTAAAGAAGGATATTCGAGAGTCGAGGTTTGACGAAATTTCCAATGCCCAAGTGCTCTTGGCTCAAGGGAGGCAAATAAAACCAGAGCTAGATAAATATTTCAGTACGGATGGAAAGTTGATGCCTGGAAAACTTAAGGAGGCAGAAGAGTTCGACGGGTTTTCCTGTATTTTTTCAACGGCTAACATAGCAAAAAACAAAATGGTGCAGATGTATTTCGACAAAGACTTAGTTGAAAAAGCCTTTCAAAGCCTGAAAGGCATTGCTAAGGTTCGGCCAATAAGGCACTGGCTTTATAATCGAGTGATTGCACATGTGTTCATTTGCTATCTTTCGTATTTATTATTGTCCCTTTTGAAGTATCGGCTAGCAAAAATTGAAATGTCTCCTGTTGAGGCACTAAAAGAACTTGATTCTCTCTATCGAGTTTATTTACGCGATTCGAAAAGTAATTTTCAATTATCTCGGATGGTTGCCCTTAACAAAAAGCAGGAGAAAATTCTCCGCTGTATCAATAAGAAGCTATTGACAAAGTGTAGTGTATAAAATCGGCTCTGAATTTGGGTCAAAGAGCATAATGTTTTCTTTGATGAAGTGGTGCTAAAACCACAAACTTTCACAATTGAATATCCTCAAGCCGGTCTCGTTCGTATTGCGACGCTGGGTGACGCGACAAATGCTGACAATGTATCCGTCGAAATAAAGGTAACGCGAGTAGATGAACTTTCACCTAAACCAAAAGCACAAATAACTGAAATCCTGACTGATGGCGACATACACATTTATGCTTTGACCATTGGCCCTGATATGATGTCACTAAATATTAAACTCAATTGGAAAAATGATTGGAGCATGTACCCCAGCCACGATATTAGCATGAATTTATTTGATCCATCAGGCAATTTCGATTTTGACGGTGAAGAGTTTCGTGTCTCTGGCGAAACTTTACGTATCCCTGAAGTCATCCATGTAGAAAACCCCCTGCCCGGTACCTGGACTTTACATGTAGACGGATTTTTAATGCATGGCTTCAGCGATGAATATTCACTATTGATTACCGATCAAGATAACAAACCTATTCCGTCCAATCGGCTTTAAAACAGTCCGTTATGTCTAACAATAAAGCGCTCAAAGCGATTGAAGCAGGAAGCAAAGTCGGTCGACGTACAACGGTAGATATTCTCGAGGCCAATAAAAGATTATATCGTGCGGAACGCGACTACCAACGTCGCCCAATATGATTATATTTTAAACAGATTGAGACTAAAACAATCAGCCGGTAATTTATCGTTATCGGATTTAGAGCAAGCAAACTCATGGTTAGAGTAAGGAATGGGCTACGTGATAACTTCGTGGTTGTAGCTACTTGTAGTATAATTTTAATCTGTCACCTATTTACGAGGAAAGTCAGGCTTGAGCAGTCATAAAAACCATCATCGTTATATCGTTGGTATTGATTTAGGTACCACACATACGGTTGCCGCTTATACTGACCTACACCATCCCCAAGCCGGCATCGAGTTGTTTCGCATCGAACAGTTGATTGCGCCAGGCGAAGTTGCCCTGCGGGCAATGTTACCATCGTTACGCTATCATCCTGCTGCTGGAGAATTGGCGAAGCAAGATATTGCTTTGCCTTTTCAATTAAACCGTATTGATCCCCAGGAACCTGACGTGGTTTTTGGTGACTTGGCGCGCAACTTGGGCTCGCGAGTGCCAGGGCGTTTAGTGACTAGCGCAAAAAGCTGGTTATCGTATGCCGCCGTTGATCGCATGGCGCCCATATTGCCATGGGGCGCTGCTGAAGGCATTGGTCGGGTTTCTCCGACGCATGCCAGCGCGTCTTATCTGGCTTATGTACACAGCGCCTGGAATCAGCAATTCCCAGACTATCCTTTGGAAAAACAGGAAGTCATCATCACCGTCCCGGCTTCATTTGATGAAGGAGCTAGAACCTTAACGGTAGAAGCCGCGCATCTCGCCGGTCTCAGCGGTGCGCGGCTGGTAGAAGAGCCACAAGCGGCTTGTTACGACTGGCTGTCACGCCATGAACAGCAACTGACAACACTACTGGCCGACACGCGATTGATCTTGGTTTGTGATGTGGGCGGTGGAACCACCGATCTGACCTTGATTAAAGTAGCACTGCAAGATGGACAAGCACAACTGACACGGATTGCTGTGGGCAATCATTTGATGCTGGGTGGTGATAATATGGACCTCGCATTAGCGCATGTTGCGGAACGGAACCTGGTAACAGCCGGTGCGCCATTAAGCGCCGCCAGTCTGTCGCAACTCATGCAGCAATGTCGAAATGCCAAAGAACGATTGCTAACACCCGATGCGCCGGAGAAAACCACGGTGACCATTTTAGGCGTGGGCGCTAAACTAGTCGGTGGCGCTCGATCCACTGAATTGAGTCGAGATGAAGTTCACCTCATGTTATTGGATGGATTTCTGCCGCTGACGTCACTGGATGACCTGCCGCAACGCAGGCGCAGTGGTATTGTCGAATTTGGATTGCCTTTTGCCGCAGATCCGGCGATTAGTCGACATATTGCCGCTTTTCTTACCATGCATGCCAACGCTTCGCGCCAAGCGCTGGCCGACCAAGTGTCTGACCAAACGACGATTCCCATACCTGATACTATTTTGCTCAATGGCGGACTATTTAACAGTCGTTTATTAACTCAGCGCCTGATAGATTTACTGACGCAGTGGCGAGGGGCGCCATTACAATTATTGCACAATGCTCATCCCGATCTCGCGGTGGCCAATGGTGCGGTAGCTTATGCCTTGGCGCGTCATGGTAAAGGTATAAAAATCGGCGGAGGAGCAGCACGTAGTTATTTTGTGCAAGTCGCCGATGAGCAGCAAACCCAACAGGCGGTATGTGTCCTGCCGCGTGGCACGGAAGAAGGTTTGCCTATTCAATTAACGGATCGGATATTTGCCTTACGAATTGGAGAACCGGTGCAGTTTAACGTACTCTCTTCGCTGGCAGATACTGTGTTTATGCCGGGCGAGATCGTCACCCTGGATGAAAACAATTTTACTTTATTACCGCCGATCGCGACGGTGTTGACTGAATCAAAGGACAATCCCCATACCCAAACGGCAGAAGTGTCGGTGCAATTGCAATCCACATTGACCGAAATTGGTACCCTGGAAATGGCATGTGTCGCGCAAGACCAGCCAGCACAGCGCTGGAAACTGGAATTCCAATTGCGTGGCGGTAAGGGTGGGCTGATTTCCAGTATGTCCAATGGTTTGCACCCGCGCTTTGCCGAAGCGGAAAAACTTATATACCAAGTTTACGGACCGCCATCGAAAACCGCCAACCCCAAAGCGATTAAAACCTTACGGGTCGATCTGGAAAAGATCTTGGGCAAGCGTGAACAATGGGATACCCCGCTGTTGCGTGAATTGTTTAGTACGCTGTGGGAATGTGGCCAACGCCGGCGACGCTCGGCGGCGCATGAACGTTTGTGGTTTAACTTGATCGGTTTTTGCGTGCGCCCCGGTTTTGGTTATCCACTGGATGATTGGCGCATACAGCAGTTATGGTCGATCTACCCGCAAGGTTTGCAACATACGCCTGAAGCGGCTGTCTGGGCGGAATGGTGGACCATGTGGCGGCGTGTGAGTGGTGGACTAAGAGAAAAAGCACAATGCCAGATCTTGGATGATATTGCTTTTAACATTCAACCACCAAGTAAACGCGCTAAAAAAAAACCACCTGGAGTAAAACAACAGGGGTACGATGATATGATGCGACTGGTGGCGACATTGGAACGCTTACCTTTGACACGTAAGTTAGAAGTGGGGGAATGGTTGTTAGAGCGTTTGCGCAAAGCTTCGGAAACACCCCAAGCCTGGTGGGCGGTAAGTCGCATCGGGGCACGGGTACCTTTTTACGGGAGTGTTCACAATGTTGTGCCTGCTGAAACCGCTGCTGACTGGTTACAACGCATTCTCGAAATGGATTGGAATAAGGTTCAACCGGCCGCCTTTGCTGCCACCATGCTTGCCCGCATGAGTGGTGACCGGGAGCGGGACCTGCCCGCTGACGTGCGCGAACAAGTTGTGCAGCGTTTATTAGCGAGTAAATCCTCACCCACCTGGATCGCCATGGTACAACAGTTCACAGAACTCAATGAAGCAGATGCGCAAAACATGTTTGGCGAGGCATTGCCACCAGGTTTGCGATTGGTGCATTAGTTTTTCAGCCTCTTTGTTCTTTAGGTATTGAAAACGATAGTAAGAATTTATTGCATGCACCGGGATGTTCCGAGCAGGTTGAAAACCGAACATTATTACGCCGTCATAAATAAGGATAACCTCCATGCGGATCTTAGCGCATAAAACTTTTCAAGCCGTAAAACCTAGTCCATTAAGTAAAACAAATTCATTCTTGGCAAACTCCAATTCATTATCTTTGACAGGTTTAACTCACACGGCAAAGCAGACATCGAAAAACACGCTTGTTTCTTCTACAGGCCAAGAAATTGATGTAACAAATCGCTCTCTGATGGAACCACGCTTTGACCTAGATTTTAGTTATGTCCCTGTACACGCCAATGAAAAGGTAGCGGTATCTGCTCGCGTAGTCAACGCGCAAACTTACACCATCGGCAATAATATTTCTTTTAGCAATAAAGCCCATCAGCCTGATGATTTCGTTGTTCAACAAAAATGTATTGAATGCGAACAAGAGCCAAGGGATATAAAATCGCTTGGGGTGCAAGGCAAGCTTTCAGTAGGTTCGCCAAATGATAAATATGAACAAGAGGCTGATCGTGTTGCAAATCAAATCATACGTATGCCACAGCTTACTGCAGTAGAGGGGAAAGAATTAATACAAGCTAAACCAAAAGGAGAACTCACACCCCAGGTGGCGCCCGCGATAAGCTCAAATATTCGATCAATGCAGGGAGGTGGACAACCGTTGCCTAGGTCAGTACGGAATTTTTTTGAGCCGCGTTTCGGTATAGATTTTTCTACTGTACGGGTACATAGTGATTCAGTGGCTGCTGGTGTTGCCCGGTCAATCAATGCCCGTGCTTTTACGTTAGGGCATGACATTGTGTTTGGCGTGGGACAGTACTCCCCTCATTCACCGGAGGGAAAGACGTTGCTTGCTCATGAATTGGTGCATACAGTACAGCAGGGAGTTGCCATTTACGCATCAGATAGAGGCAGTAGCAACACGCTACACGGTATCTCCAGTGACAACGGGGAAGTAGTGCGGAGAGCGCCTCCTAGAGGTATGACTTTCTCTTTACCGCATGCAGACCTGCTGGCGGTGGAAAACAGAATAGTACAGGCAGTTGCCAGTCTCGGGAGTTTAGCCAGTGGACGAACATTTGCCGAGCGTGTTGCTGGGTATTTAGCGCCTTTAAGCCGACACATCACCTATCGCAATGAGCAAGGGCTACAACGTGGTGGAAGAGAAGAGACCATTCAATTTTCAGAAGGGCGTAATTTTTCATTGCGACTGGTGTTAAGTGATGAACCGAACCCCCAGTATCCCGCCTATTTTGTGCCAAATGAGGGCGGCGCTGGCGGATCCATCGTCTTGACAATTCGGCCACCGCAGGAGATTTCTGAAGAAATCCTGCCGAGAGCTACCAGGCGGATGCCAGGCGAGGAAGCATCGGAGCAAGTGGAAGAGGAGGAAAGTACACCTGTTGCAGCGGCACCTCAAACCGATGTCGAATCGCTGTTGGAGCGTTTGAATCAACCTTACAGATCTATTGGGGAACAAATCCAGGAACCGGCCAGAGTTGCCGAAACAAACCCCACGGGTATCGAGCAGCGCTCTGCCCAGCGCCTGAGTGAAGATCTGTATCACGAAACCATGCATTTCGTGATGTACTGTTTACAACACGCGGGTGAGACCGAATTGACGCAGGAAAGGGGAGCGGACATAGAGCGCCTGAATGTAGAACGTTACCTCGAATCTGAATATTTCGGCCAGAGCATTTCTGATATTGAAACCATCATCCGCTGCGTTAATGAACATAGCAGAGGAGAAAGTGACCAAATACCGTTGACGAATGCTCGGGAGTATGCGGCTTTTGTCATTGACGAGGCGTTAGCAATGGCTGAAACCCAGCGACTGTTATGCTTACAGTCTTCGTCATGTACAGGTCTAATGCAAAGAGGACGTGTGGCTGCTGCCTATCTTTTCCTTCATTTGATGAGACGTGAGGATCGTATGGCTTTGGAGCAAAACGAGGAGGCAGCCGAAGCCTACCGTATGCTTGGCGTACGGCTTGGCACGCTCATATCCGATCGGGCTCGTAATTTAGGATAATCTAGGGAGCTTCTGACGTTCTCCAAAATTTTCATAGTAGGGTGAAAGTTTAAAAAGCAAAAAAGAAGCTTCTAATATCGAGATCCAGTATTGAATGGTTTTTACATCCATCCCCACATCATTAGCGAGTGACGTTTGATTTAGTATTTTCCCAACACGTCCAGCCATCAGTTTCATAAATTTTTCAAAAATATTGATGTCTTTAAGATTAATCAGCTGGCGCACATCTCGCTCAACATAAGTTCGGTAATAATTGGAATAAGCGGTTGTTGGCCGCTGATGCTGATCATGAATTCTTGGCAAAAAACCACTAAAGCAATATTGCTCCCATGAATCAAAGTCAATATTAGCATGGCTTAACTCGTTAATAGAAAATGGCAGTAAATTAAGCACGGCGGTTCGACCTGCCAGTGATTGGGTCACGGCCTCATGCAATTGCAACTGATGTGACCCAGTCAAAATGAATTGACCATTGACATTTTTTTCATCAACCATGGCTTGTATATAACTGAGCAAAGAGGGGACTCTTTGTATCTCATCAATGACGACCGGTGATTTGAACTGGGACAAATAAGCTTTCGGATCAACCCTGGCCAATTCCCGCGTTTCTGGCAATTCCAGATTTGAGTAGTCAAAACCAGTGAGTAATTTTCTAGCGAGAGTCGTCTTGTCCGCCTGCCTTGGCCCCAAGACGGTAACAACCGGGTATTGTAAGCAACAACTCAAGCTCCGAAAGGATATATCTAGCGATCATTTACAACCCAATATTATGTAATAATGGAATTAAACTCCATAATTACATAAAAATAAAACTGAAATGTTCAGGCGCGTTATATTAAACCGGAAAATGTCCCAAAACAGATTGATTATGTCCCTAAAATGATCTAATTTGAATTAAGGGACATAAAGAGAGACTCTATGACACAAGACGTTCAAAAGCAAATGGATGAAATCGAAGCACTTTTGGAAAGTAATCCAGAAGGACTTTCGCGTGGCCAAATTGTTGAAAGTATAAGTTTTTATATAAATACCAAAACATTACAACGTAGGCTTGCAAGCCTTGTTGATAAAAGCCAGATACTGAAAAAGGGCGAGAAGAAAGCCACAAAATACTATCCTAGCAAAATACCAATAGCGACAAATAAGGGACAGAAAAAGGACAAAGCACACAAAATTTTTACCCAAAGAAGTCAGGATGCCCTTAAATTTCTGGAAATTCCTCTCCATGTCAGAGAAAAAATGTCCTATAAACGGGAGTATCTGGAAGGTTATGTCCCTAATGAAACCACTTATGTCCCTAAAGACATGCGAAAAAGACTGTTTCAGGAAGGAAAGCGCTTTGATAGAGAGTTGGCGGCGGGAACCTATGCAAGGGAAATCTGTCAGCGGCTTTTGGTCGATCTATCCTATAACTCCAGCCGCCTTGAGGGGAACACTTATTCAAGGCTTGATACGCAAAGGCTCGTGGAAGAAGGTATTTCGGCAGAAGGCAAAGTTCACCAAGAAACCGTGATGATCATGAATCACAAGGAGGCGATCTTGTTCCTGGTTGAAAATGCACAAGAAATTGAGCTGAATAGTTTAACTATCCGCAACCTTCATCATCTGCTTTCCCAGGACTTGCTAGCTAATCCAGAGGCCTGCGGCAACATTCGAACGATTGAGGTTGATATTGGCAAATCCACCTATAAACCGCTGAGTAATCCTCATGTGTTGAAAGAACTGTTCGAGCTGATTTTATTTAAGGCGAAAAAAATCGAAGACTCTTTCGAGCAAAGCTTCTTTTTACTGATCCATCTGTCCTATTTGCAGGCTTTTGAAGATGTGAATAAGCGAACCTCCCGCTTGAGCTGCAACATACCGTTTATCAAACTCAATTTATGCCCGCTAAGTTTTACCGATGTATTGCACGAGGACTACACCGCCGCGCTGCTTGCCGTTTATGAAAAAAACGATACTGCACCCATGCTCGATCTTTATTGCTGGGCGTATGTTCGTTCATGCGAACAATATGGAGTGGTTAGAAAATCTTTGGGAGAAATCGATGCCTTTCGCATTCAATACAGACAGCAAAGAAAAGATGTAATGGGGCAAGTGGTCAAACGGAGCCTGCATGGAAAACAGGCCGAAGACTTCATCGAAAATTTCTGCCATGAGCATGGCATAAGTGATACGGATAAATTCACCGCGATGACGCTGGCAGATTTAAGCACGCTACATGCGGGAGCGATTATCGGCCTGGGTATTACTGAAACGCAGCTCGACGCATGGCTGGATAAAAATCCTCACACCTGAAGAGCTGCTCGACCGCATTGTCGATGCAAAAAACCAGGACAGCCATCGAAATATTCAAAGTCAAATAGCTAACAGACTCAATAAATCACTCACATAGAGCCTCACTCCTAACACAATAAAAACTAATCATAGCGGAAACCGCCAAGAGGAAATAGAACAACATCAGCAAAAGTAAATAAACAATAACAAAAAAAGGGACGAGCCGCTCAAAAATAATTCATACCATGCAATCGATGAAAAATAACAGCGAAATCTACGCCGTTGGGTTCACATATAAAGCTTTCACCGCTCCCAACCCTTTCAACCAGGACTGCCCCATATGACAACACGCCTGCTGCAAACAGGTCAGTTTGCCAATCATGCGATAAAAACGTGAATGAAAAT